>Ga0315913_1006691_pt1 | contig 13918 bp, 10 predicted proteins | sample MpolsnodulesMG_FD_207736 | JGI IMG/M metagenome (GOLD analysis project Ga0315913, IMG submission 207736) | Medicago polymorpha root nodule microbial communities from Los Angeles, California, United States - small nodules | ecosystem: Host-associated > Plants > Roots > Nodule | place: USA... | reverse complement strand
CATTCCCTAGTGGGCCTGTTCCTTCTGGTAAGCAGGTAGAAGTTGATTAGATTTTACACTTAATTCATTCATTTGTTTTGTTGAAGTATACGATGAAGATGGACGTTACCAATATTTTGCTGGATATGTATATCGCAGACGGACATTAGGTTGATGACACCTACTGAGGCCCTTGTATATGCAAAGAAAGAGATTGATCATGCTACTTTAGTGACTGAAGATGCTGATCTTTACGCTCCTTTATTCAGGAACGTTTCTGTTTTTAAAAGGTATTCTTATTTCTTCTTTTTAAATTGTGCATACTTGTTAATGGTTTTGTTAATGGATGGTGTCATGAATCATGATTGCAAGTGATGGTTACTGATTTATCCAATTTTTTTTTTAGTGTTAAAGAAAAATGAAAATGATTCCTATAGCTAAAATGTGCATTGTTAGCTTTATCCTCGACATTATTTAAGTGTGGATTGTTTTTACTTGTTTACTAAAGAAGTTCGAACTTTGAACTGTTTTACACAAGAGACTGTTTCCAGAACTTCTTGAACCCGTGACCTTTCAGTCATGTGGCAACAACTTCATTGTTGCGCCAAGGCTAGAATAAGATAATATAAAGTAGGATAGAATCCCAAACAACAAATAAAGGAATGTGGGCTGTAGGGATCAAATTCTAAACCACTTGGTTATAGAGTTATACTATGTCATGAATTTATCATCTGAAAAGCATAAGCTCTTAGCTGAAGACACAAGTGGTTTTATATCACAGTTCTAATGAGTAGTTTCGATATAGTACCACTCTTTCACATATAAGCTTTTTGAACTTGGAAAACTGAAGTCTAGAAAGCATGCGTTCATCACATAATATGAAGACTGAGGCAAGAAGGCTTTAACTTTAGACTACTTGGTCTTACTACCTTGTCCAAGGACCACTCAACCTACCTAACTTTTATTAAAAATTACAACTATTACTAGTGACGATACATCCTTCAAATAGGAAGTTTAAAATATGTTTTTAGGCACTGACATTAATGAGGATGGTCAATGTCTTTTTACCTGGTATGTATTGTAGTTTTTAGTTTTGACCATGTCTAGAATATTAGTGTCTTGTAAAGCGGATGTAAATTGTTGAGTCTAGTTACTTCATTGCTTTTCTATAGTCATCTCCACCAAGTTTTCGAGTTTTTAAGGAGATGAAGTTTGGAGACTTGGGGAGTTGATTCTGTAACTCGTTGTCTGTAATCTGCTGAATATTGTTGATTATGTCTTTGGAATGTACTACAACTTTGGGATGTGAATAGCATCTGTGACCATGTTGAAATACTGTCCCTCAATTTCAGGAGCTATGAATTGATGGAAACAGTACTTAAAGTTTATATATATCGTGATGGGGCAAGGCCTATTTTTCACAACCCTTCCCTCAAGGGAATCTATGCTTCTGAAGGATGGTTTATGAAGTTGATGCAGGAAAATAAGCAATTTGTCACCAAGGATCCCGAGAGGGCCCACTTATTTTATCTTCCATACAGTGCACGCCAAATGGAGGTCACGCTCTATGTGCCTGGGTCACATGATTTGAAACCGTTATCAATCTTTCTTAGAGACTATGTAAACAAGATTGCTGCAAAGTATCCCTTTTGGAATCGCACACATGGGTCAGATCATTTCCTTGTTGCTTGCCATGACTGGGTAGGTGTCTTTTTTCCTTTGGATTCCTCTGATAATTTGATTTCGCCAAATTTGATAACTGTCTTTTTTGGTATAAAAATTTGATAATTGTTTGAGAGTATAAATATTTTTTTTTGAGGAAGAGAGTATTAGTAATTTTAGTTCTTACATTTCCTTGTCTTTCATTAATTAGGTGGAAAAATTAAAATGAATTTATTTAGTAAAAATAAATTTCAAATGGCTTCGACCCATAAAGGTTCGCCTGTATAATAGATGATGATGATTTATAATAATAGGATAACCTGGTGCCACAAAGCTCTCATCACTGCAAAGAAAAAACATTCCTGCTTAATCCCCCAATATATTTCACAGTTCTCCTTCTGCAACTGTTTAATTCCCTTTCGTAGTTCCAGCTTCCCTTAAAACATTTTATAGCAGTCTATTACCTTGAAATTTGAAATAATCCAAGGCCATATCATATTGAGTATGAAAGTATGCAACAACTTTCATTTATATGACTTATTGCGGGCTCTCTATGACACTTTTTTTTTTTTAATTTTTTTTTTATGATTACTGAACAATGAAAAACACTTCAGTGAACCTTTGCTTTTCTTGAAATTTTCATAAACATCTCTACTTATACGCCTCTTGTTTGAAACTCCCATTTGCAGGGTCCTTACACAGTGGCTGAACATGAAGAATTAGCCAGAAACACCTTAAAAGCTCTATGTAATGCTGATCTGTCTGAAAGAATCTTCATTGAAGGAAGAGATGTTTCCCTTCCAGAAACTACCATAAGGGCACCAAGAAGACCTCTTAGATATCTCGGTGGGAATAGAGCGTCACTACGTCCAATCCTTGCCTTCTTTGCTGGTAGCATGCACGGTAGAGTGCGTCCCACTCTTCTCAAGTATTGGGGTGGTGAAAAATATGAAGACATGAAAATCTACAAGCGTTTACCTTTGAGGGTCTCTAAAAAGATGACTTATATTCAACACATGAAATCAAGTAAATATTGTTTATGTCCAATGGGCTTTGAAGTTAATAGCCCTAGGATAGTTGAAGCCATATACTACGAATGTGTTCCTGTGATCATTGCAGATAATTTTGTCCTTCCACTTAGTGAAGTTCTGGACTGGAGCGCTTTTTCTGTGGTGGTGGCCGAGAAGGATATTCCTAGATTGAAGGATATTTTGTTGTCAATCCCTATGAGAAAATATGTTGCAATGCAAAATAATGTGAAGATGGTACAGAAGCATTTCCTTTGGAACCCAAAACCAATAAGATATGATCTGTTTCACATGATTCTTCATTCAATATGGTTGAACAAGCTAAACCAGATTTGAACTCCGCAAATTTAGACGGGGACCATGCAAGACTCTTGTAGTCTTTCACTGCTCAATAATTGGCTTCATACAATAGAAATTTGATTGATTAATTTATTAATTACATGAATACTTGACGAGGAACCCAAAAGCTAGATGGTTGATCCTAAGCTAGGTAATCTGGTTAACAGGTTTGTAAATAGTTCAGTTGCTGTTATTTTAAAATGTGTAATAGTTTTTTTCTTCCCCTCTTTCAAAGTATTAAACCCTTGAACTCTGCATAGTCTCTTTCATAAAACCATAGAGGGAAGTATCTTGCTTTGTTTGTTGTTACTTTATCTGGATAAAGAGTTCAATGTATTATATTATCATTGGGAAAAAAATTGTGGGGCTACCAAAGCTCTGTTGCTTTCTATCAGTTTCACTACTTTTATTTTAGTATTTTCTTCACTGAACTGACAACTCTATGGGGCAAGATCTCTTGGAATTGAATCTTAATTTATGATCACCGACATTGTCTTGCTACCATACATTTTTTGTTGTTTTTCTTATATTTTTCAATTTTTATAAGGAGGTTGTTGTTTTCTGAAATTTTTCCTTAGCCATTAAATAGAGTGAATGGCAAACTAAGTTCTGAAATTGAATGGATCATACAACTTCTGAAATCAACTAAATTTTACAATGATTTTTAAAACATAAAAATTATTAACCACATTAGTTCCTTCAGCACAATTTTAAAGACTAACGAGCAACTCAATGAATACATAATCTAAAACAAATTTCAATTTGAGAAATAATTTTGAATTCAGTTGATTTCAATGATCATATTGCAGAATCCTTACAATTTTAGTACTAATTGGCCATACACCAATAAATAACCCTTCCTTCCCTCATTGAATGAAAAACTGTCTCTACTTCAAGTACTACTGCCAACTCACCATTTACAGCAATTCTTAAATTTAACACATTATGAGTCTATGACATCAAATAGGTAATTTAATCTTCTTTTTTTTTTGAAAGAAGGTAATTTAATCTATTATTCAGTAACAAGTAATTAATGACACATAAACAATAATAAACTTTTAAAACAGTAAGGATGAGAGTACATGTGTTTTTGATGTGATAATTATGAATTAGTATTTAGTTATTGATCAACTATTAAGTGTAATTTTTTTTTACCAGCTATTGATACAATCGAAAGGTTTGTGAAAAGAAAACTTTACTCCTTTTTTTTTTCCTTTCAATTTTCCGATATGTGGATTGTGATTTTGTTGAAGCTGTAAAGTAAATATTTTTTTTGTCGAAATCACAATGATACATTGTGACTAAATTACTGTCAATCCGAACATGCTCTTAAAATTAGAAAAACTCTTTCTCTCTCAACATAGCATTATACTTCAATGGTCTGGAGCTACTCATCTGCAGTAATGCTCACTCAGATGTTAGTGTTCTCAGGAAACTGAAACCGATCAATTTCCAAGAATTTATTCACCCAATCAAACCCATATGGTTCTTCAGTGGAAAAGTCTAAGAATTCATTCACACCAAATATAATATCTGAATCAAGACTTCCACTGATTGAATCTTTATTCTGTAACATAGCATTATCCCCAACAACATTGTCTTGGGCTATAGTTTCTTGTGTAGTAGAAGTTTCTGGTTTTTCCTCTATGTGACTGGCTTTTTTGCACAAATGAGAATTCCAATAGTTCTTAATTTCGTTGTCTGTTCGCCCTGGAAGCCTTCCAGCTATCAAAGACCACCTTCACATGCCAAAAAACTCCATGATCACCACAAATGCTAATGAAATGAACTCATACACTAACATTATTTAATTTTGGTTTAAATATATTTTTTGTCCTTGCAAATTTACTAATTTTTGTTTATTTCTAATCATTGCAAATATACAATTTTTTACCTTTGGTCATTGTTGTATTATCTTAGTTCCTGAAAAGTTGTTCGTGTTGGAATTAATCCCTTATAATACGTAAAATATTTGATTTTGTCTCTCTAATGCAAACTACATAAGAATTTATATTAATATAACATACATATTACATTGATTCGTTACGGCTGGAACAAATTTATCGGGAACTAAATTAAAAAAACAATGATCAAAAGTAAAATGTGAGATTTTTTTTTTGAGGGAATAAGTAAAATGTGAGATATTTGCAAGGATTATGAAACAGTAAAAAATATTAGTCTAAAGAATAAAGGCAAAAGTAGTATATTTAAAAAACCTATAATTTTTCTTCAAAAATACTAGTTTGCATATATATGAGCATGAGAAACCTGTTTCCAAGAAGTTTGTGAAGCCTAATAATCAAATCCTCTTCTCCATCTGAAATGTTCCCTCTCTTGATATTGGGTCTAAGATAGTTCAACCATCTTAGCCTGCAACTCTTTCCACACCTATTCAAACCTGCAAACAAAATTGCAGCACTTACTTTGGTTTCAAGTAACAACTTTTCCCCCCTTTCTTTTCTAAACTTGTAAATTTTTTTGTAATAAAAGAATAACTTTTGTCTTATTACCTGAATTGTTTGCAACGGTTTTCCATTTCTTGGCACCATGAATTTGGATGCATTGTGCTAGCTTTTGATCTTCCTCTTGGGTCCATGCTCCTCTATTCATTGTTTTCTTAGTAGGTCCATCTTTTCTGGGTGCCATAACAATGAGGCTATTTGTGTTGTTGAGAGTAATTAGAGTGATATTGTGGTGGCACACAAGCTTTTAAATGAGTGTGAAAAAGTATTATTAAATTAGGTGAGTCCACGCATCAACCCTTCTTGAGAAGGGAAACACAACAACCCGTTAGTTGTAGAAATCACAAATGCTTGGGAGTTAGGAAGAACTACGTGGACTGATTTTAACCGAATATTAAAGAGTATTGTTAATAAACTTAATGTATTATTGATGAAGTTCATTTATAAGAGCCAAAACCTAAATTGAACACCAACACTTGGTTAATGGTAAAGTGAGCCAAAACCAATCACAAATGAATATTTAATCAATGCGCGATGCCATGGAGTTTTGGATGAATTAATTGGCAACCTTATTTGTTTTTTTTTCAAGTAGTTTATTTGCAAGTAGTGAAATAAATGACCCACTAAGTGATAGAGTAACAAATCTTTTGAATTTCACTTGGATGAGATTGAGTTTTGGTGACTGACTTTAACACTAACATTGCTTGACTTAAACCAGTGAATTGCTTGTGCTATTTTTAATGGCATGCCGACTTCATTTATTGTCTGATTGTTCAATTTGTCTTACAGATCTCACTTGTTGAGTGTTGACTACGTTTTTTGGTGGGAAGTTTCCCTATCTAAAGTTTTTTTTTTTTTTAAATATTCCTTAAGTTGTAACTTGGTAAACATAATTAGTAGCACATTCCAAGTAAGTTTTATGCAAATTCCAAATAAGCAAGCATGGGTGGAACAGCTGCAGCTGGCTATTTCTCACTACAGCATTCCAACTAAGCAAAATACCAAACATAATTTTGGCTGCAAAACCAGTTGTAAATTTACTCAATAACTTCAAAGTAACAAAATTCTCTGTACTTTCTACATTTCTCTATATACTACGTATATATTTGATGTATACTTCCTACATGCTAAGGATTGCTCGAACAAATTTCTTCAGTAAGCAGAAAACAGCATATAAAACAAAAAACATTACAACCTTCTTAGAGGCTAGTATCCTTAGATTCACCCTCAAACCATATTTCCGCATGAAACCCAGAGAAGCAGCACCCAAGAAGAGAAACCAAGAGCAGATTGTACAGAGAAAAGCCTTCAGTGCCTCCGAAGGTCCACATATATCGGCAACATCAGTGGACACTTCCACATAGGAACAAGTGGAGCTCGACTTACTGGTCTCTGTTTGATTTACTCCAAGAATGGGCTCTGTTTGATTTAATCCAAGATTCTCATTTAACCAATCAGACAACCAAACAAGCACTTTTGCAAGCCATGCAATCTCATCGCTGGATATGGGACGCCTCATCCAATCGCCTTTGTATTTAACATCCATACACACACGATTGCCAACCCTTCTAGGGTTGAATATCTCATCACGGGATTGTTGATGCTGCATTGGTTCTGGGGAGGTTGGAGATGGCTTTATAGTCTGCCCATCAAATAAACACCCTAATTTTGACTTCAATGAATCTATGCATTGAAGGCTTGGTGTAACATTATCACCAGAAGCAGCTTGTAACTCGGCTTCAGCACGCAATATGAATAACTGCAGAAAAAAATAAGTGGATGAGAAGATAACAACCTATACCAGATATATAATTATTTATTACTATCTATTTAGAAACACAACACAAGAGTGACAGACATAGTTGGTCTCAAGCCCCGTATAAATCAATAGACAAACAATTGATTTAGTTTAATTTAGTTTGAAACGCAAATTTGAAATGTAAAACCTGAAGGAGCTGCTGTCCACCATCCTCCCCATCAGCAAAGAGACGCAAATCTTTGTTCCAGTTATCATGCAAGAATGAGCCATCAACATCAGTCTCACATAAACCATCCTCCCAGTCCTGAAACAATCAGTATATATCAATAAATATACGGTGTTTATGTCATGTATAGTACCTGTTACTTACCCACAGAAGCATTTAAGCCAAGTTGTATATGTGATTTCCTTTTTAGGGATTTTACATACAGTAGAAACTATTTTCAATTTGTTACAAACTTGCAATTTTTAGTAAAACTTTTCTTACATTTAAAGGTAATTAAAATTACAGTTTATCATTGGAAACTACTCAAAAATTACAGGTAATTAAAATTAGAATAATTCCCCACGAGCTTTAGCTCAATTGAAATGGACAATGCATTATAATATGCAGGGGTCGGGGTTCGAACCCCGGACACCCCACTTATTCACCTTTAAGAGGTGAATTTCTAACCACTAGGTTACTTGACGGGAAAAAAATTAAATACTCCCTCCGTCTCACAATTATTGTCTCTTTAGCTTTTTTTCTTTTTCTCAAAATAATTGTCACTTTACAATATCAGTGCAACATTTATTATTTTTTTCCACCATTATACCCTTATTTATTTAATTTCATCCAACTTAACTACTCCACTAACTACAATTAATAAGGGTGTTTTAGTAAATGCGACTAATTTTACCATTGAAATCAACACAATTAATCATTTCCTTAATAATCGTCCACAAACCTTAAACGGCTAAACGGCTAATATTGTGAGACGGAGAGAGTATCTGTTTCTCTCTTTTTTTTCTTTACAAATTCCAACTTTTTTCTTTCAAAAGCTTGAACAAACTACCTAAAATCTTGTAGCAGTGATTTTTTTTAAAAAGAAAAAGGAAAATTTTCCCTTTAAATAATGCTTAAGTGAACAGGCTTTTAGTACCATGTCTAAACCAGCTATGAATCTAAATTAATCAAGGAGTGCAAAGATTCAAAACACGAGACCCCATAACCAACAAAAGAAGAAAAAAGCAGGTAACTGATAGTATAGGATCAACATTTAGGGTGAAAAGTTATATTAAGGGGCAAAAATTAACCATTAGATTAACAGATAAATGTAATAGAAAAATCTTTAAAATGTATGAGAAATTCAAACCACCTGCAACTGTTCCCGGACGATGGGGACATATTTGTACAAGTTATTCAACATTGGTTTGCCTGAGCCAGCCTGTTTAGAATGGAAAAGGGCATCTACATTCTTCAAAAGGTCAATGAGCTCTTTGGATGATGTCAAAGTGTCCAACACCTGGATACAAAGGTTAGAATGTGAAACTTCCTTTCAGCTAAACTTCGGGAGGCTGTTATCATTGTAGAAGTGCACCAATCTCAAGTTTACAAACACAGAAACATTGTTTATACATGACAGGAATAATTAAATGAGGGTTATGGAGAGTTTGTTATCTTTTAAAATTTCTAACCATTACGTTTATAGACAGGTCTAACATGAACATCAATGCAAACTTTTTCCTAGCTGGATGTCATATTTAAATTTGTTTAAAACATTAAAAAACACTGTAGTAAAGTTGTCAAAAAATTGAGTAACACAAATCTACAGAAATCATGCAATTAATATCCTTCAAATTTTAGACTTATTTTTTGCGGCAATTTTGTGTTGACACAAAGTGGATTACAAACGCTCTTTTCAACATTTAAGCAATTAATGGATAGTACAAGTGTACAACTATTGAACTAAAATTGTCTATTTTCCTTCCAATAGGGCAAATTATATGTTAATGTGGCATCAGGCGTGCAGGCACAGGCGAGTTTGGACAATACCGGATGATCAAATGATGGTTAAATACAAATTCCACAGATAAAAACGTGAATATTATAACATTGTCATTGGGTGAAAGAGAATTGGCACTCTAGAAACAATAACTAGCGAATTCATGGTATTATGCTTTTCCCTTCAAGGATGAATTCCCTAAACATATGACTCAATTATAGCAACATGTACAGAAACTAACATCCATGACCATCTAATAGCCACATTCTAATGCTTACAAGTTACAACATGCCCATTTTTTTTAATCAAAGTTTCACCATCTTAATCAATCCATACACACAAACTAGCGAGAACAAAAAAGATTCTATGCAGTTACTCTTCCACTATCCACATATATCATCTTAAGTAGAAACATCAGGTCACAGTCAAATAACCATCATAGAGCAGAAAAGCAGTAACTGTGAATACAAGGAACAAAACAAGAACAGGGTTAATATGAATCATACCTTGAGCACCATCTGAACTACAGTTTCAACATCACTATGAAGAAACCTGTGAGCAAATCCAATAAAATGCATAACCAGTGAAGTATAATACAGATAATTAGATAGAACATAATCCTCCCAACGCGGCGAATATGCACCACCACCCCCACTTCCAATTTCAGACACAGCATTTTCCATTTTTTCACTGTTCGCATCAAGCTCCGAAAACTCATCACCCTTAATACTCCAAGGCTCCAAATAACTAATCCAAACATAAAACACCTGAGAAACATTCTTAACCGAAACCGCCATTGGACAAAACAACAATGTCCTCAACAAAAACCTATACAGAGGCCTCTGCAAACACTGATTCCAACACCCATAACCTAAATCCTTATTCTTCGAAACCTCTAAACTTCTCCACCTAGGACTAGAATTATAACTATAACCAAAATCACCATTCTCACGAGACGCTGTTAAAGTACTCAAACCCAAATACCTAACAAACAGCTTCACAACTTCCCCTAAACCCGCAGCCGGTGGCATTTCTCCGAATGGAAACGATACACCAATCGCTTTACAAACACTCACCGGAAACGGTGAGAAATCATTGTCAACAAGCCAAAAATGAATCAGTGTGTTCACAACAAACTCGGCTCGAGCCGCGAAATTTGCGTCGTGGCCCGAGCCGTAGTGAAGAATAGAGCTCCGGTAGGGTTGATGAGATGATAAATCACATGTAGGAACATTTTCACGAAGATACGCGTAGAGAAGACGCGAGTAGAGATCACAGTTAGGTTTATCGTTTGACACGGGGGGTTTTGTGGCGGAGAAACGAATCGAAGAAGTCCAATTTTCTAACCTAGATTTCGCAGCGGTGGTGATTTTAACGGATGATTGATCGGAAATTGTTGGATTGACGGAATTACCCTTGGAGACAGGGTAATAAGCGAACCAGAAAAAGAAGTATTGAAAAACATTGAGTCGAATTTGTGAAGAGGAAGAAGAAGAGGGAAAGATTGATGGAAGAAGATCGGAGAGATTGTGTTTATCGGAGAGGGAGCGGGACCAGTGAGGAAGACGTTCGGCGGGGAAAAGGTATTTAACAAGGGAGAGACGGTCGACGGCGGTGATGGCGGTGGCGAGGGTTCCGGTGGGGGAGAGGAGAGAGAAGAGAGGTCTGTGAAGCTCGGGGATGTTGATCCAACCGTTGGATGAAGGTGAGGCGGCGCGTGGATTTTCGAAGCCGAAGAGGTTGCAGATTAGGGTTGGGAAAGCGAGGGAGAAGAAGTGACGGGATTGATCGGGTGAGTGAGTGTGTAGGAAGGTTTCGATGGAGGTGCAGAGGGTGGTAATTTGGGAAGGTGAGGTGGCGGATTGGATGGTGGAGAGGAGTTCTTGGGATTTAGTGACGGAATCTAGGGTGTAGGAGTGAGGGAGCATTGTGGAGGTGATTAGCTAGGGTTTTGAGAATAGAAGAGAAGAGAGTGAGAGAGAGTTTAGAAATGAGAATGTTTGAAAATGGAGAGAGGAGAGAAAATGAGGAAATGGCGCCTTTTTATGGGGAGGTGGAGGAATTGTTGTTAAGGTAGCGTGGCGACGTAATAGGGTTCCCTCTTTTTATGGATTGGTGGGGACAAAAATTATTTCAAATAGAAAAGGCAAAAAAATGCACAAGACTCCTTTTGTGTTTTCCTTAAAAACAAACCCAAGCTTAGTTCAACAGACAGGAATAAGGATAATGTATAATATATATAAGATTTGTGTTTTAAACTCCGATCACCGCAAAACAAAACAAATGGTGATTATATGAGTAAAGTTTTTTTTTTTAAATATGATTAAAAAAAAGATTTTTCATGTAAATATTATAACCTTTGCGTAAGAGTGTAAAAATCAATCACTTGATACTTGTATGATTTAAATGAACTGCAAACTATATTTTAACGTTGTTACATGTCTAAGAGCAGCTCCAACGGCAGTTTTTGAGGACAGTGCGCCATCGTGTCATTCAGTTTCTCAACAAATTATCATTGGAGTTGTGCAATATTTTGACAACATGCAATATTTTGAAGCAACGTTCATCAAACATTATTTCCTGACACCAAGTACAAAAGAATTTGCATATTATTAAAATATTAATATATGAATTAAAATTGTTGGACCATGCATTAGTTTTTTAGAGTTGCACCATTGGAGCAAAATATAAGTGGGTTGCTTCAAGATGATGTAGCTCTAATTGGACCTACAAAAATTCTTTAAATAAGTTCATCATTGGCTCTAAGTTTGAGTCAAGCCCTTTGATATTGGTTGTGCTAAAAGATACACGTGTCATTTCATCCAAGTGTTTTTTAGTTAAATTAAGATAATATAATAACTTTTATGTTACATTTATATATATTTAGAATTGAATTGATTGTGTATTTGTGAGCATAACTCAGTTGGTAAGGATATTGTGATACGCGGATTTATCTATTCATCTCAAAGGGTGGATATATAATCACTAAACTACCTCCAAAAAAAATTGATTGTCTTTTTTTATATGATGGCAAAACTTAAATGCAGTTTTACATGGGCAGCTTTTTTTTAAAAAGATATTTTTTTCACTGTTCAAAATAAATAAAAATCGATTCTTTGTGAGAGCAACAACAAAAACTACACATGTAAAAATGTATATAAGTTTTGTCCTTTTAATTATTGTATGTGTTCGAGTATAATGGAAAAGTTATTGGTTGAAAAATAAAAGGTTGATGGAATTTTGAGTTAAACTAAAATCTATCTGTGTATGTGAGGAGATTTTCTTTTCCTTTTCAGGAAAATTGAAGGAAACTTAGATATGGTAGTCCATCATTATTTTCATTCATGATATTGTGCTTTGGGATGTTGATAAGATTTTGGTCACCTAATTTTTATAATTTATGAATGGTATATTTTTTTTTTGAGAAGATTTATGAATGGTATATATTGTTTGCTTCATTGATTCACTATTTTGTTTGGTGCTCACCTTACTTAATCAACGAGGTTACCACAAAAATCCAATAAGATGTCACGGTTATTAAGTAGGAAGTGTTTTGAAGAATTCGAGTTTGAATTTTAACACAAAATATACTAAAATATATTTTACTTATCTTGTCCAAATTCTACATAAGATAACATTCCCTCTAAAAATCCAAGGATTAAGATAAAAGAAAATCATTTATGGGATGAATTTTTCATTTTACAACCTTAATGATAGATCAGATCGCTGCAAATAAAAGAAATTCTAATAGATCACTACATATAATAAAAATGTTTTTACAGTTTATTTCATAGGGTGCATAAGAAAAATGGAGGGTGCGAAAAGAAAATCTCATCTCTTTACCCTCCCATAAGTTCATGTCAAAGTCCGTGACCGTTTACAATTTTGTATGGGCTCCAACTCTTTTATTATTGACTATTACTTTTCCCACCCTACCCATTTCTCACGCACCATATTTTTCTCTCCAAAATTACTCTTTGTTCGGATTTTAGAATCCAAAATAGATTGATAGTTATTTTCAAATTTTATAATCCGAAATATATTTTGCCTAGAATTTTAAAGAAATAGTGGCATATATTATATTATTGACATAACTATAATTCTATAAATGACAAAAACATAAAATAAATGTAAATATACAGAAAATTAAAGAGACACGGATGATTTATGAATTTTCATTTTATTAATATATATCATGGTACATTTACAATAAAATTGAAGTTTAAAACTTATTACATAAAAATATTCAAAAACCTAAAGTTAAACTTGTGGTGCAAGAAGATGGAGGGGGAAGGAAAAAGAGATGAAGGGGGAGGGGGTTGGAGTAAGATTTGTTTCCTTTCTAGGGCGAAAGAGACATTGATGGTCAACCTTACACCCAAGCAGACCAACCATGCACCTAGAGAGACTGCGTTTCTTTGCAACATGGCACCATCCCCATTTACCATTCATACAATCCCTGAATTTCCAAAGTAACAGATGATTAAAGAGACACGATAAAATTATATTATTGACATAACTATACTTCTATAAATGAAAAAAAAACATAAAATAAATGTAAATATATAGAAAATTAAAGAGACACAGATGATTTATGAATTTTCATTTTATTAATATATATCATGGTACATTTACAATAAAATTGAAGTTTAAAACTTATTACATAAAAATATTCAAAAACCTAAATTTAAACTTGTGGTGCAA
>Ga0315913_1006690_pt1 | contig 13918 bp, 14 predicted proteins | sample MpolsnodulesMG_FD_207736 | JGI IMG/M metagenome (GOLD analysis project Ga0315913, IMG submission 207736) | Medicago polymorpha root nodule microbial communities from Los Angeles, California, United States - small nodules | ecosystem: Host-associated > Plants > Roots > Nodule | place: USA... | reverse complement strand
ACTCTCCTATTCTTTCGGACAACCAAGAATCTCCTTCAACGTAATCAATAATAGGTCGTTTTCTTTACACATTTAGACTCTATGTTTAATTTGTATAGTTGCTAAAATTTCACGAATGCCTAATTATAAAGTAAAAAAAGTACTATTTAAACGCATGCATCCTCCTAAAGAAAATTAAGTTGTGATCGATAAATTAAATCATCACCTACTTCATATTTAATTACGATTATGGCAATGACAAAGACAACGTTGGTTGTGTTCCTTAGTGCTCTTTTGATTTGCACACTTTTTACTCAAGATGTTGAGGCTGTCAATATTATCGGTAATCCTGCAATGCAAAGAGACACTATCCCATGCAGCAGAAGAAATCCAGGCAGCTGCAAACCGGTTCCGGCAAACACATATCAGAGAGGCTGTGAGACAGAAGAAAGGTGCGCCCGTGGAAGGACACTGGGGGCGAAGTAGACGACGACGGGATTTATTGTTGTTACAGAAAAACTATGGCTCTGTTTGGCAAAGCACTTCAATTAGCTTATAGCTTATAGTGGATAGCTTATAAATTCTGACAAAAAAAATCTTGTTTGGTATCACCCTTTTCACCACCAGTTTTTTTTGTTATACGGGTTTATAAGCTTATTTTTCAGACGCTATTTCAAGTGGCGTTTGAGCTTATAGCTTATTGTTTTTTCTTCCGTTTTTACCCTTTATATTTTATTATAAAATTAAATAGTGATGTATATATTAAATGCATATACTCACAAAATGCAGTATACGAACGATTGTCTAATTTATAGTATATATGAACAATTGTTGGAGGTACACAAATACCTGGTTAATATAATTGTTAAATTTGTTAAAAAAAACATGATTGTTATTATCATCTTAATTTTGGATTAATATAATTGTTGTTAAGATAAACACTCGAACAATATTTTTCTTTTTCATATGACTGGTTTGATTAAAACAAATGCATAATGATCCAAGATGATAATTGAAAACAGTAGAGTAAATATAAAATTTTATGGCTTAATAGTAGCGTAAATTTTATGGCGTAAAAATGATAATTGTTCTTGTCTTCGTAGATATTAGAATGATAAAAAAAATGTCCTTTTGTTCTTAAAAAAATATCTTTTTATGTCATTTTACATTTATCAACTATTGAACCGTTAATTTTACCAAACACTTCAATTAGCTTATCAGTTATAAGCTATCAGCTAACTTACCAGTTATCTGCTATTTTTACCAAACAAAACCTATATGTACTTTGCCATGCGTAACTAAGATTAGGCTCCTCTCTAATGTAAACATTCATCTATATAACCATTCTTATTTGAGAGCTGCTATATGCAGCGAAGTTTATTGTCTGAGAGCATCACGATAACAATTTAACCAATAAAAATGCAGCTTTTCCACAATACATGGAAGTCAGTGGGAAGTTCTTTTCAATTTTACACAATACACGTCATTCTTGAAACGCTCGGGACACATATATTCGCTAGATTTAGTATTTTTCTTCTTTTATTATATTTTAAGAGCCATGTTAAAGAATGCGCACTAGTTAACATGACTTTCTCAATTGTATTTTTTCAAATGCCATATAACATCTTGTTGGAAATGAAGCCTTCAAAAGCACTCTACATATAACCAATTTAAATTCTTACCCAACAATACTATTCTTGATCTACTCTAGAACAACATACATGCATAAAACTTGAAAATTAATGATGACACATCATATAAGACTGAAAAACACCAGTAAAAGACATCAATACTCCCGCGGCAGTTAACCGTCGCTGTTTCTATCGGCTGTTAACTGCCGATGCGTCCTGAACATATGCAGAACAGAAACTCAATTTTCCAGTTTCTTCATTCTTCAAAAAATTCCCAAAACTTATCCAATTCCTTCAATTCGATTTTGGAGCAAAATCAAGTGAATCATCTCCATTTAATCAAAAGTAAGTACCTTGACTCATTTTTAATCATAATGTTAGTTTGTGTAGGTTTTTTTTATATTTTAAATTGAGTAGTTTTCACGTGGTTAGGGTTTATGAATGAATTGACAATTTGAACATTGCATGTTTAGTTTATGAATTGATAAATGAATGTAGTTGTTGCCTATGCTGTTTAAATGATGTTTAATGATAATGTGGTTTTGAATGGTGCCAAATGAACACAATTTGAATATGTTCGATACTTTGCACACAAAGTGTTTGATAAAATGCCCCCATGACAATTATATTGATTATTTAGTTAGCTTAGGTTATGAAAATTATGGAAATGACGTTAATTGTAGTTTGATAAAGTGTATATTGATTATTGATTATTGATTATTTAGTTAGTTTAGGTTATGAGAATTATATTGAATGATGTTTAGGTTATGATGAAAATGATGCACACAACTTATATTGAATGATGTTTAAGTTATGATAAAAATGATGCACACAATTTATATTGAATGATGTTTAGGTTATGATGGAAATGATGCACACAAATGAACGATGTTTAGTTTATAGTTTACGTATAACTTGAATGATGTTAACTTTTTGAATTTTTGTGTAGATATGTCTAATCTGAATCAGGGGCAGCAAATTGATCCATCAAAGCTTATTAGTGGTAGACGTCCTATGACACAAAGCCACCGGCGGCAGAGGCAAAGCACACATATACCGAAGAGGGGAAGAGGAAGAGGTAAAGGGATGGCGGATGGTGAAGGGAGTTCTCAGGCTACCCAGCCTGCAGAGTCACAGGTGGTTGACCCGACCCAGGTGGAGTACCTGAATTATCAGGATGAGATGCACCACGATGTCATTGATGGTGGGTATGACGACCAACATATTCTGGACGATGTTGTGCCTGTGTTGGACCAGGATGACATTGCAGAAGCGACAACCCTATCGACGTTACCTAATCAGGCTCCCTTTCCTGGAGGACCGGAAGATACATCTTTGTTGGTCTCTTATGCTAACCATGTTACCTTGCCTCTTTGGTACAATTCAAATAACGTAAGTGTTATTTTTAATTTAAAATTATCATATGCTGCACAATTTAAATATTTTAATTTTTTTTAATGTGTTTTTGTTTAAATATTATACCAACTTTTATATGTATTTTTTAATTATCTAAGTTCTTATTAAATATTATATCAACTTTTAATTATTTTCTTTATGTTTTAAATTGGTGCGCGAAATTTAATTTTAAAATGTCGCGCGTAATATAAATTGAAATTACACGGTGTGCCAATTTAAATGTTTTAATTTTTTATGTATTTTTTTAATTTTTAAATGTGTTATGTCTTAAATTCGAAATACGTGCGCCAATTTAAATTCGTGATTTTTATTTTTAAATGTGTTATGTTTTATTTTATTTTTTCATTTAAATGTTTACGTTGTTTATGTTGTTTAAAATATGTTTGTTTTTATTATTTCAGGTTCGCAAGGTGCGAGTAGTAAAATCCATTAATCATGGGGCTAAGATTTTGAATCTTCGACGTCCACCGAATAATCCGAATTGGTTTTATGGTCTGCTTAGGGATAGTGGGCTACATGATTTGGTTTACATGGGCTATGACACTGTGCCTCATGCTTGGTTCATGACTTTATGCAAGAGGTTTAAAGGAATGGCAGTTACTTTGGGGGAGATGACAGTTACTTTGGATGATGTCGCGTGTCTTTTGCATATTCCGATTGAAGGACGAATGTTGAGCCATCCAAAGATGTCTCGGACTGATGGAGCGGTGAAATGGTGAGACACTTAGGTGTGTCGCAAGTGGATGCAATGAAAAATTGCAATGAAGAGTACAATGGTTGCATTAGTTACAAGTTGTTGAGGGAGTATTATGAGGGCTACCTCGATTCTGCCACCAGATTGGCAGATCCAGAGAAATATCCAGGGAATCCATAGGAGCTGGAGAGGGTTAGGAATTTTTGTGTGAAGTGTTACCTCCCGTATCTGGTTGGATGCTTGTTGTTTGGTGATAAACGCAACAAACGCATCGAGTTGGTCTATCTGACGACCATGGAGGACGGCTACGCGGGGATGCGAAATTATTCTTGGGGAGGGATAACATTGGCATACCTATACCACTGTCTAGACGAGGCCTCTTTGCTTGGAGACTGCTCTTGGGGGGAAGCGTGACACTGCTCACTGTAAGAAATTGTCGCATCTGAACCCGAACTTTATTTTTTTTCTTTTATTTTTCGTGCGTAATAACTTATAAATGTGATTTGTTTGGTTTGTGCAGGGATGGTTTTTGGCCCATTTTTCTGGCCTTTACAGTGTTGATCCAAATCCCAACTATATGGAAAACTATCCGGTTGCGGTGAAGTGGACGTTACAGAAGGGCCATGGAGAGAGGTGATGTATCGCTCATTGCTCGATCGTATTCAGTTTGATGACGTTACCTGGAGGCCGTACAAAGAGCTTAGGGAGATCAAAGGTTTTAAGGAGATTTTCTGGTATTCAGACTGGGTTATGTGCGGTGTTGTTAGGGTGTATCGTCACTTGCCTGAGAGAGTTAGGCGGCAGTACGGATACGTCTAGAACATCCCTTGACATCCAACGGATGTTGTTGAGCTGCGACCGGATTACATTGTGCAGGCATTCATTGACTTCCGCACTCACACGATTAAAGAGCTCGATTGGGGTGAGCCAGCAGGACAAGAGACATGGTGGATGGAGGATGGCTATGTACGGTGGTACACTAGGGTGTCTCACCCTCTGATTTTGACACTTCTTCCAGAAGATCTTCCGAGGCCGGCTAATGAGGAGCAAATCATTGCACATCAGTGGAGCAGTACGAGGCGAGAGGCTCGCCTGATACTTATGACGTGGTTATTGGCGATGTTTCCTATGCTGATGAGCAGATGGGTCAGGAGGTGATGAGCCCTGAGCAATGGTTTGAGGCCATGCGCCATGTTAGGGACCAGATTGCACCGATTTTGACAGGAGGCGAGGCCGAAGGCCGAGAAGGCGGCAACAGTAGCAGGAGCAGGAGTAGGATTACTTGTAGTTGTTGTTTAGGACTTGTTTTTTTACTTTTTGTATTTTGATGACATTGGTTCGTATGTTTGTATTTTGATGAATTTATGGTTCGTTGGGATATCTTACTTTCTTTAATGGTAAAAATGTTGGTTTAATTAAGTTGTGAATTTGCGCCAATTTTGTTTTGTGACTTGAACCATTGTGTGTAATAAAACATGTCAATAGGTTGTGTTTTCTGTAGGGCTGGCAATGAACCGAACCAACTCGAAGATAGTTCGGAGCTCGATTCGACAATTATCTCGTTGAACTTGGTTCATGAAACAAACGAGTTGAACTTGAGCTGAAAATTAAGTTCGTTAAATAAATGAGCTAAACTTGAACTGTATATAGTTCGACTCGGTTGGTTCATAAGTTGACTCGATAATTTATATATATATTAGCTTAATAAAAATTAATAAAGTATAAGCTTAAATATTAAAAGATAAAACATATGATTTATTGCAAACTTCCTATGATATTTATGTACTTGTTTTTTGAGGAATTATTTCTTCTTTTTTTTTTATCAAAGAGAGGAGGGGGAATTATTTCTAATTTAATTAACAATTAACAATAATTAATATAAAAGAGAGAAAGAATATCACCACACAACAACAAAAAAGCGAAAGAAACAAAAACAAGCAAATATGTAAAATTTTAACTAAACATATGTGCTAAAATTTGTCCCACATCGTAGAGTTTAATCTATACTATATATATATAAATATAAAGAAAACTACCCCTTTCAGCATATTTTTTGGTTGGACTTTTCTTTTCAAAAATACCCTTAATTTTAAATACAAATAGTTCATTATAAAATAACACGTGGATTAATAATCCATGTCACTAATCGTCCCCGTTAACCTCTTTTACCTCCTTTAAAGAAAGATAAGACTCATAAAAAAGTAGCACAAAACAAAAACTCATGTTACTTATTTATCAGCCGTTTTTATGTTGTACATCTGTGTTGTTCCCCTCAATACAACCGACAAAGATTGCCAAATATTTTCCTATCTCTTCCACAAAAAACAGTATTTCCATATTATTTTATTATTTCATTAATGTAAGCTACTCTTCCTTATCCTTTGATCAATTGTAATAAACTTGAACAAAATATAATGATAAAAACTGGACTTTAAATCCTCTAAAAAAATATTAGTAACAAACGTGGGCAAAATATAATGTTAAATATTGGACTTTAATCCTCTAAAAAAAGATTAGTAACAAACGTGAGCAAACAATATTGTTAAAAATTGGACTTTAAATCCTCTAAAAAAAATATTAGTAATAAACGTGAGCAAAAAATAATGTTAAAGATTGGACTTTAAATCCTCTAAAAAAAGATTAGTAACAAACGTGAGCAAAAAATAATGTTAAATATTAGACTTTAAATCCTCTGAAAAAAAGTATTAGTAACAAACGTGAGCAAAAAATAATGTTAAGTATTAGACTTTAAATCCTTTGAAAAAAAGTATTAGTAACAAATGTGAGCAAAATATAATGTTAAAGATTGAACTTTAAATCCTCTGGAAAAAAAATTAGTAACAAATGTGAGTAAAAATTAATATTAAAGGGCAGACTGCCAAGTTTCCTGTGAAGCCAAATGGTTGTAAGGTCATACTTCACCTTTGAGGTACACAGTTCGAGTCTGGCACCAAGAGAAAGACCATTCCTAATTCCTAATGTCGGAATCTATCTTCCATGACATGTTTTCAACCATGGTCAATTATATGTAGCTTTATCAAGAGGAGTTTCTCAAAATTCAACAAAACTTCTCATTAAAGAAGGGAAAATAGAAGGAGAAGATTGAGACTTTACGAAAAATGTAGTTTTTAAAGATATTCTTTTATCGTAATCATAGCAATGTTTCTTTTACATAACATGTCATTTATACATTTATGTTATTATGTTACTAATTACTATTAGAATAAACAATAAAAGATCATTATTTTATCTTTATTTTATATGCAGGCAAACTAAAATATGTTAAGTTCATAAATAATTGTTATATGCCTTGACAATATTTTGTTTATAAATCGATATATCAATAATTTTCATTAATATTTAAAAATTTAAAATTTTTAATCAAAATTATACAAACAAACATAATAAAATAATCACATGCATTAACGCAGTAGAAAGAGCGGACAGACGGGCACGATTCCGCCGGTAACAACATAGTGGAGGAGCAGTTATAAAAGAGCAGTGCATTTGTCCATCAATATGGACTGCGCTACAGTTGTCTTAGCTTTTAAGCAGTACAACTACTTTTTTCCTTAGTAGTTTTAAGACAAAAATGGTCGTTAGTTTTATTTTAGTTTAATTTTTGTGAATAAATTAAAAGGTCAATACATATAATTTTACCAAAAACAAAAAAAACTTTTGAATTTTGTTACTCGAACAACGAGTTGAATCTAATGAGTCGAACTAAGTTGTTCGTGAACTTTAAACGAGCCGAACTCGAGTTAAATTAAAGGTTCGTTTCAAACTCGAGCCGAGTTTCGAGCTGAACCAATTCTTATCGAGTCGAGTCGAGCTCAGACAAGTTTGACTCGACTCATTTCCAGCCCTACTTTTGTGTTTTAAACACATGACAAGATCAGAAAATGAAGCTTCTGCCTCTGCATTGGCATCAGGACGCATCAACAATTAACTCCCGAGGAAAAAGGGAACCGTCGGCAGTTAACTGCCGAGGAATACTGAAATCGTCGGCAGTTAACTGCGAGGTGTATTACAGTCTTTTATATGTGTGTTTCAACCTTCTTATATGTGTGAACAACAATTTTCATAAAACTTTGAGACGAGTTCACACAAAAAATGAGGACATGTGTCACATGTGTGTGGGGGGTTAAAAAGGTGTGTATCCAATATTTAAAATTTTGGTTCCTCACTCACTTTATGTTTCATCCCTCCTCTCCGTTTAGGGATGAAAACACCCATTGAATATCTGCAAAAAAAAAGTATCCGCACAACATGTATGATAAAAGTATGCATTATAATTACAATGTGTACATCAAACTAAGGAAATCAATGGAAGATAAACTATCTTAGTTTTGAAAATATGCATTATAATTTTCTTCTATTGCTATTTTCTTTTGAAATCAATGTCTTTTTTTTTTTTTTTTTTAAATCGGATATACTCGACATACAACTACAAAGACTAATCTCTCGAACTAATAAAACCATGATGATTGGCAAAATCTCGTCAAAAGATATTTAATACTCTTGCATTTATAAGGTTGGGATCGAACCCAATAATTCATGACCTCTAGTTTAGTTGGAATAAATCACTTACCATCTCATCCAAATGCTCTTATGGGACAAGTCTGGTTTTCTTATTATTATTAAAATTGATTACATTAGCAAATTTTGTTCTTTTTAAATTTAATCCTACATTTTAATTCTAATTATTTATATGTGTCTCAATTTTATCCTTCATTAAACTTCAGTTTAAATTATAGAGTACTAAACTCAACATAACTTTTTTATCAATATATAATTGCTGATGAATGTTGATTTAGTTGGTAATTAGATGACTAATGCGCAACGCTGTGGATTTAATTCGCGATATCGATGTGAGAATATTTTTAGTGGATGATCCGTAAATACCAAAAAATAGATATCTTCACTGTGGAACAGTCCTAGTTTGCTCACTTTTTGCCCAACATGCTGAAGCCATTAAATTTCTTGGTTATGGGGCAATGTTACGTGACAATAATCTGGACGCAGCAAATTACATCCTGAAAACTGCCAAGAGCAAGAAGTTAACAAATATACAAGAGGATGCGAGAAAACATTACGTTGTCGCGGCCATTGATATAGGAAGAGGAGGAAGCTAATTAATCTATGCATTAAAGGTTTTTTTGTATTATTATCGAAGTGTTTCTTGCCCATCCTCAACATTTATTTATTTTTAGAGAAATCCTCCACATCTTTTGGATGGTGTTTTTAATATGTTTTTATTATATAATCAGTATGATTTAGAACACGCAACAAATTTATAATATAAGATAAGGGGTGATTCTAAGGTAAGGGAGCAATTAAGTCCCTCACCGGTGTACCATCTATAATATACCATTAGATCTTTAAAAATGATTTAAGGGTCTAGATTTTATTAAAAAAATAAAAGTAACATATATGCCTTATTCCACCCAATTCCTCTCCTAGTTGGTTTCTTCCACAAAAGGTGCTAACCACATAAGTTATACATGAAGATAGTGGTCTGTTGCCAAACACAAAACACCAGGATGATCACGTTTATGATGTTCGAAATAAAACTAAAAATTATGGCTATTGATACGTAGAAAAATTAGATCTTAGTGTAAATTTAGGCAAAATGCTTTGAATAAATTCTTAGATTTCAAATCAATGTGTTTTTATCAATTACCGATAAAATTAAACATATCATATATGTATGAATCTTTAGATATGGGATGTTAAGGCATATGAAATCATTTCAATTGTGTTTTTAAATCAACTGTCAAACGTCAAACATTGTTACAAACAAAATTTGAAATTTCTTTGATTTGAGTTTTCTCTTTCCATTGTTACAAGGTTTGAAGTTTTATTGATCTGGGTTTTCTCTATATAGTTTAGTAGAAAAGGAAAGAAGACAGAAAGGAAGCAAGAGAAGGATGAAGGTTTTGCTGGAAAAATAAAAAAGAGGGGGGATTGGGTGGAGGAAAGCATGTGTTACTCTCTCTTTTTTTTAAATAAAATCTAAACCCTTAAATCATTTTTAAAGATCTATTGGTATATTATAGATGATTCACCGGTGAGGGACTTAATTGCTCCCTCACCTTAGAATCCACCATAAGATAAGATAAAAAAAACTCTCTTATTTTAAATGTAGATTTTTTCCGAAAGAAGAATAACTATTATAAAAACTACCCTCCATTTTTTTAAAGCTATCTTATCCAATAAGTAACTAAAAAAAGGGCAGCACGGTGCACCATTTTAATTCTCCTTAAAAGTAATTACTATGCTAAAAAAAGGAAACAAACAAATTTTCACTTTAAAAGTTCACTTCTCTTATAACTATTCGTTCACTTTCCTTTTCTAACATTGTTTAGCCATAACTAAACGACATCTGGAATTATGTACTCCATGCGAGATGAATTCTCCCATACCAACAATATTTTCTCCATACACGAGGAATTTGATGGGAATATAAAAGGCGGGTTCTCTTGGTTGAACCGCCTATGATCGAACTACCAACCACATTAATTCTCCTTATTTTTTGAATCTGAGTTAAGCACCACTAATGCCAGTTGAGTTTCCTGTTCTTCTGTTTTTACCACCACTGGTTCTTTTTTCTGTTGTTCCTTCTCACCTACTTGTGCTTCTCCATCTTCTAATTGCTGCACCACATGCTGCTTTAAGTATCTGAATAGTACCAGCAACATAAAAGCTGCCAGCAAAAATGATATCATAAGAATCAAACTATGACAAAGGTTTTAAAATCAATATATGCAAATATATCTGTCCATAAATAAATAACTCCTTGGATTTTAAGATTCATACTAGCAGTAACTCGTGTGTTGCAACATGAGTCTAAAAAGAACCAGCATAGAATTGTAAGGAAACGCATTGCTGAATAAATTCCAACACATTGCAGTTGAAGGCCATTTTTTATATAGACTAGATAGAAGATTAACTTTTTGTGTAGTGATAAAATAACAGCAAAAAATGTAAGAAATTGTATCTGCATATAAATTGAGGAATAAGGTACCTAGCACACATAGAAAAATTGAACATAAATTTGCACAGGAGTGATTTGTTAAGGTGACAGAACAAACCACAGTTATCTTTCCACTTAATCAAAAATTACTTAGACATTTTGCAGAAGGCTGTGAATTAGTATAAATGATCTGAACATATTAAGCTATAATAATTACTTATGCAAGTGTTACCTGTAAAGATTCGAGTTTTGATTGAAGATAGATTCCAGAATGTCAAGAGTACCAACACCATTAATTTCTTCTTGTGAGTGCAAGCACACCATGTATCCAACAACAATAGTTTCAAACCCTCAGCTGCATATGCATATAACAAAAGCTTTAAACTATTAAGCACAAAAAAGTGGATAGACAGATGCCTACAAAAGCTTCAACAAGTTAGAGTGGTCATGAAGTCATACATACCTCTCTTGTCTATCTGACTAGTGTAGCAAGAATAAAGTTTTGGGATTGTGAAGCTGACAAAAAAACCTGTATGTTTATAGTATGTATCAGCATTTTAACAATGAAAAAAAGAAAACTATAATCGAAATTGGGTGTTCAAAGAAAAGGTTTTATAGATGATAGAGTTCATGGTGTCCTAACCAGTGACACATAGCCTCCTGATTGTAATTAAGTGGCCAAATTCAGCTCCTAGTAGAAGAAAAGGAATTACCTGCAACAAGAAAATTAGTAATCATTTGTTAGCAATTATTATAGATCTGATTATACAAAATCAAATTCAGAATAAGAACATTGTGGATTACTTTAAGGGTCATTGATGGCTCTCCTGAGAATAGCACTCTAGTCCTTGAAATTGCAAAATTTAAAGCAGGAAGAATCAATTTTACAAGACGCAAAACATCATCTTCTTTAAACTTGACATAACTCTTCGCTTCAACCCCATTGCTGAAATACAAATAGAAAATCATAAAATAACAACACTCAATGAAATAGATAGTTTAGAGAATAATTAGCTATCAGAAGCAAAAGAGTACCTTTGAGAAATTGAATTTGAGAAAAATGAAACACCCAAAATGAGAATCGCCAATTGTGACAAGGCCGAGACAATGCTGAAATATCAAGTATGAACACCTCAGTTTTTTCTCCATGAGAATAAAGATCACAAATTTTCAAAAAAATAAATAAAAATAAACTAACTTTTGTTAGAACAACTAGTAATTGAAGATTAAATGAACACGACTGTTTGTTTACGCAATTTGGCCAAGTGTGCCTACTACGTCTGCGATTACAGAGCAATTGTAGTTTCCTATTACTACTTGAATGAATTATTGTTTACGGTGTTACAAGCCATATATATAATAACACGGTCCAACGATAACCTTGATATGTACTCAAGCCCTTTGCCCATCTTTTGTGCTTATGAGTCATACTAAACTGCTTTCAATTTCGTCCCTAAACTATCATTCTGAAATGAATAGCATAAATAATCTCTAAAACTAAACTATTCTCAATCTATCAAAATCAGACCTAAATTATCACTCTCTCCAATTTTGAGCGGCTAAATAGAAGATAAAGTAATACTTAAGCAATCAAATTGAAGGTTTACTAAGCAAAATTAAAGAGTTATAAGAAAAAATTGCAATACCTAAAACTGAAACCTTGAGAGAAGCATGAAGATAAGAGACAAATACATCCAAGTCCAAACCAAAGGGTTGATTTTGATACATCTTTCCACATAACCAAATCATTCACTAGCTGCCCAATATGATCTAAATCAACCCCATTTTCTTCTTCAAATTCTACACACAAAATCACAACAAAACAAAATTAGGGTTTCATTGTAACAAAAACAAAAAACAAAGTTAGATAATTTCAAATATGAAGTATGCATTGCATAAACATACTCAAAGGTTGAGGAAAGTTGGTTTTTTCCTTCTTGGGTCGAGTGTTATATTTTCGCTTTCTAGGTTTTCCAACTTCTTCAACCAACCCAACAGCTCCATCTTTGTTTTCTTGTTGAATTTCAACTTCGTATCGTGGTTTCCTTGGTTTTCTGGTGTTGTTTTGAGTGAGTCTGGTTTTGCCACGACGTTTTACGCTGGCGGGTTCAGGAGATTCATCAGCAGCTGTTTCAAGACGGTGGATGAGACGGGTCTTGGATTTTCTGATAGGGGAAGGGGAAGGTGAAGGAGACGGTGATGGTGATGGAGATTGTTGGATTGGTTTAACGGTGATGATGGGAATGGGAAGTGATTGATTTGGTGGTGGTGTTGAATTTGATGAATCCATGAGTTGTGAAAGAAGTGAAGGGTTTGAGTTTGTGAAATAAATGAATGGTTGTGGATTGAAAGGGAAGAGTTTTTTTTGCAGTGTGGTGCTTCAATTTGAATCACATTTTCAGGGTTACTAGCCGTTAGAAAAATTAATTACGTTTTTTTTTCCTTTTCTTTTTATAAATTTTCGGAAAATACGAAAAATGTTCTCTCACAACGTTTGGTCTAGTAGGAGAAGACATTCATTCAATTCAAAAGGTCTAGATTATGATATTTTGATGAAAAAAATGATTGATTAAAAGAGATAGAGACAAAATTATCAATATATCATCAAAACATGAATTCTTTTAAGTGGAACCCTTAGATTCGAGATCATCTAGTACATTTTGAGAGATGTAAATATAAGAACATCCACATCTATGCCACTCATATGGGTGGTATAAGAACATCACACTTTTCTATTATTTAAACCACTCAACTACATTTTTAAATATCCATACTACTTTTTCAAAAGTTTAAAATAGGTCCTACTAGTCTTACAATATATTCGTAAATGTTTTTTATCATTTTAATTCAAAAAAGTAACACTCAAAAGCACTTTTTATTATAAAAGAACAAAAAAAAATCAAACAAAACCACCGTATCTATGCAGTGCTACATGATCAACTATCACCACCCAAAAAAACTCAATTAGTGGTGTTCATTCTGACAGGCTCTGCTCACATATGCATATACCACGCCCGATAATTATGCTCTAAATGTTTGGCAAAATTATACTTGTCGTCATTTTATGCCATTTTGATCCGTTTGCATATGAATTTCAAGTATCAAATCTAAAATTTATATGAAAACATGAGTGAAGAACCATAGATCGAAACATTGAAAACTCATATCGAATTGAAATAAAAACATAGATTTGAATCTTGAAGACACTAAATGCATATGCAA
>Ga0315913_1006686_pt1 | contig 13922 bp, 7 predicted proteins | sample MpolsnodulesMG_FD_207736 | JGI IMG/M metagenome (GOLD analysis project Ga0315913, IMG submission 207736) | Medicago polymorpha root nodule microbial communities from Los Angeles, California, United States - small nodules | ecosystem: Host-associated > Plants > Roots > Nodule | place: USA... | reverse complement strand
CATCAAGTCCTTGCAGTCATTAAGAGCCATCTTGGCACCATTTTCCTTTCCATACTCAGTGGTGAGCCTTTCACTCATGTTAAAGGCCTTAATGACATTGTCAGTGGCTGCCTTCACGGTGGCTGCTATGTAAGCCTTAGGGTCAGCGGCATCGGCGCCACGCACAGAGCTAAGAGTTTCATGGCAGAGTTTTTGGTCTTGTACATTTTGGCACATAATTCTAAGATTTCTTTGTTGAGTTTGAACCTCGGGGTCTTCACCATTTTTGCGAACAGCGACAACAACACCGATGGCAACACCTACAACGAGAATAAGAGAAACAGCGGAGATAATTACCTTTCCCGACATTTTTTTTTATTTTCTGCTCAAATTATTTGAAGACTAGTTTCCTCCCCTTGGGTGTTTTAGTAGGGGAGGCTTATTGGAGATTCCAGAACTGTTATGGGATGATGTTATGGTTTTTATAGGTTATCAATAAAAGTTTCAACCAACCAAAGTAAATTCTATATCTGGCATGTTTTTTAGATGATAGGCAGATAATTGTCGTAGACTTCTCGGTTAATTTAAGGAATGGGTTGAAACACTGTCTACCACTATTTTTCTTTTCTAAAATTGCAAATTTGTTGTGATGTTTTGCAAGAGAACAGCATTTCTATAATAATGTTAATTAATATTTTGAGTTAAATTGGACAAGGTTGACAGACATTTTAATGTCTAAAATTAGTTGAAGGAGACCATTTCTAGGATCTCGAGGTTTTTGTGTGTATGAGTGTGATCTTGAATAGGGCTGCCATTACCATTGTACCATTGTGGATTTGTATATCATAACTGATAATAATAATTTAGGATAGTTATTTGGTACCATATTGAGTTGTGGTTGACTCGCATTAATCCATTATCGTTCTAGCCAAGTATAACTTTTAGGAACTACAGTAGTTTAAACTACTTTTGTTATATATTTTTATACAAGTTCAATTTAATAAATGAACTATCAAGTATGTTAAATATAAACCTTCAAAATACTCTTGATATTTAGAAGTTTAATGACAAGTCCTTCAAAACTAGGAGAAACACTAATCGTAAATGCCGGTCTTTAGGGGTGCAACAAGGCCTATAGAACAAGAAAATTGACTGTTAATAGATAAAAACAGTCACTAAATGTTAATTGTTATTAGATAAAGGTTCATTGATATTCAGGCTATATGTTTTGTTTGAAATCTATCTACGGTCTTGTTTGTAGGTAAAAGCTAAACAAAAAAAACGATGACTCTTTTTAAATAGAGGATGATTGTTTAAATATTTTACGTTTTGTCGGGTGTTATTTACTATTTAAATAGATGATAAATTTTTAAAATTAAAATTGCACTTTTTTAATTAGGGGTCAATTTTTTATATTTAAATATGGCCTCCAATTTAATTGCCTGATTAGCTAAATCCTTACATTATAGTCGATGCTAAGAAAATTTAATATATTAGGAAATCAGGAAGATTTGTTTGGACTGTAAAGTCATAAATGGAGAGAGCTTAACTACCCAACATAGAGTATTGGTGATGGACGTAAAGGTTAAGAGGAGTGCAAAGAGAAGAAGCCATAGTGGGGCTTCGCGAATCAAGTGGTGACATTTAAAGAGTGAAAAACAACGGATTTTCCAACACAAGATCTTAGAGGGAGGTTTCAAGCAACCACAAAGAAGCGCTAATGATATGTGGGACAAGATGGCACATGAGGTTAAAAAAGTAGCAAAAGCGACGTTGGGAGAGTCAAGAGGTTTTGGACCTAGGGGTAAAGAATCTTGGTGGTGGAATGACAGTGAGCAGAGAAGATTTCGGATCAAAAGATATTGTTTTAAAGATTGATCTAGGTGTAAGAATGCTGAAACTTGGGATAAATATAAGATAGCTTGGAAAGAGGCTAAGAAGGCTGTGAGCAAAGCGAGAATTCAAGCTTTTGAAGGATTATACCAATCTTTAGGTACCAAGGAGGGAGATAAATCTATATATAAGATTGCTAAGAGACAAGAAAGAAAGACGAGAGACCTGGACCAAATGAAGTGTATTAAAGATGAAGAGGGTAGAGTTTTGGTTCAAGAAAGAGATAAAAAGGATAGATGGAAGAAGTATTTCCACAACTTATTTATTGAAGGATATGAGATCTTACCGGACTCTCACAAGCTAGACATCAGAGAGGAGGACCAAAATTATAACTATTATTGTCAGATTCAAGAGAACTAGGTAAGAGAAGTGTTGAAAAGGATGAGTAATGGCAAGGCAGTTGGGCCGGACAATATACATATCGGAGTGTGAAAAATTCTTGGAGATAGAGGAATTGTGTGGCTCACCAAAAAATTTAAGGAGATTATGAGGACATATAAAATGCCAGACGAGTGGAGAAGAAGCACTTTAATTCCAATATATGAGAAAAAGAGGGATATACATAATTGCGCAAATTATAGGGGAATTAAACTAATGAGTCATACCATGAAGTTATGAGAAAGGGTGATTGAACGAAAACTAAGAAGAGAGACTTGAGTTACAGATAACCAATTTGGTTTTATGCCTGGGAGGTCGACTATGGAAGCGATTTACTTACTTCGACGTGTGATGGAGCGATGTCAGACGGATAAAAAATACTTGCACTTAGTTTTAATTGATTTGGAGAAGGCGTATGATAGAGTGCCTAGAGAGGTTTTTCTGGAAATCCCTAGAGAAGAAAGGGGGTTAGAATTGCCTATATTAGAGCTATCAAGGATATGTATAAGGGAGCTTCAACTAGTGTGAGGATGCAGGATGGGGCTACAAAAGATTTTCCTATAACAATAGGATTGCACCAAGGGTCAACCCTAAGTCCTTATCTTTTTACTTTAGTTTTGGATGTACTTACATAACACATCTAAGAGTTAGCACCGAGATGTATGCTTTTTGCAGATGATGTAGTCTTGCTTGGTGAGTCGAGGAGGAATTGAACGGGAGACTAGAGATATGGAGACCAGCCTTAGAAATGTAAGGTTTCCGTCTGAGCAGAAGTAAGACGAATTATATGGAATGTAACTTCAGCAAAAGGAGAAGTAGGTTTACCTTGGAGGTGAAAGTTGGAGATCATAACATACCCATATTACACAGTTTAAATATCTTGGGTCCATAGTACAAAATTATGGAGAAATAAAAGCAGATGTAAATCATCGTATTCAAGCTAGGTGGTTGAAGTGGAGAAGAGCCTCATATGTTTTGTGTGATAAGAAAGTACCACTTAAGTTGAAAGGAAAGTTCTATCGGACAACGGTCAGACCGACGATGTTGTATGGTACAAAGTGTTGGGCAGTTAAGAGCGAACACGAGAATCAAGTAAGTGTAGCGGAGATGAGGATGTTGCGTTGGATGAGCGGTAAGTCTAGACGAGATAGGATTAAGAATAGGCTTAGATGGCTTAGGCATGTAGAGAAGACTTGTAGATGTCGTCGTAAGAAGAGTAGATCAGATGGAGGAGAGTCGGGTCAAAAGAGGTAGAGGAAGATCTATGAAAACGATAAGAGAAACCATTGGAAAGGGTTTCGAGGACAATGAGTTGGATCAAAATATGATTTATGATAAAACACTATGACGTAATTTGATTCATGTAGCCGACCCCACTTAATGGGACTGGGATGATGTTTGATTGTTGTAGATTTTTTTAAGGGATTCTTTATTATAAGGATATTATTTTAGTTACATATGTGTGTGTATTCAGTCCGAAATAAAAATGTGTGTGTGTGTGTCTATATATATATATAGTTTACACCCACCTAAAATTTAGAATGTGTAACTTAGCAATCTAGGCATTCTCTGTTTAGAAAGAAAGAAAGAAAAATCACACTTGTTTTGAATAGAGCTATTAAAATGGATTTTTGCTCTTCTCCCAGCACAAAATACTCGTGCCCTGCAGCCATTCCCAAAATGTCTCTGCGCTAGTTAACTAGTGCAAGTGTTAATCTTTGCGCTACTTAACTAACGTTGCGTGAGTTAATTAACGCTGTGTTATTTAACTCACGCTACGTGTTGTTTTAAACAAGGCAGAACACCTCATTTCCTCATTTCTCATCTAAAATCTCAAAAATCTCTCTCAAATCACCCAAATCCAATATTCCTTCAATTTCAAATCAAACAACACTTCAATAACAAGTAAGTTTTCATAATCAAACACCATTAACCTTTTATGTTTATATGTTAGTTTTTTTCTCTTCAATTAGAATTTTTTTAGATTTAGGGTTTGTTTCAATTTTGGTTTTTTTGGCAAGAAATCATACAATGTTTACATGTAAATGACTTGTGTTGCTTAAATGTTTAGATGTTTGCATGTTTATGTTGTAGTTTTGAGTTTTAGAGAAATTTTTTAGAATTAGGGTTTGTTTAAATTTTGATTTTTTTTGCAAGAAATGATACAATGTTACATGTTAATGACTTATCTTGCTTAAATGTGTTTGGATGTTTGCATGTTAATGTTCTAGTTATGAGTTTTAGAGTTTATGTATAATTTGCACTCCAAATGTTTGATGAAATGTTTGAATGAGTTTTTCATTGATTGTTTTTAATTTCTTATTGTGTAGATTTGAAGCAATGTCTGGGTGGATCGACGTCCATGCACAATTCATCAGCGGAGAACCTCAAAGGTTGAAGGTTTGGTGCCTTGGTGTAACGTTAAGAGGTCTCAAGGATGAACTGAATGAATTCAACCAGGGAGTCAACCCCGGAGACACAAGGAGGGTGGAACACGTTCGGTATAAACGTCCAACGCTCGACGAGGGGAGAGTATCATTCAGTTGGGTGGAATTAACGAACGACGAAAACGTGACAAACATGTTTTGGGAGCACAGCATGTTCCAGTGGATCGATACGCGGGTAACGTTGTTGAGATCAACTGAAGATATTATCAATAGTCTGATTCTGCCAGAAGATCGTCATTAGGTACGGAATGAATGCACCTTCCAACTACAACAATTGTCTTCCTTTTAATGGGGTAAGAAAATTGTTGTAGTTGGAAGGTACAAACATTCGGTATAAACGTCCAGTGGATCGATATGCGTGTCAAGGAATGCACCTTCCAACTACAACAATTGTCTTACCCTGAAATGGAAATTCAAACTGGCTAAACGTCATGTCTCAAGCATTCACCCGGAAGTTCTATTGTTCCATTCAAAAGATTAAATTCATGTTAGGCTGGTTTAGATGAAGGTATTGAAGTGTTAAGGAATGCACCTCGTTCTTTTGACACTTCAATACCCTCATTTAAGCCGAGCCTAACAAGAATTTAATCTTTTAAATGAAACAAAAGTACTTCTGGGTGAATGCTTAAGTCCTGATGTTTAGCCAGTTTGAATTTACCATTTCAGAGGTAAGATAATTGTTGTAGTTTGAAGGTGCAACCCGAATGTAATGTAATGTAATGATAGGACATATTTATAGTTGATATACATGTTGTTTATGTAAAGTAATGTAACTTTTATTCGAATTTATTCAATAAGCAACTTTATTCGAATTCACGCTGAATTTAATTAGGCCTTTTTTCAAAAAAAATTTAATACGTAACTTTATTCGAATTTATTCAATACACAATTTTTATTCTAATTCACGCTAAAATGGAGATTCATAGATGGAGGGAGTGAGGAGGGTGAGAATGTGAGATGGTGTGAGGAAATGGAGAAGTTTAGAGGTGTATTTATAGGGGGAGATTGTAACATAGGTTATATCTACCATAAATATAGTCAAAAAACGTGGAAAAAACTTAACAAAAACGTGCAAAACCAATTAAAATGCATTAAACACCGTCCAAAAAAGGTGCTCTATTCAGTTCTGACCACTTGTCAACCTGCGTGAGTTAACTCGCGCACATGCCAGTGTTGCGTGACTTAAGTCACGTAGAGCTTATAAGGTGCGCTAGTTAAGTCATGTTGCGTGACTTAACTAGTGCAGGGGTATTTTAGACAAAGTTGCTGGGTGAGAGCGAAATGTGCAGGGAGAAGAGTAGAAATCATTAAAATGTGTCTAGCCATCGGACCTTTATTTTAACACGGGTGTAGCTATAAAAAAAACAACAAAAATCAATGATGGTACGCCTCTCAAACTGTTCAATCCATCGAATAGTAACTTTCAATTATTTTTTGGATGTAAACTCCGATTGAATAGTAACTTCTCATGATTATTTTTTCTTCAAAATTTGAGTAACTTTGAGAAATCTATTGAACAACCATCAAAATCAATCATATTTTTTTAGCCTAGACCAATTTAGCTTAATTGAATATGGATCACATTCGGGTGACCCATTTTTGGACTCACCTCTCTATGTTTATGTTAAAATCAATTAGTTTGAAACCCGTGCCATGTATGGGAAAATTAGTGCTGACCTTTTTTTATATATTTTAATTTACATTTTAATTTATATTGATAATATTTGTTAAAAAAAAGAGTAAAATCCATGTCAAAATGTATGCATATCTTATATATAAAGCAAATATACATATTTGAAATGAATTTTTTTATTCCATTGTTTCTCTTCATTTAAATTATTTTATCATTTTGAGTTTTAGACTTCGGAGTTACCAGGGTTAGAGTAGGCCTCAAGGCTCAGTAAACGTTAGTAGAGGTCCATACTAATAACAGAAGTTAAACACACGATCTCGCTGGTAAGTTAACTCTCTATACCAAGTGTGCTGACCTTCATTAAAGTAGACCCTATTTTATTATTTTTATGATATTCATTTTTATATTTGAGTACAATAGAAAATCTCTAGTTTTATTAATATAAATTGAAGTGGACCCTGTTAAAACATGATTATATTTTAAAAAATATATCTTACATGCTTGTTGACAATTAAAAATAGAAGAAGCTTGATCCAAAAAACAATGTGATATCCATGCAAAAAATATATAAAAAAAAAAAAAGCACCTGCTTGTAACCACTAAAATCAATTTAAATTGAAAAAAATCCATGTTAAAAAATGCATTGACTATGTTGATGGTTGTTTCAATAACAAAAAGTGTTTACTATATGAGCACAATTTTGGCTTTGAAGTTATTTCTAAGATATTCTATATCTTTTTTTTCAATAGTAGTTAGTAAACCAATAATATATAAGTAGAATAAACAATAGCATCACAGTGTGATAGTTTATATTATTACGATGAAATTGTTTATAAACAAATTTTCCAACCAACAAATTTATGTCAAAATCATCTTGAAAGATACCAACCCGTGGATTGAAATGATACAAATTTCATGGTAAATCATTATTGCTAACCCTTGTAAATTTAGTGTCATGCACTTTATCTATCTTGAAATTTAATAGTATGATATTCTCACGTGTTCTTGACTACATGGAACAAATGGATAATACAGACAACACATTCTCTCAATTATTTTACAAACATGTATATGAGCCTCTTTTTGGGTATTGCATGAATCCGATTTTCCTGGACAAAAAAAAAACCAAAATCCAAAATTAGATGTACCAAGAAACACTTTTAATTTAGTTTAATAACACTAAAAACAAAAAAAAATAGTGATAACCTCAACATCTATTATGACTATTTCAAATTAATGAATGTGACTCTTGAGATTTTGACAATTAAGTCACAAGACGCATTCTATCAATCCTCACCATAAGAAAAAAAATTCCAAGTAGAGTCTTAATAATATTTAGGTTAGCTATCATGTCAAAAGACTGACAAAACAAATATTTAGTAAAAAATATTTAACAAAAACATGGTTGCAAATCATGAACATAATAATAATAAAAATAATAAAGAAATGATAGTTTAGGAGAAAACAAATTGTTTAGGAAAAAATATAAAAACAACTGCTATGGTTTAACCCCATTTTTTCCCTAACACTACAACATTTGAGTTGGCATTCATGGTTGCAAATCATGATCATAATAAACAAAAATATAACTGAAAAAAGCACAAAAGAAAAATCGTTTAGGAAAAATAAGTATGAGAAATCACAATTTTTTAATTAAGATGAGTTTATCTAAATAATGTGCCTTCTCACCTTTGTGTCTTATATATTTATAGGATGCAAAGACCCCTCTTTACACTCAAAGAAAATTCAAAACTGATTAGCAATGATTAACAATAATACGACAATTAAATGGCATTTAAGGTACCAATCAAAATGATTATCAATTATTGATTACCAACACAAATTTCTATGCATTAATTTATACATTCAATCATGTTCAATAGAATATTCAGTAGTTTAAAATGATGATATTGAATTAATCTTCACAACCCCATAAAACAAGAAAATTAATATAAAAATCTTGACAATCAAACGTAGGCTCTTCTAACCAATTCGGCATTTGGTAGAATTCACTAATCAATTGAGAATCATTCTATTTTTTTTACTCAAATCATTCTATTTATTAAGATCTTATACTTGAGTTCAAAAAATAAGAAATGTATTCTGCTTTAAAATTGTGTCAGAGTGAAAACAATAAAAAAAACGAACTTTGTAGCTAATCTTTATGCTTCTTTTTTGGTTACCTATTTTTTTTAAGGTCTGGAGTTGGAAGGTTCAATAATTTTTTAAGGTTGATATTAATTATTATATGTTGTTTGTATGTTTAATCCTTTGTGTTGATAGGTGTTTTATATAAAATGTTTCTAATATAGAATAGAATACTAATTAAGATTAAATGTATAGTCATGAGTCCTAATATAGCTAATCTTTGTCAGATATAGAAAAGAAGTAGTATGCTTTGAAGGAGGAATATTTTTATAAGGATTACTAAAGTGAATGTGATGTCTGAGAATAATCATCGCTATCAAGAAGTTATCCGAAGCATTTTTCAAAAAAAGAAAACATAACTAAAATCCGTGATGTTGAGAATCATGACAATATTTGAATTGGAAGTAATGGAGAAACATTTACAAAAGAAGAATATGTGATGCAAAAGTATAAATCGTATAAGAAATTAAGGTACTAAATTTTTCTTTAATTAGCTATTTGTTTTAAATTGAATAATTAAAAAACATAAATAAATAAGGTATTTAACAAAATAATTAGAATCAGAAAGCGTGTTTTATGTTTGAAAGATAGCTATGACAAATCCATTGATGTCTCGGTTGCAAAATATAAAAAAATATGATTTTTGTTTTTTTTAATAAATTCATGAAAGATAAAAAAACATAAAGATATAAAACAATTAACAAAATAAATGATAAATAATATAAAAACACCATGATAGCTAGTTATAGTACTCAAAATACAAAAGATAGTTTATCCTACGGAGTTGAAGAAAAATGTGCACTTTTTCACATTTCAGTTGCCTCTATTTATAGGCTGAAAAATTGAAAACCAATTAGAGAAATTTAAAGCTATTAATAATATGTGATGTATGCACTATCAAATTCCATCTATATACATCAAATTTGAGTTTGGGATTAGTAGAATTCGACATTATAAAAATCTGATCAAATTAATTGTTTTTATGGAATATTAATTGGGAATTAAAATCCAGTATTTCTCAACTCTAACATTTAATTTTTCGTTGACTGCAACTTTTATTTAAAATATTTATTTTTTTGTTTACAAACTTAAATATTTCCCGTTGTGAATTATTTAGAATAAAATTTTGTTCCTTAGGACAAGCTTCATATTTAGGTATTTAGGTGTTAAATAATATTAAAATTGTATATATTTGGTTCAAATAAAAAACTATTTATTAATTATTTAATAAATCATCTCATATACTTTAAATAAATTAAACATTTCAAAATATAGTTAGTTAGATGGTGATTAAAAAAATAAAATTGATTTGTATAAAAAATTTGATTAGAGCATTACTGGTATTATTCTTGGTGAATAAAAACGCACATATTTTTTCCCCTCAAAAAAAAAAAGATACTACTTTTTTTCCTTCAAATAAATTCAAAAAAAATAGTCTCATGCAATTAATTCTATTTGTCTCCTTTGAATGTTTTCCTTTTATAGTTATGGTGACAAAAAATGAGAAAAACAATTTACAATTGCCAAGTGGCAAAATGTTCATGTGGATGGCCAAGTGAATAGAAGCATTTAATTTAGGTCATCGTAAAATATTCTCAATTCTATTTAATATAGATATAGATATAGATGACCCGGTTTACTATTAGCACTATGTTTATCTTCATTTTTTTCAAATTCCAAAACTAGCCCCTCTTTATATTTTAAGGGTCTAAATCTTCTAATTATTTTTTGGGTTAATAGTGGTTTTCACCCCTGTAATATAGGTCATTTTCGGTTTTCGTTTCTATAAAAATTTTGGTTTGATTTGCATCCTTGTAAAGCTTTTTTTTCTCCCAAAAAACACCCCTCCTCCATCCAACTCATCAAATGCGCATATGTGGCGTTGACTTGGTTTTTTTTTTAAATTTTTATTTATTTTTAATTGTCCACATTAGATTTTATTTTTAAAAATATCTGAAAATTAATTTTCAAAAATAAAAAAATTCCAAAAAATCAGAAAAATATTCAGATTATTTTCCAAAAAAATTAAATATCAAAAAATAATAATTTTTTTTCAAATATTAAAAAAATCAGAAAAACGAAATTAAATTCAAAAAATTAGGGTGCTTTCAAATTGGTTGGCTTTTTTATTATCCCAAATATACCCTTAAATAATTTTTTCTATAATAATGTTTATTGTTGTTATCAAAAGTATAAATTCTTATCTTTTTTAATGACACCAACAATAAATATTATTGTAGAAAAAATTATTTAAGGGTATATTTGGGATAATAGAAAAGCCAACCAATTTGAAAGCCAACTAATTTTTTCTATTATATTTGATATATTGTTGGTGTCTTTGAAATAGATAAACTTGATTTGTTGAGTTTGCTATAATTCGAAAGTCACAAACATATATATATTAATCCTTTTAATCAAAATCAAAATAAAAAACTTCATAAAAAAATAACATCCACTATAAAAAAAAAAAATCTATAAATTGCAAATATTAGCGCAATAAAAAGAGAGAGATCTCCAATTCACTATCATAGAGTTTCTTAGAAAGAGATACAAGGTTTACAATAAATTAACCTTCAACAACTTCTCTAAGATCAAATCATAATTTCTATCCTTTTTTCGAATAACTTCTCGTAGCCAAGAGACTCAATAATGTATCCCCAAGGTGTTTCCTAACCCTATTTTCTATCTCAAAAGAAATCAACCCTTAGCCTTTGATTTTCTAAGGATTCCCTCTTTTGATAAACTTTAGTTTGTCTTGTCTTACTTTTACCTCTTGTTAGAACTGAAAGCCAACACCTTGTATATATATGCGTCACTTAGGTTCTCTTACACTTCAAGAAAAAACATTGTGGATTACAGGAGTTGTCAAGCAAGTAGGTAAACAAGTGAAGCAAGCACCTTGTTTGTCTTGCACTTCAAGAAAATGCCTTGCAGCCCGTATGCCTTGCCAAGCAAGATAACCACCTTATATTTATTCTTTCTTGAGAATCTAGCAGTGTCTTCAACTTTCTTAAGAAACAAGAAAAAAATCCCAACAAGATTTTGAGTCACAAACAACAATTCTCCACCTTGATTCTAAATCGATGGTGATTCCCCTTTAACCATCAACCACCTTGCTCCTTATCTTTGCATCCAAGTACACTATGTAGTACCACATGCTCTTACCTTTACTTCTAAAAACCTCGGAATTCCTTATGTCGTCTTGAAGATCCTTGCTCCCAAATACACCAGACTTTTTAGGTAGTTCCACAAATTTTCACCATAACCTCTTCAACCCCCGGAGTTATCAATTTTCGTTCTCTTGAAGATCCCATTTCCCAAATTATAATAGGTCTTTTAAGGTAATCTCACAAGTCGTGCCATACCTTCTTCAACCCATGGAATTCCTTCAGTCTTCTTGACAAATTCCATTTCTCTTCACTAGAGCATGGAACCCAAGGTCTCTATAGGTGTACCATTATGTTGCCATCATTTGTTGCCACATGGTCCTGCTAGTGGAAAACTCCACCTCAAACTGGTCATTCTCTACCTCAACTTGAAAATGTGTATATTCGACATGTCTTTCACCTTGCAAACTCCACATCTAAGGCTCTAATAAGTGCTAGAAAGTTTTTAAATCCATGATGTATTTTAAGCACTTTTAATTACTTGTTTTACAAGTTATTTGAGGAAAAGCCATGAAATAGTAAGAAAATGCCTCATTATGCTTTTTATATCTTACTTAACCCATTTTGTGCAGAAAAGAAGTGATCAAGACTTGAACAAATGAAAGAAACATAAAAAGGAGCAAAAACAACAATTTGTCGCCCTGGCCACATCCTGTCGCCATAGTGGGAAATGACAAACAGATGATATGTTTTTGAAACCATCTGCCGCCCTGGCCACAGCGGGAAATGACAAACAAAACCTATGTTTTTGAGACCAGATGTCGCCATGGCGACCAATTTCCTGCCTGGCGAAGAAAGGCGGTTTGAGATAAGTGGATGATGACGTGGCAGAAACCTACTGGCAAAGAAAGGTGTTGTCGCCATAGCGACATATGGCCTGCCTGGCGAGATGTGCAAATTATACAGCAAGTATAAAAGCCCATTTCCTTCATTTTAGACGAGATATTATTACATTTTTAGAGAGATAATAGGGCGAAATTCTTTTGTTTTCATAGAGCAAGAGTGTTTGAGTGTTAATTCATCAAGATTCTTTGAGAAATCAAGTTCTTGGCATGGATTCTCAACTTTCCTTCCACTTTTGTAATGTTCACATGACAATGATGAACTAAATCTCCTTAGTTGGGATTAGAGGTACTTGTTTAAGCTTAGAATGTAATCCTTTGATCTTGTAATACATGATTCTAGCAAATTTACATGATATTGAAGTTATTCTTGCAATTCATTTATCATTTTTGATTTAATTGCTATTGAAAAGTAATTTTGAATCTAGGTTTAGAATATTCATCCATCAAAACAATGATTCTAGACATAGGATTGATGTTTTGATAATCACACAAAGTATCGGAACTTAAAGCTTTCAGATCGTTTAATAGATTGAGAAATCGTCGATTAAACGATACATTCGACTTTTGGATTGTTTAATAGTTTGGGAAATCAACGATTGAACAATACAATTGATCTCACAAGATTATTTGGACATGAATAATCTTGTCGAGCGATACGTGATAATATCGGTAAAACGCTAGAATCCATATATGTGATTATTAGGTTATGTTTGACGCTTAATCAAGGAACTCTAATTCCAACGTTTCTACGCCTTATTACTCTCAACTTTAAACTTTGCAAATTAGTTGTCATAGTTACAAACAAACAAATCAATCTTTTAAATTAAAATGATATTTGATGTCGAACGGTCCGTGATATCGCACTAGTCCCTGAGGAGACGATACATATAATACTTACTTTTGATCGTTGCAAACTACTACATCAGGCTCATCATGATTGTTCTTAACCCCGTCTCTCCAAACACAAACCTTGAGTATTCTTAGCACCGCCTTTCTAGGTTGATTTTAAGCGTTTAACGTCTCTCTAGACGAACAAACCTTCTTGATGAAGGCCAACCTACAAATTTCATCATTTCCATGGTGTGATACTCCACCTTCTTCCTGCTACAAACAATCGTTGCCTCATGTGAATTTCTCAATATCCCACTTAGCACCCATGGTGCTCATCTAATGAATTGTTTTGATTTCCCCATGATGGGCACCAATTGTTGTGAATTTGTATCAAAACTCACACCAATATTTCAATATGTGGAGCAAAATTAGCAGCAACCAAAGTGATCAATCAAGCACAACCAATAAAATAGGTGATGAGTCAATAAATTAGTGTTTTTAATATGTTATTTAAGTCTATTTTATTTAGATTTGATTTAGTTTTATTTAAATATTATTTCCTTTTAGAATTATTTTACTTCAATTGCAAATTATTATATTT
>Ga0315913_1006683_pt1 | contig 13924 bp, 4 predicted proteins | sample MpolsnodulesMG_FD_207736 | JGI IMG/M metagenome (GOLD analysis project Ga0315913, IMG submission 207736) | Medicago polymorpha root nodule microbial communities from Los Angeles, California, United States - small nodules | ecosystem: Host-associated > Plants > Roots > Nodule | place: USA... | reverse complement strand
CGTTTGAAACTTGATCAGATCACTAGTGATCTTATGCCTGATTTGGTTATTGTCCTATGAAGGATCAATTTCAAATCCATTCCAAGTCTGAAGGAACACCGTTGCAGGCACAGCTGTTGTTCTTGTACTAGCAGACACAAAAATATAGTAGTGGAGATAATGGTTGTACACTTCGTACAAAAGTCCTTTTTGAACGCTCTCAACTGAATAAGCATCCAATGCCTTCAAATCCATTTGAAATAGCCGTTGTTTTATTCTCCCAATCTTCTGCAATGACAGGCGTGATTTAATCTTCATTTGAACAACATTTTGAAGTTCTTCAGTCTTCCAGCTTCTGATGATCTTCAGCTCCTGAAGAGGTGCTTCTGATGACGTCAGCTTCTTCATAACCGCTTGTCTTCAGAACCTCTTTTCTTTAGATGTTTCAAGCTTCTTTCTTGTTGATTTCATGCTCTCATTTGTTCTTCCAGAACCTATGCTTCAAAGAGACACTAAATTTTTGCCTATGGTCCTACATACTTGAACAAATATTAGCATATCCAATTGACACTTTTAATACCTTGTTATCATCAAAACTCAAAGGGTAATGTTAAACACATTTTGTTCCAACAATAATCACCATGAAGTTTAAGCATAATCAACAAGTTTATGACCAATTTCACATATTTAAATTTATCACATAAACACGAGCACGGAAATCATCATATAAACTCATAAAAATCAAAATTCTCAATTAATCACTTATGACCCATAATCACTTTTTGAAATAATAGCTTAATTTATAAAAGGAATATATCCCCCTTACCTCTAGGTCTTGAATTCAATAGTTTAAGCCTTAATCTCCCCCTATCTCTTCAAACCCCAAGCTTTCTCTAGCTTCCTCTTCTTTCCTCCTCTCCAAGTCTTGATCTACTTTCTCTATACCTCTCAAAATATTTTGTGAAGTCAATAATGAGTGATGTTAACCTAATTCTCTAAAGAGCCACCTATTTATATCACTACGTGGGCTAAGTTAACTTCTCATTCTAATTTGGCCTCAAAACTCTTACAAACTATTTCTAAAAGTTACTACTCATGAAACCGTTAAAACGTCGGATAACTACTATCTATAAATAATTACCCAAATTCACTAGTAACTTGATAAAAATAATAGTTCTCACTAAACACTAAAAATAATCCTTCTAATGAAATTACTAATTTACCTTTACTTGCCAAATGATCAAAATACCCTTGTCCTCCGCAATGACCAAAATGACCTTCTAGGCTAAAAGTCCACTAATTCCAACACAAATACACACAAAAGCAAATAAACACATATAAACATACATAGACATATATGAATAATAATAAAAATAATTCTAGCTAAAAACAGGTTGTTACAGGGAGCATGTATAAAATTTTGGCAAAATTGTTATATAATAGATTACGGATGGTCATTGGTGAAGTAGATAAAACAGTCATAAAGAAGGGGGGGTTTGAATTGTGACCCTTTAAAAATTATCCTGTAACTTAAAAAGTAATTCTCAAGTTGAAACTTGGAATGGTTAAGTTAGTAGCAGACTTCAGAACGTTCTGATGTCTGAGTACAAAAACAGTTTAATAAAGTAAATGTGTTTGTGTTTGCAGTAAGTAAAGAGTATAGGGAAGAGAGAATCAACACACAAAGATTTATAGTGGTTCACCCAATATGGGTTAGTCCACTCCTCACAATCTTGTGAGAGTTTCCACTATGATGCTTGAGATAACCTCTCAAATCTTGCACCTTACAATCTGTGCTCACCTGAACACTTACACCTCTGTATTCTCTAAGCCTCAGAAGGCTTGCACCCTGTTTCTAAGTTAACCACTTAGACTTATACAACTGTTGCTCAAACTAACACTTTAGTACCCCTACAGCTAGATGAGACTTTGATTACAGTTTGTGAGAAATTCGAATGTTTGAGAATCAAATAGAAGATGAGGAAGAAGAAGTTATCTTTAAAAGACATAACAAAGAGAATTTATTTAAACTAGAAAGAGGATAAAAAGAGTCTTCAGTGATGATCAATTTGAATGCAAGAGCTTCAAACAATTTCAGTTGTTTTCTTGTATGCTTTGCAATGGTGCAAGTAATGCTGAGCCTTTGATCTCTATTTATAAAGTTCTTGGGCTCATATAGCCATTGTAGGGTGTCCAATGGTGTTATGCCATGTGTCATGGGCCCCACATACTTGTACTTGAAAATCTGGGTGAACATTCTGACCATCAGAATGTTGTTGTGTTTTCCAGGATGAACATCAGAATGTTGTTGTGTTCTTCATCAGAATGTTGATGTTCAACATGATATTCATCTGAGCTCAACATATTTAAGTGTATGATGAGTTTTTGGGTGTGTTCAATGTGTGTCAGATGATTTGTTAGGTTTTATCCATAAAAAGTAACTTCTCCATATGCATCAAAAGTTGCTGGAAAAAGTAGGATAAAGTTTAACCAAATCTGCCTTGAACATTGTGCAGGAGAGAGATAGTGGATATGCAATCTTCAGGCCCATGCTTCTATGAGATATGCAGAGATACTGAACTGTATCTCATCTCATACATGTCCTTCTCTGATTGATCAATATCAGATCTCCATTTTGCTTGCTTTTTAACTTTTCACCTATTGTACTGTTCACAGTATGAAGCATGTGCAGAGCTGAACATTATGATCATCAGAATGTTCCATTTGTTTTCACTTAGGATGATTTGTAAGACTTGTACGTGATGTAATCAATCCTAAATAGTGAAAACATAACTGAAGTGCAGTGAATGCAACATCTAGGTTAATATTCTAATTGGAATATTCCTAGTACTTTAACGTTCATAGTCTTAGATGAACATTAAAGATCCTTTAGACATTTCTCTTGTAAATGCCTTAACTTCTTGATTGATCCATGCAAAGATGCTTTTCTGGACATACATTTATGTCACATTGTAGCTTGCATATTCTTGGCCATGTTCTTGACATTCTGGGTATGTTTAACACAATCTTCTGACCTCTGCTCGAACCTTTTGACCAACTCACTGATCAACATTCTGAACTTAACTTTCTGACCTCAGAGTTTAGTTCATAAACCAAATGTCCTTTGATTTATTGAATCTTGGTATAGATTTAAACCTTGTTCTTGTCTTAGTCAACACTCAAGAGCACAAGTTAAATACTAAGGAAATAATCAAAGTCCATTAATTCTTTAATCATAGTGGTTTATTATCTTTTAAATTAATTAGGGATTTTGCCTCAACAATCTCCCCCTATTTTGAAGATGATAAACCTATGATTTAGGATTGTGGATTTTGATTATATAATAAGAGTTTCAGAGCTTGAAATTTGTTTTTAATGCTCCCCCTCATTTTTATAATCTATTATGATGAGTTTTTAAGAACTATTAAAAAGTTCCCCCTCAATTTCATAATTCATTGCATATATAAAAATATGCACATTTGAACCAAAATCAATATTCATTCATTGAAGTTTAAACATGAAGTACAATTACATGATTTATATGGTTAAAAAACAAAAAAGAAATTCAAAGTACATGATCAAGCCTTACTTAGGGCCTAAACTCCAATACTATTGATCACTAGCCTTACTTAGGGCCTAAACTTAGAAAACTTAAGAACATAAAATCCTAAAGCTTCTCCCCCTTTAGTCATCTGCAAAAAGGATAGGGAGTAGGACCAAAAATGATTCAGGGAGTAGAGTCCCCAGAATCTGATGATGGTTCAAACTCGAAGATGGAAGGGTCAGCAAAAACAAGTGGTGGAATAGCGAAGCCAGGAGCATGGACCTTAACGGTCCAGTTTGCCAACACACAAACAATTTTGTGGGTCTTTGTAGAGACCCTGAGTGCCCTTGAGGCTAGCTTCTCAGCCCTTGAAGGCTTAGCAGGTGGAGCAGCACCAGAAGCTTCAACCTTTTCCTTAGAGGGACCTTCACCAGAGACAAAAGTGTCAAGAGACTCAAACAAATCAGGGATATCTGGATGCTTTTTGTTAGTTTTGGTGATTGGTGGAGGGGAAAGAGGAATGGTGTTAGGAGTAAGAAGAGGAGAAACTAGAAACTTGCTAATGCCAGCAGTTGACCCCATTGTTGAGGTTGACACATTAACATTTTAAGCAGTCTCCGCATCTTCAGTGGTTTGAGCAAGAAGCTGTACCTTAGCAGAGGGAAAAGATCCAGAAACCATAGGGTTGGGATCTGCTGACAGCTGTTCAACAGGCTCATTTGAAACAATTTGAGCTATAGATGTCTGAACATTCTGATCAGGATTTCCTTGAACATTTTGATCAGCATTCTCTTTGACAGTCTGGTCATCTTGTTGAATGTTCTCTTGTTGAATGTTCCCTTTACTCTTTATTTTTAGTATACACTACACACATATGTATATTTAAACTGTTTCTGCATAACTACTTCAGAACGTTCTGAAGTCAGTTCACTAACTTAACTATTCCAAGTCCAAAGCTTGAGAATCAATTTTAAGTTACAGGTTTAATTTTTAAAGGGTCACAATTCAAACCCCCCTTCCTTGTGACTATTTTATCCACTTTAGTAATTTGCCCATGATTTTTTTAAAGCCTAATTTGCCAAAGATAAAATCATTGAAATAGTTGTTATTAAATATTATGAAGTGGTAAACTAAAAATATGAAAAAATATTAAAAATAATCAAAGATTTCATCATTGATAAAGATGTCATTATGACTCCCGTGTATGAATTGTACAACTATATTATTTAGTGACTCATTTATCCTTTTTTCAATGTTTTTTATAGTCATATTTTTAAAATATATAATAATTAATAATCTACAACAATAAAATTATTTATTTTATAATATGACATGGTGGTATGACTTCTTTGATTCTATGTTGTTTCCATTGACATTTGCAGGTTTCAAAATGTCTTTTTTGCCTACACTCTGGTTCTTCAAGTTCGAAAGAGCTTTCATTCTTGCTTATTTGTTCAAGGAGTTGTTGACACTTGAATTTTGATACTGTGTTGACAGTCCATCCATTAATTGTAGTTGCGCCCGTATATAGGTTCGCTAGGCTGCACCCTTGATTAATAAATTTTTTTAGAATAGATTTGGGTCCATCTACTTGGTTTGATTTATCATATTGTATCCCCGGTTTGGGTTGTACCTGAGTCAAGTCTAATGTCCTTAGTCTCTTTATCCATTTCTTTTTATTTAATATAATTGTGTTTTTACTAGTCATTAACTTTCATAATTAGAGAAAGATAATTCCCTCAAAAAAAATAATTAGAGAAAGATAATAGATTTTAAATTGTTTTTAACTCTTTAAATATTTAGAAGTTGAATTATAGAAAAATCTGTTTTGATTGGGAGTAAGATTACGTTTGTTTGTTCTTTAAAAAATATTAAGTTAGTGTCTTTTATTGAGTGAGTGTGTTTTAATTTGTTTTTATGACAGAAAATATAGAGGGAGATTGAATCAAAAGCCACAAAAGTATATAATTTTGATAATGTGTGAAAAAATTAAGAAGGGATAAAATTGTAATTTTGTTAGACATTAAATTTTATAATTAGAGAATAGAAGTGAATTTTTTATTGAAAAAGCTATAACAAAATGCTCTTTATCTTTCCACTATTTCATTATCTATTTTGTTAACACAAAAAATAAACCTGAGTGTGTGAATTAAACAACAAGCAAACTATACCTATACTTCCACATATAATTATTATATTATCTTCTTTTCTGTCCATCGATAACAAAGTTAACAACCATGAAAACGAGGGCATGTATGAAGGGGAAACCATAATTATTATATGTTTGATAGTGTCTTACTTTTATGTTGTTAAAGAAAGGGAAACCTTTGTACCAAAAAAAAAAAAAAGGGAAACCTTTTATAGCATAGCAGTGACGATCCGCTTATCTTGTTCTCGAATCCTGATGTCCATGATCGTTCCTGGTGTCATACTTAGAGTGAACTCTGATTAATATGATAAGAATATTTTATATTTTTCTCTTTTTAATTTGTCTTTTTATTTAAATAAATGCATTTTAGTATATTTGATATTTTTTTGTGATTTTGTCGACATAGTGCAATGGCTTACTTTGTTCGTTGTCTTCACGCCACATTATTTTGTTTTTTCGTCTTACTTTGGATTTTGCTAGATTCATATTGAGAAATTAGCTTCGATCTGAGTTCAGCTTAAACAATAACTTTGACATAATTTTTAATTTGTTAACAACTAATATATTCTCTACAATTTGAATGAATGAACGTCGTTTTTTAACAACATATAGTAAACCGGAAAATACAATAGGGAATACAACCGGCTAACAAACAAACCCAAAAGAGGACCAAATATAGACACAAACACGCTGCAATAAAAAACACCAACAGCTGAATGAATGTCTTTATTTTAGTCAAAAACAAGAAAATTTGGCTTATTCTCTTTGGAACATTTTATACGTAATAATACATTTGAGAGTAGGGTTTTAACCTAATAAGTTAATGTTGTTATTTCTCTTGCACATAGTAGTTATGCACCTAATGGTAATTTGATTTAAGCACTGACAAAAGTTCTTCCTAAATCTGTGCTAATGTGAAAGATATAAGGACTTACGAAGTTCGAGAAGGGAAAATGGAAAGCTCAGAGATTAACGGTAACGACGGCTCTAATGGTTATTTGACATTTGTAAGACTTAATTAAATATCTGTCATCAAGATTATTATTGTAATTTTATGATCTCTTCAACAACAACCATGTGTAAGATTTCTGATAATTGTAATCTCCATATACATAGGAAAACTCATATTTGATGATTCTGTATTAAATTGATCACTGGATGAAGAGGTTTGAATTCAAAGGGTGGAGATTGAGTAGCTAATAATGTGATTTTAGTAAAAAAGCTATTCATCTTCTTTATGTTACAACAAAGTTTTTTATGTTCTAAGCAATTTTTTTCTCTAATCAGTCATAATATGGATCTTTGACTCCAATAGACATATGAAATATCCCCATGAGACCAATCATTGAGTTGGCACCAAGACATGCATCTATTTTTTTTTTATCAGGGTAGGATTACTTCTTAATTTGGCTATTTCAAAAATTAAACTCTGGTTCTTTTCCTTTCGAGCGTTATTTTGTCAACTCTCTCAACACCTTATAATGTTTTCAACAATTTATAATACATATTTTCTAAAGTTATCATGTTTTCAACAATTTATAATACATTTGTCAAATAAAATTTTTTTTTTATAATACATATATTTTTTAAAGTGAAATTGAAATTTTTATAATGGAAACAATTTCTTTGATATTACTAGCATGTAGGCACATACTTATATTAATACTAAAATTATAACAAGAATAGGTAATACTTTTCTTCAAATATTTTACAAGAATAAATACTTTTCGTAAAACAAAGAAAAAGTTGATACACAGTTAAACAAATTGAAAAGAGTAAATACTCTTATGAAGGAAGAAAAAATTGAAAAGAAAGAAAGATGAGGAAATTTTCCAATTGAGCACAAGCAAATAACAATTTAAATTACATACATTATGAGAAGAGACCCGATTATTAATACGACCGATTAGAATTTTCAACTCTTGCGCAAAAGGTTAAACTCCAAATATATTGGTGGTTCAAGTCGTGCTACATTTTGTTTGATTTTGATTACTCTGTTTGGAGGCAGAATCCACTTTCTTGTCTCAAAGCCATTGTATAATTGTTTGCCTTTTGACTTTTTGGCTGTTTGTGGTTGAACTTATTGTAACAGTTACTTTGTAGCTCTCTTAAGCACCCCTTGTGCTTGAGGAGTTGTCTGTTGTTTTAATATAATTTCTCTTAATTTCTTAAAAAAAAAAAAGAATTTTCAAGATGAACAACCAATTTAGTTGTTCCGATATACATAAGACAACCAATTCAAAACTAATGCAATATAAAAAAGTTAATAATATAGTCGGTGGCAGAGGATAGTATGGGCTGAGGTGGGCCACGGCCCACCCCCAAAATAATTCAAATTTTTTATAGGAACACTACTAATTTATTTCATTCATAAATGCAGTTATAAAATAATACAATGACATGTGCTCATGATCTTGGAAATAAGCATACGACAATACCACTTCTATAACAAATGAGCAACATTTTTGTTTGTCTCTAAACAAAACTTAACTCCAAGTTTCTTGTAGAACTAAGAGAAGTTTTAGAAAAAATTCAAATACAGAAAAATTGAAATTGAGAGTGAATATTCTCCGGATATTGTCAATCACCTGCCTTCAAGTGAAATCAACTTTCATCGCATCGTCATTTTTCACTCTATTATCTGAAATCTAAAATAAATAGAAAAAGAAAGAAAGAAAAAGTTAAAACTAATATACATTTCATCCATCATTTTTCTGTTTTATATTATGAATCATAACAAAAAAGGCGTGATTGTTGCACAATGCAGAAAAATACAACTGTAATATTAGTTCATTGCTGCATCAAACCAGAACAAAATCGATTTTCTGTTTATACAGTATCTATATACTATCATGATTCATGCACAAAGCCAACTTCTGTCAACAATAAATCAGTGCTCAAAGCATCTTAGCTGGGGCAAGCATAGTGTTAAATGCTAATACTATGGATTTGTTTGTTTCAAGTAACTTTTGTGCATTCCTACAAATAAAATGATAGAAATACGTATTGTCCATGAACTTGCAAACCACAAAGTCATCACCTGTTGCTCATTACCATTCCTGCAAATTGTTTTATCATTTGACGACAGTGCAGACTCAGTTCCCAGCTAGTTCAGTACTTTCAACAGCCCTACTCCCACAAACACATAAGTTCATATTTCGCAGAATAGCTACCTGTTTTATAACAAATTCCACACCATCACAGATATTTTTGGACGAACAACTTTGTTCAAAACAAACTTATTCTAAAAGGGTATTCGATGTGCGTTTCCCTTTTTAAAACCATATATGCTCCTTGGTCTTACATAGAATATACTCATCCAGCAACACCATTCCAGCTCCAATTTTCACATTCAGCCCCCTTGATCAAACCCTCCTCTTTATCACTCTCCGGCATGAAACTAATAAAGTCATTCTCACAATGAAAAAATTCCCATCTCTAGTTCCAATTCCAATTTTTCAGTTGTGATTAGAAATAACTTCTCAAACCTAGCCTTTAGTACTTACTACATTCTCAGCAACTCATGGATCTCTCCAAAACAATGTAATTATAATATTCAAGATTGCCTACTTCTCCTCCCGTGTGTGAATTGCTACAATTAGCCGTGCATTGAGGCTCGTTGTTTGTAATTATAATATTCAAGATAGGTTAATACACAGATACAAGCAATTAGAACACACCACTGATAGGAAAACCTTAATCCTTTTCATGTGATAGTCAAAACATTAATACACCATGAAAAGGCTGTTAAGTAAGGAATCATTTGAGAATACAACTACCTAGTTTAATCTTTGTCCATGCTAATGTTAAAGAATAAAGAAGGTACATGGCAAAAATGAGATACTAATTTACAATTGTACCTTTCTTTCTCTTATTTATTTTTTTGGAACAATTGCACTCTCCCTCTTACCATATGATTATGCATCAAATCAGAATTTAGCATACAACTACTTACAAATCAACGTCGATATGAAGTCATAAACAAATGAAAATAAAATTAGGTAAGCAAGTACTTGATGATTTTAGGAATACTTTTCGTCAATTTATGCACCAAAGACAAAGTTAATTAGCTAATTAAAAATGATAGAGTAACTAATACTTACATGGATCGTTGAAGAGGCCCTTGGAAATGAGGATAATTTTCTTTCTATTTCAGGTTGTCCACCATTCCAGATTTTCATGGTTTGTAAGACTATTGCATTCTTCAAAATATACCTCGCCACCATAAGCTCACATGGTAAGCCTGATAAATTAAAAAGATTGCAAGTTCTAGGGTGTAATGAAAGGCATTGCGGAACAACATCTGGGTCTACCCATTTTTAGTTGTCATCTCTAGTCCATGCTACGTCCGTCTGTTAATAATCCACAAAAAATAAATTAAAACACATAAAGGTGTGTGTTAAAAGTCCCACACTCGATGGGACTACAAAATTTATCAACTCATATGCTGATTTTATAGGGTTCAGTGAAGCCTAACGCAAATTTGAAGAGTGTGAATGAATAAATAAATCAGATATACCGGATCAAGGTCAGACTCTCATGATCCGGTATATCTATTTAGAGGATGACAACAGAGGATGACCAATTGAAAATCGAGAATGAAGAATGGCTGAAACGAACCAAACAAACGATGAATAAAGAAACTAGGTCAGACTCTCATGCTCTTTTTTTCATACGCCCTAACACCTTCTATTCCAAAAATACCCTTAATTTAACTTGAAAAAATATGGGAATTTTTTTCATTATCGCAATTTCTTCAACAAATTACACAACCAAAAAAAAAATTCTTCTACAAATTCATTAATTAATTCTAGGATGTTAATTTGATTCGCCAAATTCATATCTATCTATTCAATCCATCTACTAAATAAATTTGGATCCACTCACCTTGTTGTAAATGTCTGATCGATCACCTCGAATGATATACACATTTATGATAAAATAAAAATAATTTATTTCTAATATTAATTTAATAAAAAAACCGGTAAAGAACAAATTATAAAATTGTCTTAATATTTTTAATATTATTAAACCACCCTATTTTTAAACCAACTTGTCACGCCATCATTAATATCCTCCCTAGCATCAAATAAATCCTTCCACCACATTGATGCGTGCCACCCTCGTCTCCTAATACACCCATTCTCAACATCCTATTTTTCTGATAAAACTTTAAACCACAACCCTTCTTAATAAACATATAACCTCACACACCACTTGCCTAACAACGGTAGATTAAACTCCCTAAGTCTTTGAATTCTCAAACCACCATGTTCTTTAACAGAACAAACCTTGATTATCGCTCTTCCAGAAGGGTTTAATCTTGGCAAATGTCACATGAAACAATGTAGTGTCAGTTGCGTTGCCGAGGATGAACTCATGAGAATCCTCATAGTAGTGTAAAATTGTTGTGTTGACTTATTCCCTCTTGAAAGCTTATTCTTGAGTTTTCACTAGATTTCATTTAAACCTTTAAACCATTGTTATTCATATAGTAAGGGAGATACGACTTATTTTGTTGTTATCGGCTGCTTAAAATTGTTGCAATGGCAAACATGCATAAATAAGAGTTCTTGGAAGTGTGAGAATCTGCATGTGCATGTAAGAATCCGTTATGTGCAGTTTTATGTGAAGTCTCTTAAAAAATTCAGCAAGAGACCCGATTTAAAAAATATATATACTAGCGGAAAGACGAGAACTATATCGTGCCCGTCTGTCCGCTCTTTCTACTGCGCTAACGCATGTGATTATTTTATTATGTTTGTTTGTATAATTTTGATTAAAATTTTTAAATTTAAAAATATTAATGGAAATTATTGATATATTGATTTATAAACAAACATAAGAAGAATCTCAAACTACAAGGTTAGAATATATATTTTTTATTGTACAGGGTCATTTTTCAGACATCACATATTTTACAATGTCAATTTAAACAATTAACCTGTTTGATTTATAATGTTGTATCCCTGTTTGGGATGTACGTGAGTCTGGTCTAATGCCCCCACTCTTTGTATCTCTTTCTTTCTATTTAATTTAATTTTCTTTTGACTAAAAAAAAGAAAAAAAGAAATAGATGTCTTAATAGAGCTTTACATGGTGCACTCCTTTTAGATATTACATTATGAGCTCTCAATAGTTTTTATACGGGATCAACATTTGGATATAAAATGATTGTGTAATCTTATACTCCCTGTGTCCCTATATGTAAATCCTCTTTGCTTTTTTCACATATTTTAAAAAAAGTTGTTAGTGTTCCTTCAAAAAAAAAAATTGTTAGCGTAATTAATGTGTCTATTTTGTGTGTTAATATTACCAAATTGTCCTTTGTTTGTATGTGTATTAAATTTGATTTTCATATTTCAAGGCAAGTTAGTAGTATTAATAAGGGGAATGTTTAGAAAAGAAATAATAAATGTATCTAGTAATTTGAAAAGAGGTTTACATTTAGAGACAAAAATAAAATCAAATAAGTGCTTAGATATAAGGACGGAGGGAGTAGTTGTTCTCTGCTTCGTGGTGATAAAGCAATAAGGGAGCTATACGTACAGACCAATCACTTCGTATTTCACAAATGATGAAGCAAGGCATCTTTTATCCCCCGAGAATGCAGCTGGCGTTTTCTTTTATTTTGATAAGACACTATTTTCAAGATATTTGATTGAACCATTTAGCTAAGACATTACTGAAATAGGGGAATATGTATTCAGAAAGTAAAATATGAATTGAGAGATAGAATAAAGCATAGTGAAGGAAACTAAGTTATTTTCGCAATGAATCTGTTACAATGGTGGTGAACACTATTTTTAAGCTAACACAAGTTTAAGCTAGTTAGCTTGAACTATTGTACTCTATCATAGCTCTTCTTACTATCATAACAGTTTTACATGCTTATGGCAAGTTAGTTAAATCTATGAGAGGTGACTTGTTCATCAAGTAATGTCTCCTCTTCTTCCATTTTCAACAGTCCCCCATAAGATCGTGCTTGATATATATCTACCATGCCTAGCTTGGATAATAAAGCAAAAAATGGCTAGGGATGCAGTGGCTTGATGAAGAAGTCAGCTGGTTGTTCTGCACTTGCAATAGAAAGAAGCTTCATTGTCCCATCTTGGACTTTGTCCTTCACAAAGTGACAATCTATTTCTAGGTGCTTGGTTCTCTCATGAAAAATTGGATTAGCTGCAATATGCAATGCACTCTGATTGTCACAACACATAACTGGAATGTTAGTATTCTTCAATTTTAAATCATTTAGCAAGTAGATTAGCCATTGTATTTCACAAGTTGCGGCTGATTGTGCTATCTATTATTTTTCACTAGAGGATATGGATACAATACTTTGATTTTTTTTGTGTGCCATGATATTAAAGATAAGCCAAGAAATAAACATAAACCAATAATATATCTTGTGTCCACACACCCTACCCAGTCAGCATAAGTGAAGCCTAAGAGTTGTATTGTGGATGATTTAGGAAAAAACAATCCTTTCCCAGGGCAAACCTCCAAGTATCTTATAACTCTACATGCAGCCTTATAATGGATATTTATTGGTGCAGATAAGAACCGACTGAGTTGATGAACCACAAAACAAATATGTTTCCTTGTATTAGTCAAATACAACAATCTTCCAATAAGCATGTGATATAAACAAATGTCTTCATATGATTTTTTTCCCACCATGGTGCTGCTTGATAGAAGGATCCATAGGAGCAGTAACAACTTTGGATACAAGTAAGCCAGAGTTAGTGAGTAAATCCAAGCAGTAATTTCTTTGACAAACAGAAATGCCAAGATTGGAATAAGCAACTTCAAGACCAAGGAAATATTTGAGCTTGACTAAACTGATTTAGGCAAGCTTTTGATTCTTGTAATTTTTGTAAGTGAATTCCCAGGTAATATAATATCATCAACATGCACAAGTAAAGCAGAGAATGTGTCATTTGATGTGTGAAAAAATAGAGTGTGCTCTGCAGATGCTTGGACAAAACCTTGCTGAATGAGAAATAAATCAAGTTTTTCATACCATTTTCTGATAGTCTGCCTCAAACTATACAAGTATTTCTTTAGTTTTCACACTTGATTTGATTTTTGAGGATGAACACCTTGTGGTACTTCCATATATAAATCTTCATGTAAGTCACAATTAAAAAATGCATTGTTGACATCTAAGTAATGGAGGAACCAATTGTTGATTGAAGCCAAAGCAAGTAACATTCTGACAGTTGTGATTTTGGCCACAAGGGAGAAAG
>Ga0315913_1006680_pt1 | contig 13925 bp, 8 predicted proteins | sample MpolsnodulesMG_FD_207736 | JGI IMG/M metagenome (GOLD analysis project Ga0315913, IMG submission 207736) | Medicago polymorpha root nodule microbial communities from Los Angeles, California, United States - small nodules | ecosystem: Host-associated > Plants > Roots > Nodule | place: USA... | reverse complement strand
ATATTTTTCTTTAAATATAATATTTATTTTATTTTTTTTTTTTATATATATATATATATATATATATATATATATATATATATATCGCTCTTAACTCTTTTCGGTTCTCGATCTTGAATCGATCCTAGGTTAGAAATCCTTGATTAAGTTCGCCTTTCTAATTGGAATCTTTATATACAATTTACTAGATCAGTTTGCCAAGGAATCGTGAATTCCTCTTGTATGACTAGATTTAACCTTCTCAAACACTTGTGAGGATATCAGTCCCTACAAGAATTAGAGGAGCAATATTTCACGAAAGCGTCTATGGAATTGTAGCTCGAATATGTCTTACTTTGTTAGACGTCGAGAGTATGCACCTTACAAAGTGTTTGGTCTAAGAACATGTGCTAATCCAACTAAAACATAAAAGGGAATTCAAAGACTCTTGGTCATCGTCAAAACTATATCGAAACCCTTTTGAATTTAGTCGCAAACAACCAATCTTGCAAACTCCCATAATTTTTTGTTTTAATTTATAGGTTTAGTTAATCACTGAGTCGAATACAACAATCTGGTGTACATGTTAAAGTTATCGTCATTGATCTATAATTTACAACTCAAATTATATTTGCATATTCATTTAGATTATATGTCTCGAAACATAGCTTCTAAAGCACACCTAACAATCAGAGGATACTCTAGATAAAAAAAAAATTTAAATTTTGTAAAGAAACAAAATTTTAAAAAATTAATAAAGTAAATGCTTCGGTTTTATGAATATTAAATGTCATTATGTATATTGCATTAAAATAATTAAAAATATTGTACATATATGGCTTAAATTTTCTATTATTTAGCATTATATTAATGATAATTCATTCAAAGTCAAATACTAGGTTTGGTGCATGTAACACCCAAGGCTGACGAGGACGGGGAGTGGTCGCCAGTGCACAAAGCACGACAATGAGCGGCTCCCGACAGCTTCTAGAGGAACCGAATCACATTGGAATGAGAAGGATCTTGAGGCCGTGTAGGTATGAGACTACATGGTTGAAGGAAGGCTAATAAGAATTGTTTGGTACTACATATATAAACAAGATGCATCTTCTTTTTGGTAGCTCATTTCATAAGAACTCCACAATTAAGCGTGCTGGACTTGGAGTAGTCTTTGGATGGGTGACCTACCGGGAAGTTTTCCGGTAAGCGTGCGAGTGAGGACAAAACACGCTGAAAAGACTCGTGTTGGTTTGTAGGGTCAGTCGACAATGCTTAAAGTCGTCTGTGATGTTACAATCAGAGCAGACCTCTCCCAGTACGATGTGGTTCGGGGACGAACCAAGCGGAAGCTGGTGGGCATGTAACACCCAAGGCTGACGAGGGCAGAGAGTGGTCGCCGGTGCACAAGGCACGACAATGAGCGGCTCCTGACAGCTTCTAGAGGAACCGAATCACATCGGAATGAGAGGGATCATGAGGCCGTGAAGGTATGGGACTACACGGTTGAAGGAAGGCTTATAAGAATTGTTTGGTACTACCTGTTCAACAAGATGCATCTTCTTTTTGGTAGCTCATTCCATAAGAACTCCACAGTTAAGCGTGCTTGACTTGGAGTGGTCTTTGGATGGGTGACCTACCGGGAAGTTTTCTGGTAAGCGTGCGAGTGAGGACAAAACACGCTGAAAAGACTCGTGTTGGTTTGTAGGGTCAGTCGACAATGCTTAAAGTTGTCTGGGATGTTACAGTGCATATATAATTTTAATATTTTGATTTTAATGCATTGAATTTGTAATTTTTTTACATCGTTAATCAAGCCCAAATCTGCATATGTATAATCATCTGATAATTTTTGTTTTTACTTGCTTATTCTATAACAAAACATTAGCAAAACGAATCTAAAATTCAAATATATTTAGTTTGATATTTAGTTGAAAAACATTTGACTTTTAGATTTTTTTTTATATTTTATTAAAATTTAATTTGTGAAGTTTATTAATGCTTCAACCAACCACTTAGGGTTTGTTTGGTTCAACGGATGGAAGGGGAGGGGGGATTTTAATGGTGCGGAGGAAAAGGGAGGAGAGGGAAAGGAAGATATTTTAATTTTAATTAAATATATGTTTGGTTGGAAGTGGAGGGAAAGAGAGTGATTTTGATTAAAACATGTTTGGTTCATAAGGGTATGAGAGAGATTTTAAAATTAATTTACCTTTTTGCCCTTAAAATTTAAGTAAGAATGATTTTAAGTTTTAACATTAATTTAAGGATAGTTTTGTCAATGTAATAATGACATTAATTGCACACCTTCCCTCGCTAAAAGAACTCCTATTTTGGTGGAGCAATAAACCACTCTGAGGGGTTTTGCTCTCATCCCCTTCTAAAAATTGAATCAAACATGTCAACTTAAAAATATTTTCTCCCCTTCCCTCTCCAGCAAAAAACTCGAACCAAACGGACCCTTAGTTACAACTTTTGTATAAGTAGATAAACGGAATGACAATGGTCATTGAGAACTTACACACAAGTGGAGTAGTTGAGATTTAAACCTCGGTCTTGATATTCAACTTAACAATTTTGATTTTTTTTTTCTTCAGTTGAGTGAGGATTTCAAGACCAAAATGTTACAACTTTAATATAGTTAAAAATAAAAAATAGTACCACCATTACAACTTTTTTTTAGTTTTAAGAGCTTTTTAGATGCTACAAAAAAAGTGGCTTCTAAAATTAATATTTTATTCAAGTTGCTTGATTTTCAATACTTTAAGATTTACATTTGTAACTAGGGATGGAAATAAGCTATGCCGGGTCGGACTTTGTAAGGCCTAAACCCGGTCTACTTAAAAAATTATAGGTCTGAGTTTGACCTATTACCCGTCAATCGTCATAAACTCATTTTTAAGGTATGGTCTGACCTTTTTAAAGGTCTGATGAAGTCTGAAAGCCTATTTCAAAGCCTATATTACATTAAGGCCTAACAACACCTATAAGCCTACTACTAAATAGACCAACATTTATGAAGGCTTAAAGCCCACAAATAGTTCTGCTACTAAATAACAATATCTTACGAACTCTAATCACACCAATATATCTGCTACGAAATAACCAAATCATATGAAGACTTGAGTTTATGAAAAAACTTCAACAATATCAATAATGAAAGATATATTCTATATAAAATGTTTAATATGCTGGTCTGACGGACTTAATATGTTTTTTTTGTAAACCTTAGTCTGGTCTGTTTAATTAAATACTCCCTCCGGTCTTAAATATAAGAAAAGATTCCTTTTTTAGATTCATTGAGTAGTTAATGTATTTGATCTATATTGTAAAGCAGATACATTAATTATTCAATGAACCTAAAAAAGTAATCTTTTCTTATATTTGAGACCGGAGGGAGTAGACTTTATAAAAAGCTTGAGCCTGACTTTTTTATTAAACGAACTGAGCTGAGTTTGACATTAAATAGGCGGGCTGTAGGCCTCTATCAAACGGTATGGCCTATTTCCACCCTTATTTGTAACTTAAGGGTAAAAAAAGAAATAAAAAAACAAACCTAATTGATCAAAGTAAAATAAAAAATTAATTTACGACACAAAAAGTGTAATACAGTATTGATTCGATTATGCGGCTAGTCCTTATGCTTAGGCTAAATACTTGGCAAATAGCCTTAATATTACAAGTGGTGTTTGTATATTGGTTTGGGCAACGTGGCCAACCTTTTTTTTTGTAGTTTTTTCCATTTTGGAAAATAAATTATATCTTAACCATGTGAATAAGTAAGGTGAATAAATATTTTTTCCGTCTTGCTCAAAAAAAAAAAATTCCGTCAATAATCAAACTCGAGTATTCTTAATCTATTTAATTTAGAAAATATAAATGACAATGTAGAAAACTAGATATGAAAATAAAAAGACGATAAAAATTAACATTTAGAGATGGAAAGTCATAGGGAGTCGGGGATAGAGAGCAAATAAAGATTTTAGCGAGAGTTTGACCAAATATTAAAAGTTGTTTCCTTCAAAACTATATCCGAACATACGTTTTCTCCGTGTGTTAGGTAGTATATTAGTTTGTACAAAAACCAATCAAGATTAACACAAAGGTATTTAACCAAAAAACGGAGGTGTGAAACTTTTGGAATTTCATTTATTCATTTGACTCGTTTTATTAAACTTTTTAATATTATCACATAACTTTCTTTTTAGTTTTCTATAGGCTTGCGCCGCTGAAGGTACTCTTGTTCAAGAGAACAATAAATATTGCGCCTCTTCTAGTTGAAACCTAAATATTACAAGTGGCGTTTGTCTATTGGTTTGGGCAACGTGGCCAACCTTTTTTTGGTAATTTTTTCCACTTTGGAAAATATAAATTATATCTTAACCATGCGAGTAAGTAAAGTGAACAAATATTTTTTCCGTCAATAATCAAACTCGAGTATTGCTAATCTATTTAATTTAGAAAATATAAATGACAATGTAGCAAACTAGATATGAAAATAAAAAGACGATAAAAATCAACATTTGGAGATGGGAAGTCAAAGGGAGTCGGGGATAGAGAGCAAATAAAGATTTTAGCGAGAGTTTGACCAAATATTAAAAGTTGCTTCCTTTAAAACTATATCCGAACATTCGTTTTTCCAGTGTCAGGTTCTATATTAGTTTGTACAAAAACCTATCAAGATTAACACAAAGGTATTCAACCAAAAAATGGAGTTATGAAACTTTTGGAATTTCATTTATTCATTTGACTCGTTTTATGAAACTTTTTAATATTATCACATAACTTTCTTTTTGGTTTTCTATAGGCTCGCACCGCTGAAGGTACTCTTGTTCAAGACATGGTCAAACAATAAATATTGCACTTCTTCTAGTTGAAACCTAAATTTGGGTTGATAAGCTTGTGAGATACTAGCCACTTCTACTAAATTCAAGCCTAACTGGTTAAATATTTCCTGCTCATTCACCTTATCTCAAATTGCGATATTCAATGGCGGGTCCATGTGTGAATTGTGGAGTTAATGGTAAGTCATCTCTTATCTTGAGTTTTTTTTTTTTGTTGGTTTTCAATAGGCTCCCTCTATGAGAGGAAATCATATTCAACATAGGGATGATTCAAACCGGTCTAAAATAAAAAGTAAACCTATGAAAAAAACCGCACAAAACATAATTATTGGATGTATTTGGATAAACTTTTGTAAAAATCGCTCGAATCGGATCTGATATTGAATTCCTTTTTTTAAAATCAAACCAAACCACATACACAAATATTAATATTTTTTTATATACATAAAATATTGAATTAATCTATTATCAATTAGTTTTTTTTAATAATACTAATTAGTTAAATTTAATTCAATTTTTTTACTATTTCATGTGGCGCAAACATAATCGATTTTTTCCTTCCTAATTGTTATTTTTTTTTATATTATATGTTATATTTTGCATCAAACCTATTATTTTACCATGTCTTTATGATATTACTTTTAGTATGGGTGTTCGCGGATTGGATTGGTTTGGTTTTGAAAGAAAAAACCATCTGATTCAATCTCTTCGGTTTTGTTATTTGTTCAATCAATTGTTTCGGTTTTAAAATCAAATCAAATCCGATCCAAAAAAAATCGGTTTGGATTGGATTGGTTTTTGGTTTTCATTGTTGTATATTTTTTTCCATTTTCTTTTAAGAAAATATAATATTTTATGACATTTCATAAAAATGTAAGGTTACAAAAAAGATAAATAAGTAGAAAATAAAAGTAACATAAAGCAAATAAAATAGTAGGTTAAAGGAAATAGTTACAGAATTGTAAATTGGAAAAAAAAAGTCAACATTATTAAAGAACAAGTCTAAAAAATAGTTACAAAATTGTAAATTAAGAAAACATTTATAAAAAAAACTCATATAATAGTATATATACAATTATAAATATTTTGGATTGGATTGGATCGGATCGGATCGGTTTCTACTAAGGGAATCAAAAACCAATCCAATCCATTTAAAACCACAGGTTTTTTTTTTGGTTTTTGGTTTTGTTTTGTTTTTTGTTTTTCGGTTCGGTTATTGCGTTTACATTGGATTGGATTGGACATGAACACCCCTAAATTTTAGTAGATTCTTTCATAAAATTGTAGTATGGATATCCAAAAACCGATCCAAACTAAACCACGTATAATTGGATCGCATCGAACATTTTTTCAAAAGTCATCCAAACCAAATTGAACCGTGAGTATTGAATTTTATGGATCATATGACTTTTTTCCTCGTAACCGATATTAACTGCACTACAAACACCCTTAATTTAAAGTAGATCGAACATTAAATTTGGATATCCCTCTTAATCGATATTCAAACTATAGTTTGCCATACCGAGGGAATCTAGTCTCTTCCGCTAGACTAAAACACAATATTAAATTTTTTTACAAAATCTAAAATATTGTTTTAAATAATGATTATTGTCAAAGGGTTTGAGTTTTGACGGTGTCCCCCTTGTATTTTGTTTTCGATGCGTTTTCTATTTATTGGAAAGTTGTGAGCGACATTGTTGTTTTCGGATGTGAATACAGATGGGATGTTGATCATACCGTAATGAAATTTTTAAAGAATAATTTTTTCCTTAACTAATAAGATTGGTATTTTATAGTGTAAATTGAACTGTTTTTTATTTTTTACAAATAAAGGAAATTAAACCATTGTTATCTTTTAGTTATTATTAGATAAAATCAATAATTCAACATCCCTAACCAACCATAAATGAATATAATTAAATTACTGCATGTTTGGTACATTGCGATGTAAGTATAAGTAGAATAAAGGGTTACAAAAGTTGGTGTATACTTCGCATAAATAACATGGTTATGAAATAATATAGGTCAATCCCTAAAAAATAGAAGTTAACGACAATTTCAAAGTTTTAAATGGAACTTTTATTTTTATTTTACTCTAGTTTTTAATGTGAATCTCATTTTACCTTATTATTAGTCTTGTTTATTTATCTGATAACATGGTTTCAACAGAAACTCAAGTTTGGCGCAAAGGACCATATGAGACGCCAATATTGTGTAACGCTTGTGGTTTACATTTCAAGGCGAAAGGAACCCTTGCTAACTATCTCCCGAAGAGAGCCCTGCAAAATCAGTCGTTGGACCTTGACATTGAAAAAGCATCTGAAAGTAGTGCAAATCTTTCAAACCAAACTCCAGGTAATAAAAATTGCAATAAGTTAATTAACTGTTTACCCCATATTTCACCAAATGTAAAGCACAAGTTATTCATTTTCCCTCCATTTTATATCATATATTTTTCCTTTTCTTGTGCATGGATTTTATTGTGGCGGTTGAGAAAGTTATGGGTTGCTTAAGTTTTTGAAATATCTAAATAAATTTATCGATTGAAAATGAAAAATGTTGGGTATGACTCATAAGTAGTGTAAAATGGGCTGGACAAGCAAGACAAGTGAGCAAGAAAGACATTGTAAGAATATTCTTAAGGGGTATAGTTCAGGGGCATTGATATAATTTGAATCGTAATATTTATATATGAATTGTAACATTGTAAACCCTAATTTCCTTCACTATCAATGAGAAAGAACTACAATTGATCTATAGTTAAAGACGTAGACATACTTTGCCAAACTTTGTAACCAAACACTATGGTTTATTGTTTGTGTTTTATCATTTCTTTTATCTCTTCTGTTACAATTTTCTCTTGGGATTTATTGTTGGTTCAATAAAGTTTAATGAAGATGCCATGTGAGGCGAAACTGAATATTATTAAGGAACGCCTTTTTTATGGTGTCCCACACTTGTTTGGAGGATTTCAAATTACCAAAGACTTCATTCATGCTATGATATACATAAGTGATAGTAAATGCAAAAATAGTTTATATTTCCTTGTTTTGTAGTTGAAAATTTGATGGTCTGCAGCAAGACATAGCTTCTTGCCATCTATCAAACCATTGAGGTCATTCCAATGAAAGAGCATATTCATTTAAGTATACACAATATTGGATTTTGAATTAATTATATTGTTGTGCATCATAAAGCGTACATACAACTCCATATGCCTACATTTATAGAGATATTTGTGCTAATACAATGATAACTAAAGAAGAGTTGGTCCAAGATTGATCAATCAATCTCATCCTTGTATTTACACATTAATAGCTAGCTAGTATTCTCATGGTAATACAAATAAATAATTATTCATTAATATGTAGCGTGCACGTTGTATACATATTTTTTTTAATCATGAGTACCTTATTTTCTCATCTCAGGTTGGAAAAATACAAATTTATGGAACGTCAAAATCCCACAAAAAAAGCGTTCATTTGTAAAGAGGCATCCACCGACTAAGACGTCGACACCAATGGAGACACTGACATCAATGGATGAGTTTCAACAACAACTTTGCAATCTATGGGAATCTGAGAAAGAAGAAAATGAATCATCTCCTGACAATATTTTGTTGTTTGATAAAACGAACAACTTTATACCAAGCAATGAGATAGGTCTTGGATGCATTCGTCTAAAGACAAATGTTACTTCTACAAATCAAGATGGTTCATCTGCATAGTTTGGATTATGAAATCCAAACTGCAAGGGGTATTTTTGAAAATTTTACAGGGTGGGAAAAGTAATAGTCGAAAGTTATTAGTTTGGTTGCTAGGATTTAGACTTTTAATTAGTATGCTCTAATGTTTTCTGAACTCCCATTGTACCTTTGCCCATGAATTAGTAGTTAGCTTTGCTATTTGTGTTGTCTTAATTTGTGGAAGGCAAATGTCCCTCCAGATATTGGTCATTCTGTTTGTATCTTTCCTTGTACAAGTTAGTAAAAGAATATGTTTATTGTCAAAACAAAATACACTTTCAAGATTTAATCGATCTTCTGAAACTAAATGTCAAATTAAATTTTGAAAGGTTTAAATAAAGTGACATAAAAATGGCTTTTCTATTAAGTCTATCTAGTCTGAGGCCAATTTTAATTTCTTTTCCATCAGTTTATTTCTTCATTTTTAATGACTGAAAAAATAATATTATTCTTGTGAGAACTTGCAGAACTCATTGTAGTGTTTCACTGGAGGTTATTAATGTATATGCAAAGAAGTGTAGTTTAATCCAGCTTTGGTAAAAAAAATAAAAAATCTTGAGATAAATTTCATGAGCTCAAAGCTGTAACTTTTCAGATACTTCGCAATATAGTTGTGCACTTCTTTAGTATGTCATTATTGGTTATTGGTTGTGCACTTCTGCTTGATGCATTAAATCTTGTTTGACATCCAAGCATCAAGCAGTGTGGAAGACGTGACAAAGATTCTAAAATTCATTGAGCAATTTCATTGGTTGGATCACCAAAGGTTTTCTGCTACTACGAAAGCTTACACTTCTGCTATTCAACAACCAAATTCTAAATCAGTCTAGTAGCAGATAATGGTACTCAAAGCAAGAAAATCAAGTAAACAGTGCATAGTTGAACGATAAAGACTGATAATTACAGAGCCATAGTACCTACATAGTACCTACGAATGGTAAAGACTGATAATTACAGAATAGCAGCTACATATCAGGGGATGAAATTGGTCCCAGATAATCCCCTTCCAAGCCAACCAATGCCTGAAACTCCCTCTCTGCTTCCATCCACTTTGTACCAATCACCACAACCCGAACCTTCACATCTTTGGCAATCTTGGGCATTTTCTGATTCATGAAGTACGGGTTTTCACCGAGAACATACACATACCCAGGCATCTTGCTACTTGAGAGATAGGCATTCTCAATTGGACCAATTCGCATGAAAACTCCATGCTTCAGCACCTTGTGAACGACACCCTCTAATACCTCACCCTTGAAAATCTTGAACGTCACAGCATTGAAAACAACAGGGAACAGAACATCTCCAGTATGTTGCCTGACTTTCCCCTCTCCTATTTTATCCAGCGTAGTCACCGCGAGAAAGTATCCCATGTCTTTTGTCGCCTTTTTTGCAGCGAAATCGCTTAAAAGCCGGATGAGGATTGCCCGTTGAAGCATGAGACTGCCTGGCTTCAGGTTCTCTGCAGCAATGATGACATTCCAACGAAGCAGCACCTTGAGAAACATTGTGCTATATTCCATGGCATATCAAATTATACTAGTGTCAGCAGTTGTATATATAAATTATAAAGGCACTTAAGTTCTTTAATTATATAAAGTATACAGTAGATGCTAATAGTTACATAGATGACTAGCAAAATTGATTTTGTTGATAGGAAACTAATGTCGCCACAATCAATATTTTACTAGGAGATGATGGAGTTATATGTAGAAATTAATCAAACATAGATTCTAATCTATATAAGCTTTTCAAGTTCACAGATTTTCAAATAAAGATACAAATGTTCCTACTAACTATATAAACCTAGAACATGCAAAATCTTTTCCTAATTCAGAACCTTTTAATTTCAAAGTAATCTTACAAATTTTATGCTTAAAAATGCAAACCCAAATTGAACAAATTAAGAAAATATATAAATTCTCAGATATCTTAACAAATAACATGGTAGAGATGATAGCTATTTAGAAAAATGACCATATTCTGTGGTTGTAGCCAAATTATACTAGAGCATCACTATATACACGTAATAACAAAGGTAACCAAATTCTCTAACTATAGAGTATACAGTAGATGCTAATGAATAAACCGATGAAAAGCAAAATTGATTTTGTTGCTAGGAAACTAATGTCACCACAACCAATATTTTACTGGGAGATCATGGTGTTATGAATGTCGAAACTATTCAAAAAACAGATATACATAAGCTTTTCAAGTTCACAGCTTTTCAAATAAAGATACACATATTCATACTTACAACATAAACCAAGAATATACAAAACAAAAACAAAAAAATCCTATTTCAGACTCCTTGGATTATGCAAATACCATACAAATTTTATGCTTAAAAGTATAAAACCAGATTCGACAAAATTCAGAAAATATAAATTTTCAGATCAGTTAACATGTAGTAACTAACAGGTGTGGCTAGTTGCAGTAGAGGCGATAGCTAGTTAAAAAAGATTTCAATGATGACCATATTCAGAGGCCACAGTCAAATCATGAACATAAATTGTAGTATATGAAGCACAGACTCAAACACGGACACAACACGGACAAGTTGACACTGATAATAATTTGAAAAAATGAAATAAATCAATGTAATCAATCTCATGTGTCGGTGATGTGTCGGTGTCGGACATGATACGTATCCGACACCAGGACACGCCTAATCCAAGGAGTATATGTGCTTAATGTATCACCAATCCAAGATAAAATGCATAAGGCAGCTGACAAATCATATGCAAATTGTAGTTTACGACTTTGCGTAGTATCACCAATCATGAATAACAAAAGTGACTTTGTTGGTAGGAAACTAATGTCACAACAATCAATATTTTACTAGGAGATGATGGAGTCATGAATGTAGAAATCATCTAAACACAGATTATACATAGGCTTTTCAAGTTCAAAGCTTTTGAAATAAAAATACAAATGTCCCTAGTTACTACATAAACCTAGAACATATAAAAATCTTTCCTAACTAAGACCCTTTGAGTTATAAAGTAATCATACAAACTTAAAAATGCAAACCCAAATTCAACAAAATTCAGAAATATAAATTCACATATCAGTTAACATGTAACTAAGAGTGTAGTAGAAGTGATAGCTAGCTAACAAATACTTAAATTCCGACCATATTCAGTGGCTATAACCAATCATGGACATAAATTGCAGTGTCACCTTTCTAAAGATAAAATACATATGGAAATGGGAATAGAAAATGTTTTTACAAAGCAAACGAGCCGAAATTTTCAACTTCCATGTGCATTTTATCTTAGATAGGTGACACTACAATATAAGTGCATGATTATAGAAAATACAAAAAACCAAGGATTGCACTTTTTTTTTCTCTCTCCAGCAACTGATTTTACCAACAAACCCATTTAGACAAAAGGTTAAATTAAGATTTCTAAACAAACTCATACTTAACAGAAAATTGAAAGAAAACAAAGTAAGAGAAACATAATAAGTCAAATTTGTATTTGTTTGCAAGTGATAGAACCCTTAAGGGGGGAGTATCGTTAAGTATTTGAAACAGAGAAACAACGTGATGATGTTAAAAACAAAGATACCAATTATTGCCGAGAGAGATAAAAAAACTAACCGAGTGAAGCAACGCAATGAAAAGCTCGTGGAGTGGGAGATCACGGCTGCAAAGATATTCAAACACAGGTATACATAAGTTTTTCAAATAAAGATACACATGTCCTACTAACTATATAACATATTCAGACTCTTTGAATTATAATGTAATCATACAAATTTTATGCCCAAAATGAGAAACCAGATTCGACAAAATTCAGAAAATATAAATTCCCAGATCATTTAACATGTAGTAACTAACAGTGCAGTAGTAAGTAGCAACTAGGTTACAAAGAAAAGTGTTTGTTTACATTGACGTATTTGAGCTTATCTACTAACATAAGTTTTGTGAGACTGTTTGGGAGAACATATGACATTGTTCATAAGCCGTTTTTAGCTTACTTCCATAAGTTGTCTAAGATAGCTTATGAATAGAGCTTACCACTTATACCTAAGCAAATTAACTTCATTTTATATTTTGCGATAGAAATAAGCACTTATCATGATGCTTTTACTGTAGACTGCAAATAAGCTGTTTATCCAAACAAGGACTTAAGCAATGATCATATTCAGTGGTTGTAGCCAAATCATGAACATAAACTGTAGTATCACCAATTCAAGATAAAATGCATAAGGCAGCTGAAAACTCATATGCAAAGTTAAGAAAAACCTACAGATTGCAGTGTTTTTTCTCCAGAAACTGATTTTACACACAAACCCCATACTCAATGGGGATGAAGTTAGACAAAGGTTAAATTTAAGATTTTTATACAAACACAGTTAACAGAAAGTTTAAAGAAAACAAATATTGACAAGAGAAAGCCATGCACATTAATATATTGATAAGAGAAACAAAATAAGTAAAATTTGTATACAATGATAGAACCCTAAAAGTGAAGTATGCAAAACAAAGAAAAAGTGAAACAATGTGATAATGCAAAAGAAAAGTATCAAATACTGTTGAAAAGAATCAGAAAACTAGAGTGTCGGTATATATACAAAATTACAAAGGCACATAACCTTCTTAAATACAAAGTATACATTAGATGCTAATAATTAAACCAACGAATGACCAAATCGATTTTGTCACCACAATCAATATTTTACTAGGAGATGATGGAGTTATGAATGTTAAACTTATTATTCAAACACATATTATACATAAGATTTTCAAGTTCACAGCTTTTCAAATAAATATACAAATGTTCATACTTACTAACTATATTTTGGATTGGCGGCAAGTTTTTTAAAATCATCTGTGGCAATGTGATTTTGTGGAAGCTAAGGAGTGTGACTTTTACCAAAATTGTGATGGCTCACCTTGATTCTAACAATCTCACTGCCAATCCAAACATGCACTACATAAGGTCTGTTTGGATTGGCTTAATTTGAGCTTGTGAAAAATAGCTTGTGCAAATGAACAAGCTTTACTGTTAATTCATAAGTTCCCACTAACAAAATCGTATATTCGTAAGCTGTTTTTTCATAAACTACCTTGACAAGCTTATGAATAATACATAAAAGCTTATTTATTTGCATAAGCTCAAAAGTAAGCCAAATCCAAACGGGCCCATAATCTGAGAACATATAAAAAAATCCCTAATTCAGACTCTTTGAATCATAAAGTAATCATACAAATTTTATGCTTAAAAATGCAAATCCAAATTCAACAAAATTCAGAAAATATAAATTCTCACATCAGTTAACAATTAACATTTAGTAACTAACAATGCAGCTGCAGTAAAAGCAATAGCTAGTAAAAAAAGACTTTAAGG
>Ga0315913_1006675_pt1 | contig 13930 bp, 13 predicted proteins | sample MpolsnodulesMG_FD_207736 | JGI IMG/M metagenome (GOLD analysis project Ga0315913, IMG submission 207736) | Medicago polymorpha root nodule microbial communities from Los Angeles, California, United States - small nodules | ecosystem: Host-associated > Plants > Roots > Nodule | place: USA... | reverse complement strand
AATGTCAAAAACATTTTGTTGTGGAAATGGTTTCCAAAATCTTCAATCTCATCATCAACACCGTCGTTCATCATCATCACCGTACCGGAATGCCAAAACCATTTGTTGTGGAAATGGTTTCCAAAATCTTCAATTTCATCATCAACACCGTCGTTCATCATCATCACCGTACCGGAATGCCAAAACCATTTTGTTGTGGAAAACCATTAGATGTACTTAATGGTTTCCAGCAGTTTCCCAGCCATAAATCTCTCTAACATCACAAAGATTTTGAATCCAGTAACAACTTCAGATCTGAAACCGTGAAAACAAACAGTGACGAAACAGTAACATATAACAATCAACACAGCGCCACTGGATCGAAGAAGAAAACGCGAGGGAAGAAGAGGAGCGAACTGGTTTTAATCTTTAGATCTACTCCTTCTCGTTGTGTTTTTGCGTGATCCGAGTTTGGAATTGGCTTTAAAACGAAAATGGAGGTTGAAAAATGGCTTTAGTTTTTAAAAATGGTGAGTTTGGTTCTCCGGCACGGCGCCGCCGCCTCTAGCCGGCGACCACCGCGCCGGAATCATCATGTGTGGCCGGAAGAGATGAAGACTCATCTGAATTGTAGAGAGAGAGGGAGAGCTTTATGTTTTAGTGAGAGAAATGTTTGAAGCAAATGAAGTTTGATTTGGTGTAGTTTGAGAAGTCTAGGATTATTACACGTGTACACTAGATCTGATGGTTGGGAAGTGTTTATGCACGATGCACCATAACTTTTGCCGTTAGATTGGGGGATACGCAACAAAGCAAACATGTATAATAAGTTTTGTTAGTTCACAAACAAGTCTGTAACTTTTTCTACACTCCACTCTCTCTTCGAGTTTGTGAGACCTAATAACTTCACACCTTCCAATTTTCCGATTTGTAGCGCCACAACCATGATGCGCCGTAATGCAGTCGTTGCTTGGAAGAAACTTCTCCGGCACAAAGAATTTGGATCCAAAGTTCAATCCGGTTTGTCTCACTATTTCTTCATCTAGATTTTCAGTCCAGTTTTTTTAATTTTCTTTTTTCTTTTTCCAATGATGGACTTGAATACTCGTGGATGAGAATAGTGACTTTGGTTTCAAATCTTAAATTGCAGTGAGGAAAAGCTTCAGCAGGATCAATTTCTTCGTGCAATTCAGGAGAAGAAGCAACAGTTGCAATCTTTGCATGCTATAGCTGTCGACATGAAAAGGCTTGAAATGCAACTGTGCAAATATGTTACAAAGAAAAAGATTCAGGACCGCGCTCACTTTGTTAAGGAAACCCCGGCACTAGCTCCTTACCCAGCTTTTATTGATGTTCCTTCTGAGGTATCTTCTGTTAATATACACTGCCAAGTTGATTATGGAACATAGCATGTATCAAAATTCTCACATGTAAAGTATTAATATTTTGGTTTTTGGACTTCATTCACTTATGTGCTTCTCTTCATACCAGGCACGGGGAGAATATTTTGGGAAGATAACCATTGAACAGGTATTTAATTACTATGTCAATGTTCTCACTTCTCATTATCCTATTTGACACACAATAGTAGATTTTTTGTTTCTTATTGTTTCATCTTGGTTACTACAATTTGAGAATCTATTTGCAAACATGTTCATACATGTCTACTTTTATTTTTGTTACCCTTTAAAACTTTTGCAGGGCGAAAAATTTAAAAGCACTATGGAGATTGAGGTGATTGGGACACCCAGTTTTATGCAATCTGTGGCAACTCATGTTAAGAAGAGGCTGACTATGGGAAAGAAAGCATGTGGGAGAGGGAAAGAGAGGTTTCGAGAGCGGTTTCTAGAGCATAGAAATTGCAGTGGTTCTCAAGGAAGTTTCACTGAAGGCAGGCACAAATAACTTGCTTTACCAAGAAAGAGGGAGAATGGTTCGGTGAGAAATGAATGACTTGTATACCTCACTTCCTTTGTTCTGTTGTATGGTATGGGTATTGGGTAGAGCTTGTATACCTCACTTCCTTTGTTCTTTGTATGATATGGGTAGGGCTCAAAAAAGAGTCGAGTTCGTTAGGATCTTTTTTTCAACTTAAACTCGACTCAATTTAAGCTCACGTACAACTTGATTCATTGGAATATCTTTTTCAACTTGATTCGGCACTATAGCTCAGATCTAATGAACAAAAAGGCAAAATAAGGAATATTTTGAATTAAAAATTTATGCCTAAAAAAGCCTAACACCATATCAATTGAAGCACTGGCTGAGAACAAATTTGGTCTGAAGACCACGTAACACTTACAGGCAAATGAGTTGTGTGTATTTTAGCTTCTCTTTTTCAGCCACTTTTGCTCTCAATTGTTAAAAACTATTGATGTGAGACTATTTTCACACAGTGGCTTCATGGTTCGAAAACATTTTCTAGAGCACTATGTTATAGGAGTATTTTTTTTTGGTAGAACTGTGTTATAGGAGTATGCTCTAAACATTCATAATTCATATCTTTTTTGGTTTATTTTTAAGGCCGTGTCTTTTTAATTTTAATAACCAAAATTCATTTATCCTAAAAAAAAAAAACAAATTAATTCTTGCTCACAAAAAAAAAAACACTCATTCTTTCCTATTATTGTTATTTTATTTTATTGGCCGAGTTCTCGTCCTTTTTTTAGGGGTTTGGTTTAATTTTTATTTAATAATAATGATAATTATAAAATTATCAATAAACTAGAAATTCTTTTGGTAATTATTTAGCAATGCCTAACAATGACTTTGAGTTGAGCACTATGGGTGGTGTGTGTTTGTTTCAAGGTTTGTAATATATGATTTTCGGAAATGTGAGATTGGAAATGCAATATTTTCATGTTTGTTTCAAGTCTTGAAAATTCTGTTCTCAGGAATGTTTTATTCTCAAGAATGTTATTTACACATAATTTCTTCTATTGTTATTCTCATGTTTAAAGGATAAGTATCTAACATTCCCATGAGAATAAAACTCAACTTGCAATAAATTCCCACTACCACGGACATTTATTTCCATTTTTATTTTTTTAATTAATTAATTTCTAAAACATTATAAGGAAATCTAAATTTTTACCAAACACATGAGTAGGAATGTTATTCCTTAGAATACTATTCCTAGGAATGTAATTTCTTACCTTAAAACAAGCACATCCTATGTAGTTGTGCGTCGTTTTTTGATTTACCACCTAAGTATGGTGTTCGTTTTACTCAGATTGGAAGATTAGCTTCGATTCAGTGTAGATTCAAATATTGACTTTGATGTAACGTTATAGATTTAAAAACATTGATATTTCAGACACTTGAATTTATCAGGTTCATAAGTTTTATCAAGTTTGTATGCATTTTGTTTTTTTTATCCTATTAATTTGAATACCGTAAATTTGTCCGTACGTTTTTTTTATTTTAAGGAAACACTCTCGATTCATTTCATTATAAATATTGGACTAATACATGAGAGTAAATGGGTATAGCGGTGGGAGATAACATTACATGTGGTTACTTTTGTTAATTTATAAGCGACATTATTGACTTTCTTCAGGCTGAACTCGACGTGAGAGTTTTAAAAATTATTTTGAATCAATTGCCAACAAGCATGAATTATATACAATCAAACTCAATGTTATCATATATACCTATCCTAAAATAACCGAAAACCTTCTTAAAATCTAAAACAAAATCAACATAATCGAATCAAAGATCTGCCACCAAGTCAAGCATTGTGTACAAACTCATCGCTTCACCCACTTTGACGGCCCAAAGCAGAGAGAACCATGTAGTTTTTGCAAGCAAAATTACCTTCTTCGTCTCTTAGTCATATACCAAGTCCTGCCTTGTTAAGCGACGAGGAAAACAACACATCTATATTGCAATTATACCTTTCGGGATGCGATTTTACCCATTAATACGAAACAAACTTTATAGACTGGCCCCTGATATTCAGTATATAGAAAGGGTTGCACTACCTGAACGAATATTTTGCGCAAGTCTCCACTTTTCCATCAAATATGTTGCCCACTCTATAACCTCTGCACGTCTGATCCATCAATTTGTTGACAAAGCTTCAAATTACTTTTTTTTTTATTCTTAGTAAAACAAAACCAAAATATCGTTTATTTTTAGTAAAAAAAACAAATAATCCCCTAATGTATTGAATGAATTTAATTTATTATTATTATTATTATATTTTAATAAATTAGTAGGTAAATGATCCTTAAAAAAAAAAAAAAAAATTAGTAGGTAAATGTAAAATTCGCAACATGGTGGGTTAAGTTAATAAAGGTATATACAGTAGGGTAAATAATTGGGGACACGTAAGACATGACTCCATATTAAGCTTTCGTAGTCCACAAACCAGTCTATTACTGCTACTTATTCTTCTCCACCGTTCCAATTTGTGAGACCTAACTTCACACCCTTCTCAACTTTCCGATTTAACATCGCCACAACCATGTCTGACACCACAGAAGATGCCGTTCGACGCCGTAATGCAGTCGCCGAGTATCGGAAGAAGCTTCTTCAGCACAAGGAATTGGAAGCCAGAGTTCGATCTGGTTTGTCTCTCCTTTTCCCTCGCAGCTAGAATTCCTTTTCGCTTATTCTCGAAATTCATAGTATTAGGGTTTGTGATTTTCGCTTTTTAACCTCTGATTTGCTTGCCATCGGAAAACCCTATCAATTTCTTAAATTAGGTTTTATTTTATTTGAACAAAAATTTCCATGCTTTCGTTGAGAATTTGACCTAGGAGGATTGTGCTTTTGATGATTTTAGATGTATTTTTCGAATTTAGGGTAAGGTTGTCAACTGGATCTATTGTTAAAATTAGTTTGAAGCCTCATTGAGGTTCTTTTGATTGAGTAATGGATTCTTAATACAGTCTTTAAGAAGAGACTTTGTGTGCATAACATCTTCTAAACCAAAGTTACAATCTGTTGTTAGCGTGTCCTTTTTTATTCAAAAATGGAAACACCTATGGATAAGTTTTTAGTTTTTATTTTTTATTTTTTATTTTTTATTATGGTCCGATTATTTATGGAGTTAAATACTTATGGATGAGAATTGCGACTTTGGTTTCAAATCTCAAATTGCAGTAAGGGAGAACTTGCGAGCTTCAAAGAAAGAGTTTAACAAAACAGAAGATGATTTGAAGTCTCTTCAAAGTGTCGGGCAGATCATTGGCGAAGTTCTCAGACCTCTTGACAACGAACGCTGTAATTCTTCCTTCTTTCCTTTTACATGTTATTATTATTTAGAATAATATCATGCTATCTCGTCCTGCAAATTCATGATCATCTCCACAGCTACATTTAGGTTGTCTCTTTTTATCCATTATCATTTTTTTTGGTTTCTTATGAAATATAAAAACATGTATATCTCACCGACGCTTGAAATTTGTTTTGTTGTAACTAATTCGTTTGAGCCACCCAAACAAACAGCATACTTTATTTTTTCTTGATTGATATGAATGCAAGAATGAACCAGTGATTCTAAAATCTATATCTTTTTGTTATTTTAGTGATTGTTAAAGCAAGCAGTGGTCCTAGATACGTGGTTGGCTGCCGGAGTAAAGTGGATAAGGAAAAACTTACTTCGGGGACTAGAGTGGTACTTGATATGACAACACTCACCATAATGCGTGCTCTTCCTCGTGAAGTAAGTTATCAAAGTTTGTTTTCTTTTATGTTTTCATTGTTGGAATGTGTTTTAGCTTGTCTCTTTTTGGGCACTCTAAGTTGTTTTTCTTTTTTCTAAAAACACTCGGTATTTTTCCATGATTGCTTGTCACTCACTATCTTCTATCGATTGTGTTGCTAGGTTGATCCAGTCGTGTACAATATGTTGCATGAAGATCCCGGTAATATTAGTTACTCTGCTGTTGGTGGTTTATCTGATCAGATCAGGGAATTGAGGGAATCAATCGAATTACCTCTAATGAATCCTGAACTCTTTCTTAGAGTTGGAATTAAACCTCCCAAGGTAATCAACTTTTCACCACACTTTCCAGTATCTGACCTCTAATATTCTCCTTTCATACTTTTTTATTTCCAGGTTTTTTGTTCGATTCTTGATTTCAAAGATTTGTATTGGAATTTTTATCATTTTAACTATTTACCACTAGCGTTCAGACGGACACTATCACTAACATGCTTGTCAGTCCCCTTTTCTATTGCGCTTGTTATAACTGTAAACAAAAGAGACATCAATCGTGTGAAAAATACAATTAAAATAAGCTTTGTTCCATTAGTGTTGTTCCCATTTTAAAGAGATTTGACTTTTTTAATTAATAACTTGAATAACATTATAAAAAGGATGAAATAGTAAATAAAATTGGTTAGGTGAAGGGTAAATTTGGAATAAAAAATCCAGCCGAAACGATGTATTCCCTTTATAGATTAGTATAAAAGCGCAGATAAAATCATTGAAAACAATTAGCATTGAAAATAACATGGCATTTTATCAAGTGAAAACAAAAAACAGAAATAAATAACGTTCTTTGCTAATCAAACAGACTCTTAGATAGCCATACTTTTAACTTTAACATTTGACACATCTATTCATCATCTTTCAGGGTGTTCTCCTTTATGGGCCTCCTGGTACGGGTAAAACATTGTTGGCTAGGGCTATTGCCAGTAATATAGATGCTAACTTCCTAAAGGTCAGCTTATGTATCTTTTACCTGTTCAATACATTTTGAAATGTCTTTCACTGTAAAATGTATTTACATTCCCTTTTCTCTAATATCTAATATAGGTTGTTTCAAGTGCCATAATTGATAAGTACATTGGAGAAAGTGCCAGGTTAATTAGAGAGATGTTTGGGTATGCACGTGATCACCAGGTGATATTTGTGTTTAGTTGTCTTCCTATAGGTTTATATAATCAAATTAAAAGAAGTTCTAAATCTCCACTGTTTTCTTAGCCATGCATCATTTTTATGGATGAGATCGATGCCATTGGTGGTCGCCGTTTCAGTGAGGGAACAAGTGCAGATCGTGAGATCCAGAGAACGTTAATGGAGCTGCTTAATCAACTTGATGGCTTTGATCAACTTGGAAAGGTATATTTTATTATTTACTCTTTTTGATTTGATTTAATAATAGCCACCATGTTTGTATTTTGGAAATAAATTGAATCTTATAACAAATTCCTCATGGTGGTAGGTGTATATGCTAACTATAAGTGTACAATGCAATTAAGAGAAATGATATTTGTACAACCATTTTGTGACATTTTTCTCTCACACTCACATTATGTTGTTACTTTTTCTCTATATTGCTTTGGTTTTAGTGCCAATACCTACTTTTCTTTGTAAATCAATGGTTGTCCCCATAAGTTGTCATAGAAATGGTTGTTCAAATAACATACCTCTACAATTAAATTCCATATCTTATACGCTCAGATGGTGACTTGTACTTGCTCTCATGTGTTTTTTAATGTCTTTGAACTTTCAAAGACGCGGTTGCTAAGCGAATTTGTTGGTAATGGAAATGTTAAGTCACTTTTGTGCTCATCTTTCATGACCTTTTCTTTTTGTGAAGTTTAAAATCAACTTTTTTTGAAAGATATGGGATATTTATCGGAGTTTTTTTTCTTCATTATATTATATACTTCAGATGACAATTATATAAAAACCAATCTTTTATCATATTGATGTAGTCTAATCACCGTGATTGATGTTTTTGTTCAAATGACTGTTCTGCCAAACTCTCCATGGTTGATTGATTAAGACTTTGCTCTCTGAATATCTGTTGTAGGTTAAAATGATCATGGCAACAAACCGACCTGATGTACTTGACCCTGCTCTCCTACGTCCTGGAAGATTGGATAGAAAAATTGAAATTCCATTGCCAAATGAACAATCAAGGATGGAAATTCTTAAGATCCATGCTGCTGGAATTGCTAAGCATGGTGAAATAGACTATGAAGCGGTTGTGAAGCTTGCAGAGGTAAGTCTTGGTGGTTTGGATTACTTTAACTGACATTTGGTAAATGTATAATGTATTATCTGTTGCTAAATTGTCAGGGGTTTAATGGAGCTGATCTCCGAAATGTGTGCACTGAAGCTGGAATGTCAGCAATTCGAGCAGAGCGTGACTATGTGATCCACGAAGATTTTATGAAGGTATGCTCTTTGTTCAGGAAGCAATTTTTCCTTTGTATTGATTTGTCTACGAAGCTCTACCTTACTGTATCTCTTTTACTTTGGTACCAGGCTGTAAGGAAATTGAATGAGGCAAAGAAACTTGAATCTAGTGCACACTACAATGCTGATTTTGGAAAAGAATAAAATTTGTTGTGAAATTCTCAGAGCCATGGATGTTTATGGCAGTGCATGTTTTGAGCCAGAAATACCTCAGCCAAGTTTGTCAAATCATCGAGTTAAGCATTATGGCAGCCGTCCAGGCAATGGCATGTACTATCCAGATTCTAGTTTTAATATGGGAACTTGGCGAACGGTAAAGGGGTGTTTAATTGAATTATTTGTTCAAACTGAATTGTAATACTGTGTTTCTTCTGTCTCTATTGTAGAAGTTCGGTTCATATCTATACTAGAGTCATGGCATATGCACGCCAGTTTTACTTTTAAATATTTAATTTAGAATAGAATTTACTATATCTTTTATTTTATTTTTTCAGAAAAATAATATAGTAACTACCTTCCAAATTCTAAAACTTTACTTTTCAGAATAATTAGGACGTGCCGTTGTTTATTAACAGATCAAAGGAGATGTAATGTCCTTAATTCAATATGATTTAAGGACGTCCTAAATTCTTTTTTGATTGAACTGATAGGGTTTTGCACTGTAATCTGCACTCTTTTGGTTTGAGTCTCTAAAATTTCCCTGCCAAATTCTTTTCTGATCGTCGTTTTTTCCGTACAAATCCCTCTGCTCTCTAGTTCTGCTACTTGTGATAATGGTGCAAGTTAAAATTAATTCTTAAAAAATCAAACGATAAAGATGAAAAATAACCTTGTTTGTAAAAACAAGTTTTATGAACTAAAACCAAATGAAATTTTGGGGCCAAAATCATTTAAACGAACTATTGATCCCAGAGGCATGTAGATATATAAGAAAGTTATCTAAATTCAAAACTCAAGAGTAGCTCAGTTGTTAGATGGGACTGTATCAAAATGAGCTATCTTATCTTAATCATGCAAAACCGAGCGCTATCTGAGCCCGTTTACAATGCATGTATTAATGTAATTGTATGCCTGTAACGCTACCACTCAATTTTCTTCACTCAGCCCATCCTTCTCCCGCACTCTCTGGTGTCAGCGTCAGCGTTGAAGTCTCCTCCCTTACCCTTTGAACTACCTCCATTCCACCGCACCCCCACTCCTTTCCAGTCCAGCGTCAGTGTTAGCGCTGAAGTCTCTCTCCTAAGCCCTTTGAACTACCTCTGTTCTACCCCACCCCCACTACTTTCCAGTCGCCTCCACTCCTTTTCAGATCAGTTGTAGAAATATGTTCGCGTTCGTCTTTGTGTATCTGCGAACACAAACATTTCTACAACTGATAAGTTCAGTCACAAGATCAAGACCCAAATGTTAAATAAATTCATCAAGAACAAATAACCAGTAAGAACATTGTGAAACCCAATTACTCATAGTTTTATTCATTCATCTCTTTCATAATTATAAATAACTGAAACCAAATAAATTTTGGGCTTTTGCAATTTATGATACTCTAATATTCTATCAAACAACTCATATTTCTCTAATAAAAAGGATCGGAGTTGAAGAAATATGTACTCAACGAACACCATGAACCCAGAAAGTATAGAAATAATGTGATAGAGGAAAGAAGGAATTCCATTGAATTTTGGATGGTAACTCTCCTCCATTGCCAGTTCCTCCCTAGAGGTTCTGCTCCATCTTTGCAACTTCAACACCTCCTCTAGTAGTCGTTCGTGATCACGTACAAAAACCTTTTGGTTCTTGGCATGATTAGTGAGAAACCCTTTCCCCCCTCTGAAACCATCAACGGTGTTGGGTTGCTATAACGAAAGATTGATTGTGAGGGACGAAGATGAGAGATGCGAATGACATTCCACCATCAACTGCTTTCCTTGGTGTCAATTGTGAGGCTAGGATTTAGAGCGGCAGATGTTGCCACAAATGGTGGTGGAAGAAGAGGAGGGAGAGAGATGTTGCCACAAATGGTCTTCGGCAGCATGTGTTGATGATAAAGAGAAAATATTGGGTAACTAGTGTTGATGATTAAGTTATTGTTCTACTGGAGTCCAACTGTTCACCCTAGCCACCGTCTCAATTTAATTACTAATTGTACCTACTCGCTAGGATCCGACGCTAAGTTTAATTTCTATTTAACACTTTAAGCAAAATTCAATTAAAAATAAATGATACAAGGCGTTATAGAATGATAATCATATTATTTTTTTATAGATTTTCATTTTTATTTTTATAATCATATTGTTGAAATCATGGATTTCTTCTCGGTGTCCACTTTATTACTTAACTAGTCTAGAGTAAGGTTATATAACATAATCACCACGGTATCCCATTAGTCAGTTACACTTTCAGAAATGTGTTGAATCTTCAGCGGATAGTATGAAGCACCGTGATTCCTGATTCGAATATAGTAACAAGTTAAAACACAAGTGAAACATTTTGAAATAACATAGTGGTGTATTTGTTTCCTTTGTCTCCATGCATTTGTTTCCTTCATCTAATCTTAATGAGTCACAACAACATAACATGATGCAAATTTATCGTGAGTAAAAAATATACTGAAAATAAATCTATAATTATCAGTAAAGCTAGTCAACATAGAAATAGAAGATTCTAACTTGTTGGTGCTACAAATATAATTAGAGAGCTGCAGCAACTAACAGCTATGGTTAAGGAAGTTCAATCTTTACGATATCTCGCCCAAAACCCCTTCTTCCTGGCAGAATCATTATCAGACAGAGATCGATTCCACTTGGATCCCAAAGAAAAATGCCGCTTCAAGAAGGGTTTTCTTAATGAACTCCTTGAACTGGAGCTAGCCTCCAATTTTGAAGCTGCGCTTTTTTGGCGATCATAAACATCTAATCCACCATCAAAGTAGCTATCAACTACGCGGTTTCGGGATATCTTGTAGTTCTTGGCCTTCATTTCTGATTCGGCCCTAAGACTTTTTCTGGATAACATTGACAAGTGCTTCTCTCCAACCATGCAAATTGGACAAGCTGGATCATAACTATCTGCTTCTGATGTCATGGTTTCCAAACATTCAGCATGATATGCATGACCACAGACCAGCACAGCAACAACTGAGAGGTCGTTGTTGGAAATGAATTTCTGGCTGCTCCATGCAGTTCTCTCAGTCAAGAGCTTGGAGCAGGCCCCGCAAGATTGTAAATCCATGGTGGGAGAATACGAGAACCTACTACTAGTTCCACTTATCTTGTGGCGACCTGAACCAAAATGCTCACTATCAAATGACCACCTTTCCTTTTGAGATGATGCCACCAGTTCAGAAAAGGTGCGCATAGACCAGCCATCAGATGACCCACATTGGGATCCAGCTATCATGTCATTGCTGCAAGTGGACAGTACAAATGATGGTCTTCCTTCAGAAATAGAGTTGTCTGGCGATTTCAGACCCAGGATTCGACTATCAGAAATTTGTCTCAGTAGTGGGTGTCCTGGAGACCGATGAGCCCATCTAGATGGTGTTGAGCTAGGAAGATTGTGACGATTAAGATTGCGGGTTGTAGGGGTTGAGAAAGAAGAGGGTATTGATAAAGAAATATTTGGTATTGAAGATTCTGCGATCTCTGGTGATTCTGTCAGATTTTTGGCCTATTGATAAACATAGATAAGAATATGGTTAGAGCGGCACAGTAAAAGACTTATAATTCAGATATTGGGAAACTATTCTAATCAATTTCAGCAATTTGAAAGAATCAAACTCACCACTGTAGAACAATTACTTGACATGGATAGATCTGCAACAAATAAACAGAGGAAGAAGAAAGATAAATCAATGGCCAAATAAAAAAAACAGTGACCAAGAGCATCGTCATTTTGAAATCAGGAAACAGCATATATAACCATTCAAGCCATGAGCTAAGATTTGGAAAACCATGTTTCATTTTTATTTTAAAAAGAAAACTGAATCTAGAAAGAGCAATGATTGATAAGGAGCTCTAAAGCCCTTATATTGGTTTTTCAATGAACAGTCCCATCATTGAAAATGTTGAACATGGGGCCTATTGATGTTCAAGCCACCCTCCTTACTTCACCCTCTTGTCCACGTAGGGGTGAAGTTACTATAACCAGTGTACAAGGCCAAAATAATCTCTAACTATGAAGCATGGACATGACATGGACACTCGACGGCGATAAAAATTTAAGAAAAGGACATAATTCAATGTAATCACATGCGTCGGTGTCCGACAAATCTTCGATCAGAATTGTCGGTGGTACATGTATTCTTATTAATTAGTGAGTGAGTACAGGGACAGGTACAGCGGGGAAAAAAGCTCAGCATTGGTTCTTGCTAGAGCTTAACCAAACATTCCCTCACTCTTTCAGTTGGAAAGATAAAAGTGAAGCTTGAGGAAATTAGCTCAGTAATTTCCAAAGATATTGCCAAAAGAACCCACCTATCAATAAACCTTCTTTCAAGCAATGGGGTACTTCAAACATCTCTTTCAGATGCTCATATTTTAGCACATTCAACAAAAGAATAATGGAGTTAACATTTACCTGAAGATAGAGTCATCCGATTTGCACCTAATTGCTCATGAATAGGGGACTTCTGAGACATGGGTGTTACAGAGTTTTCCAGGGTGCTCCCCACATCAGATAAATTTCCTCTATCAGAACTTAAAGACCCCTTAAACTCCATGCTGACACTTCTGCTGACTCTGCGAGACGCGCGAAACGAAAGATCGTCAATTTCACTAGCAACACGGCCCCATCTATCCCATTGAAAACTCAATGAAGGTGAACACACGGGATTTCTGTGAAAACTTTCACTTCCAGTTCTATTGGGAAGAGTTTGATCCTTTGCAGCAACACAACAAACTGAACCCATGATAACTGCGGACATACACAACAGTCAATCTAATTTGCACAGACAAAGACTCATTACTAAGCAGTGTTGTCAATTACACATTGCAAAGAATAGCGGTTTGTTCGAATTCTACTACACTACAGTGCTATAACACCACTATTGCTGCTATGAAACAACACTTTGTACTAAACAGCGGATTGCAGAATAATAACAAATTCTGCTATGCTATAGCAGTGCTATAGCCGATATTTGACAACACTGTTGCTAAGTACTGTATAGATAACTAAAGAACCACAGAGATGAATAAAACACATTGAATTATATACGGGCTAAAGTAGAGTATAAAATAAAAAACCCACCTTAATTTTCTAATGAGGAAACTTAATTGTACTTCCTTCTGAAGAATAAACAAAAAGGGAAGTTGATTAAATTCAGATTACTGGTATGTGTAAAAACCATCCAGAGAGCAATGAAAGAAACACACTCTATTGTCTCATCTATATTCAATCAAATTAATTAGCTAGCATGCAATTATCAAGTGTCATAGTGCTACTACTTCTTAAAATTTGGTTAGACCTAACTCAACTCTACAAAACCAATTAAGTTGAGGGGATACCTTCCACTTTTAATCACATTTTCAGGTCATATAAAATTCAACGCGAGACTCGCAACAATACTCAATAGTTAAAAAGTACTTCTACTGCATCAATGACACAACAATTCAATTACAAGGTAAACATAAAGAGCCTCCTCTCATCTTGAATTTGTATCCAAGGTACTAGATTGTTTACACTAACCCAGATGAAAGCACACCACTGAGATATGCTCTAGACCCAATACAAAAGATTGCTCTCTTCTGCCGCATCACAAATCCATGAAACAAACAAAAAAAGTAAAAAAAA
>Ga0315913_1006673_pt1 | contig 13933 bp, 5 predicted proteins | sample MpolsnodulesMG_FD_207736 | JGI IMG/M metagenome (GOLD analysis project Ga0315913, IMG submission 207736) | Medicago polymorpha root nodule microbial communities from Los Angeles, California, United States - small nodules | ecosystem: Host-associated > Plants > Roots > Nodule | place: USA... | reverse complement strand
CTTGTAGTATCCCTTCATCAATTGTGGGCCCCTGACTTTCAAAATTCCCTTATAACCAGGTGGAAGAACTTCACCAGTTTCAGAATCTACAACTTCAAACTCTGTATGCTTAAGTGGATGCCCGACAGATCCGATAACCTTCAAAAGATTGGATTTGAAACATTTTCAGATAAAAGGCACCACTCTTCGCTAACTCAACTTGCAAACTAATTTAAAGAATGCAGACCATGTAATTACGAATACCAAACTCAAGATAGAACAAAGGTTTACACTGTGCTCTTTATAAACAAATTAAGTAGAATGGACACTTTTCCAGAAAGAAAAATAATTAAGTAGAATGGCCCAAATACATTTAATACCAGGTGAGGGACAAACATAACTCCTCTCAACCCATCCCTTAACACCCCTAGTCAGAGTGCTGTAGCTTTTAGCCACAATCTGGTCCAACATTCTCATATTAAACACCTAGAGTTTGTAGTTTGTTGGTGAGAAGGTCCTCAACAAATCACTTAGAGTTAGTAGTGTCTGTCAGTGTTAATTATTCTGAACTGGTAGTATCAATAAGGTTTTGTACTTATAAATACTACAACTAAGATGGGAAAGATCAATGTAGCTATAATTAAATTCAGTTTACACAGTTATCACAAATTCTCGATGTTCTCTAAACTTACTTAAATAACTCATTATCAGTAGAATAACAAATTTTAAGTTGCAGAAAGGAAATGAAAAGCATTATGTTTAAAATAATGGTACTTGGCATGATATCATGCAGTTTATAATATATGACTTACATTACAACTAAGTCGTCGAGCAGCAGTAACTGGTGAAGTTTCTGTTAAACCATATCCGTTCTGCAATGTCACGCCAATTGCCTGCATATGATTAAGAAAATGTGAGAAGAATGCCAAAAAGACAATTCTTGCTTGAGAGTAACAAACGTGAGAAGTATCAAACCTCAAAAAACCTATCGACGTGAGAAGGTAAGCTACCACCACCACTTATTCCAGCCTGCAGAGAGCCAGAAGGTTTTGCTTATCACGAGCATAGAAGTGCTTCCAAAATCATATGGTATGTAGTACATAAGAGAATACTTTATACCATCAGATAAGAGGGATATTGAGGGGAATTCCCTAATATACACATATATGAAGAATATAATGTATAATAAGAATTCCAAATAATCCCACAAAAAAAAAGGACAGGAAAGAATATAACTACAATACAACTGTTACCTATACTTTGACTTGCTCCTAATTACCCCATCAGTTATTTTTATCAGTTTAACTATTTAGTTAGATGCTAATTCTGTTATATATTGTTTACCAGCTGTTATCCTTTTATTTTACTAGCCACTTCCTTGTATATATAGGGTGCTATCTTTGTTTTGTGTAAATGACTTGAATGCAATTCCAATAGAGGTATTATCAGAAAATTCCAGGATAGATATTTCTTCTGGCTCTTTGATTCTTTGGATGAACAATTAACAGTTCATCATTTTCTACACACCAAGAAGAGGAAACTGAAAGACAATTAACGTATAATTGTCTAACTACAATTTTCACATTGATTTCTTGATCCTTTGCAAAACTAGAATCAATGTCTACGTATGTTTGGATTGTCTAAACAGTCTCTTGAAAACTCCTTTGTTTTTATCTAACCAAAGGGACAGCACCATGGCCATGTCCATCTTCTACACATTACATTTTTTACTTCTTCTCCTGTTGCAGCCAAAAAAAAAGACCGCACCATAGTAGAAGAGAAGTTGATCTCAGCCAAGAAGACTAATAAAGGTGTTTTTTTTTATAGTGCAGTTAGAATAGCATCACATCACAAAACCTTCATCTTGAAGGTTCCCCCTATTGACAACATATGTATTACTACCACACACAGGCCTTCTTAAAGTTATTTTTGAAATATAAGCTTCATATAAGTCTCGCCAGACTTCACAAAGTTCATTTACATAGAAATAGCTACAAGAAGCAACATGGTTGAAAATGTTTTTTTTTTTGGTCAAGTAGCCTAGTGGCTAGAGCTCACACATTTTAAATGTGGAGAAGTGGGGTCTCCGGGGTTCGAACCCCAGACCCTGCATATATTATGCATTGTCCCAACCAACTGAGCTAATCTCACGGGGACATGGTTGAAAATGTTAAAGCGGCAAAATAATTGACAGAAAAAATATGAACAAATTTTCTGCTGAAGTGCAGCAGAATAATTATTGGCAAAAAATTTCTTGCTATAAGATTAATTATCTGATCAAGAGGTTAATAAAATCAATAAGGGATTGCTCATTGATTGCATCCTAACAACATTTTCGAAATAATTTGGGAACGTACTAACAAACAGGAAATGATTTTTAATATGGAAATAAGCTCAGTAATTAAGACTAAGCTTTTTCCGAAATCATGGACAGTGAGTCAGTATGGCCTATCACAGAGAAGACAGAACAAAAATATTAAACTTAACAACAAAGCATAGTAAAGAATACAAGACCTTAGAGAATCCAATAGCTGAATGGATTTTACTGTAGACAAGTTTCTTTGCCAGCATATGAATTGGAAATAATATTGTGGCAATAATTCTTGCCCCTAGCCAATCCAACATTGCATAGAGATAGGAAGGCGGCTTCAGGTTCTTGGTTAAACATTTACCCTGTAAACATCTTCAAAACTTATCATCTTCGGCCAAAATTAAAATAACTATATACCTGTTTAACCAAATGGAAAAAAGTGGTGGTGCAGAGAAATTGAAGTGTGTGAGTAGTAACCAGAGAAATTGAATATTTGATAATGTGATAAGTTTGGGAAATTGATTGGTTGGGTTTCCTATGTTTATTCCTATGACTCTATGAGGTATGACCATATTTCCAAATAGATCCGATTTGTTGTGACACACACACTAGTTGCCCATATCACATAACAACAGCAAAATGCAGTCCCACCCACATTTGTCTGCATTCTTGAATTATCCCATTTGCCAACCCCTATTGTTTTCTTCTTCCCTTTAACAAAGTAATTGTGTAAAAAAGGTTTTCCTAAAGCATAGACGAACTGAATAGACAGAAAGCAAAGAATAATGATTTATGGAATATTAAAACTTATTTAAAGAGTTGAAAACCAGACCTCATAAATCCGCTTACATTCCATGTACCCTAAGCTGACCCTGATGAATGTCAGTGCAACAAGCTTTCTAACAAGGGAGCTTGTAGAAATCTGCCTCTGGATCCCACTACAGAGGAATCAGGAAAAACAATGAATGCAATTCACGAGTGGCATTAAATACAATGAAGTACATCCATACAATTCCTGGGAAAAAAAGTTACCTGTACAATGATTCATAAACTAAAGGAACAGAAATCAAGTAATGCGGCTGGTAACGCCCCAAATCATCCTGGAACAAAAAAATACAACATATCGAAAAATGAGGTAACTCTGTTCTTTTTTGACATATCATAATAGATGAAAAATATGATTAAAGTAATAATACCTTCAAGTTTCTCACAGTTGTATATACTTGGTCAACACCGCATGAGAAAATGAAATACTCACAAGCTCTTTCATATGCATGCCAAGGAGGCAGCATACTTAGAAATCTATCCCCAACTTCAGCAGGTACAATGTCCGAATAAAATTTAATCTAGAAATTCATTTAGACATGATATGCAGTATCAGTGCTATGTTAAAAGACAAGAATCAAGCTCCGATTATTCTTTCCACAGTTAACAGTGCTTAAACAGTTCATAAGTCATGTCCCTATAATAGTGTGTGTGTGTGTGTGTGTGTGTATTTTATTAAAATCATCATGGCTTATTGAAATAACCATTACCTAAGTTGTCACAGTAAACTTTATGAAAGATTGCAAACCTGATGCAAAAGATTTTGATGGGTTAGCATAACACCTTTTGGATTTCCAGTAGTACCACTTGTGTATACAAGAGTAGCAATGTCATCAGATTTTATTGCTTCAAACACATAGTGCTTCCCTGCAATCACATTGTAGATGAGTTGCAGAGTACCCGATTACTGCTGTTTTTGATGATTAAGATAATGAGCAATATGTAATCTCCTTTACAAAATAAATGAATAAATAAAGAAAAGAATTTTTAAAAAGAACAAGAATAATATCGGCATATCTCAATTGGGACACAGTTCCATTTTTGGCTTCTACGTGGTCATTCTTATCTCAGATTTACATTTAAGGTCCGGAAATCTTACCACATATTAAGCCCACCCGTTTTCTTTTGGATTTTGTTATGGAGACATCCTCCCACTAGTAGTAATTCTTACACACACTCACACATGATTAACAAAAGGCACCAGTTCTTAAATATACACATAAGCTGAACTTGTAGAGAAGATCCAGGTGACATACTAGCATCATGGGATTCAAACAACCTGCGGCTCTCTCGTCCCAAATGCATGATTTCCGTGAATGTAAAAATTGGCACTTCCTTGCTTCCTTCATTGAGCAGGCATGATTTTTGTCCCCACAGCAGAATAACAAATCTCATTGAAGCCTTCAAATCAAACGCTTTTGCAATCCGATTAAACATTTCTGGATTATCCACAGCTAGTGCAACACTAAATAACAATTGCAGAAGTCAGCAACTATTCTATTGAATCATCAATATCGATCATGCACTTAAAAATATGTAAGAAAAATGGCTCTTGAAACACAACATCTTAGTCAAAGAACGTGTTTTGGTAACATTCATGTGTATTTAACAAACTCAAAGCCTCTAATGCAATTGAGAGACACTTATTATTATTACTATTTTAGGTAGACTTCAATTATTGAAGTTAAATCTTTCAACACAGGTGATAAGTCATTCCTCTAAACTATACCACCCTGGTAAAGGCAGCCCCGAATCCAAAGTCCTTGTAGATATGACATTTTACTATGTAAACCAATTTACAATTTCCAGTGATATTATTTTCTTTCATAGACTTTAATGTTATTTCTAAGAGAACATTTTTATAAGCAAATGGTGGTTGATATTTTTTAAAAGAAAAGCTAAATTAATATAAATGCGTACAAAAGATGTTGAGCTTAACACGATCAAGCTAATGAAGATTTTGTTACAAAAATCTAAAGTGCGCCCTTTGGCCTTTTTTATGTAAAAGTGGACAAGAGAAACAAGGTGGGATGGTGGAATATAACTACAAATATATGAAAACAAGGGGACAGAAATGTTTTGAGTTTCAACCTATGATGGGTGAAAAATATCAAACATTAATCATTTCTACAGCCCATAAAAGAGTATAAGTAAACATATATGCATTTCTCATCAGTTCTCTAAACTTTACCACGACGAAGGTGATCGATCTCAAACTTTTAGTTGTAAATGCTTATAATTATCTAATACTGTACAGAAAACGGACAATTGATATTTCTCAACAAAATCTGAAAGGCATGGTGAAAGTAATAATCGAAGTGAAAAATAATATTTCAAATGCAAGGGTAGGAATTGTGCAAGCGCCGAGTATACACTAGATACAAGCTGTTTGAATGGTATTTTTTAAACCTTTCAGAGTGGTTGTATATTTGCAGCAGTTCTTCAATTGATGACCTTGAACCCCTAACAACATTGATTACTCCGCTTGCCATCATACCTAGACTAAAAACATAGCATGGACATGATTAAAAAAAACACTATTGTAGATAATTATTACAAGCACACACTAGAGTTATTTGAAATAATTGACACCACAGTATAGGGTAGAACTATTGCTATTCACAACTGTATTCACGTTTCCCATCAGCTTTGGTTCTCTGGATAAAAAAAGCTCAAACAAAGCAAAGTAATTGAGCATGTACACCCCTCACAGGCATGCAATTATTGTGAGTACATTATACGGATACAGTAATATGCTCTGCATAGATAGATCTGGATATGAGATAAACACAAAAAATGTAAAATGTTCGCCTTTGCAGTGTAGATAAAAAGAAGTCTAACTGCAAAAAAAAAATTGTTCAGTTTACTTGTCAGTTTTAAGTTTTGAAACTTAAAAAACAAAAACCAATATCAGATTTTTGTGGTTTCTAGTTTGTGAAAGTTGGAACCATGTGTGCACATACAAATTCTGCAGCTAGCAATTTCCCATACGCAATACACCGAGAAGGCGAGAACGGATAAACTATAAACCCTGATTTTTTAGGCAAAGTCATAAATAATACATAAAGCTAGGCACACCTTGATCTGCCACAAGCCAGCGACAAGAATTATCAGCAAAAAGCGCAATCTTCTGATCGGGACTTACTCCAATAACTCTCAAGCCCTCAGCAAAGTCCAATATTGCATCCTCCAACTAAATATTGGATAAGAAAGATACAGTAAATTACATAGCATACAACTGAATGACATTTCAAATGGTAAGTTTCCAATACATTGGCCGTCTACCTCAAGCTCGTAAAAATCTAAATAATTTGAAAATGGTTTGCAGTCCTTCAATAAATCTTGTAATTCACATGGTAAAATTAGTTGGAAAAAAACCTGTTTGTAGGTCATAGTTGAAGGAGGATCATGATATGGATCAATGAGAGCAATTTTATCACCAAACTTGTCTGCAGAAGTTCTCCAAATGTCAGGAACTGTTTTCCAATCATCTGAGACCAAGCCATCATTACCAGAAAGCAATGAACTTTCTAATAAAGGGGAGAACCTTCTTATCTGTAATAGATTACACATAGATGAGTGTACAGTGATGTATTTATATTTTATACATGAACAGAAAAGATGCCACATCAGCATGAGTTAGTTAGAATCTAACAGATTCTTACATGGTCAAACTAAACAACCACTTATGAGTTAGTTAAACAGTATCCTACTCTATTAATTTTTTTTTTGGTAAAGTTTGATCAAAATTGTTTCATCAAAAAATCGAACTCTGGTTCTCCAAAAGGATTATCATTTTGATGGAACTCGTTAACCAGTTGAACTCGTCAACTAAACTAAACTTGGATGATAAAGTATTTTTTTCCCTAAAATATTGAAGCATGAATGTTTTTGGAAGTGAAAATAGTTAGTTACCTTGGATTGAGATTGGCAAAAGATACGAAAGGAAGGAGTTGGAGAAAGGTTGATGGAAGTGGTGAAGTTGTGGCGAGGAAAGAAGAGAGGAAGAGAATAGGAGAAGAAGTTGTTGCATTTGGAAGTGAAGGGAATCGTTGACATTTGACTTTGTAGAACAAATGAGTCGATGAACGAATCACCATTTTTGTTTTTGTAATTGAAATTTATGGTGGTTGGATTTCAACAATGCGGTTAAACAAATAAGTTTATAAATTAAATTTCAACCAACTCTTGTTGTAGGTTGTAGTAAGTTCGATGAATTAACTAGATTTAGGTAATTGATTTTGTTATTCTCTATAAGACTTTATGAAATTCTTATGTCATACAAACTAAGTTGAGATTACAATTAGCTAACTCAACAACAATTTTTTTTATTAATGTTTCAACAAATTTGTTGCCTTCGCATTGGATGTGTTTAAAATATTGTAAGTTGGTGAAATTATGGATACAACAGACACTGGTAAAATACTCATGACTTCCTGTATTAACGTTGATATATAAAAAATAATGGGCATTGCTACTTTGCTGTAAAAGGAAGATTGTCAAAATTGGTGTAAACATCTCAAACAAAAAACGCAAAAATGATACTTCATTTCTCAAAAAAATATGCATATCGATAAAATGCATGTTAAATTTGAATATCTGTAAAGCAGTGGTATGGGAGGAAGGTTGTAAGGTCACGTACTTCCATCTGCAAAAATCAAAATATATGATTCTTTTGTTGTTTGTGTAATTTACCACGGTTTAGGATTTTTTTTGAGAGAAACACAGTTAAGGGTTTGCTATATATAGCCGAGTTTGCATGAAAATTAGGGTAGCCGAGTTTGCATGGAAATTAGGGTATTATGTTTGTAAACGTATTAAATAAGTGTACAATAACTTGCAAAAAAAAAAAAGTCTACAGAAACAATAGATATATACAAAATAGGATAGAAATGAAAAGCTCGTCAGTGGGGAGAAATGTTAGGGATTGCTGCATTTTAGAGGGAATTTGTTAGGTTAAATTGGTGCGCTGCATTTTAGATGGAATTTGTTAGGTTAAATTGTTGCTAACCTAATGCAGCAATTTAGAGGGAAATTATTAGGTTAAGTTGCTGCACACCTAATAAAATTAATAAATAAGGATAAGGATATATCCAAGTTTACATGGAAATTAGGGTAGCCAAGTTTGCATGAAAATTAGGGTTTTCTGTTTGTAAACGTATTAACTAAGTGTACAAAATATTGTCAAAGAAAAAAAGGAAACGAGATAGGGATGAAATTGGTGCGATGCATTTTTTAGTATTAAATAAGTGTACAAAATATTATCAAAAAAAAGGAAAAAAAAAGACATAAGTGTACAAAATATTGTCAAAAAAAAGGCAACATGATAACGATGCATTTTTTTAGTATTAAATAAGTGTACAAAATATTGTCAAAAAAAAGGCAAGAGGATATGCATGGAATTGGTGCGATGCATTTTTTTTAGATGAAATTTGTTAAGTTAAATTACTGCTAACCTAATGCAGCATTTTAGAGGGAAATTATTAGGTTAAGTTGTTGCAGACCTAATAAAATTAATAAATAAGGATAAGGATATAGCCAAGTTTACATGGAAATTAGGGTACTCTGTTTGTAAACGTATTAAATAAGTGTACAAAATATTGTCAAAGAAAAAAAGGCAACATGATAGGAATGAAATTGGTGCGATGCATTTTTTTTAGTATTAAATAAGTATACAAAATATTGTCAAAAAAATGCACAAGTGTACAAAATATTGTCAAAAAAAGGGGAAAAAAAGCATAAGTGTACAAAATATTGTCAAAAAAAAGGCAAGAGGATAGGAATGAAATTGGTGCGATCCATTTTTTTAGATGGAATTTGTTAGTTGCTGCATACCTAATAAAATTAATAAATAAGGATGAGGATGAGTTGTTTGAAAATTTACCATTAAGCCCATTAGATTAGTGAGGTTATGACTCTAACTAAGGATAATTAAGGAAATATGGTGGTTATGAAGTTTCTTATAGTAGTAGTAGAACTGCAGAAGTAGTAGATTAGAAACTTGGAGTCACTTTCAAGTTTCAAAAATATTACATCGGCAACACTTTATTTAGTACATTTTTCGATTTCGACTGGAACATGTTCCCAACATATTTTTTATCAAGATGTTTCCATCATTTTGTTTAGCTCTCGTATTGACTGCTATCTTACATTCTTAATCATAAATATTGAAAATCTCTAAAATTGAAGATCATCGGTTAATTTTAGTCTCTAGTCTTAAAATATAGTCTGATATATTGGGTTTGTACATGGTTTAGGCTATAGGCAATTGGATTATGTTTCTAAATATTTGTTATTGATGAACCAATTCGTTAATCGATGTGGGGCGGGACTGGGTAGAATTTTCAAGCCACCTACCTAAATCAATCGGCACTATTTTTGACATGTTCATGGTGTTGGGCAGAGTAGGGCAAATTTGTAGGTCTTATATATGAATAAAAGAATGATTGAAAAATAAATTACATATGAATCGAATGTATTTTAGGATAGCATCGTTAAATAGGGTTAAATGTATATATATATATATATATATATATATTGGTTAAGTAGTTATATTTTTTTTATATTTAAGACAAAAATATGAAGAAAAAAATTGGTTATATTTGAGTAATATATTGGAGGCGGATTTCAAAAGGTTGTTAATGAATGTTGATTCAACTAGTAAGAATTTAATTCAACCGCAATGTCATAAGTTCAACTAACGCTTGGTAAACTTTAAAGTTTGCCCTGACTCGGATGGTAAGCCTCGAGTCCAACTCACTTAAATTTTTCTATTAAAAAAAGAAAATTGTGCATTCAATGCATTGAAACTTTAAAAAGTAACTTTTTCTACTTAAAATTTATCAACTATTTCTAATTTTGTATTCCTAAGTGCACTTGTAAGCAAGACTCTCTCCATTTATTTTGATAAATGGAGATGATCTTAACCCCTTTTAAACATTTTCTCTAATACTCACTTTTTCATTGGTTTAAATAATTGTAGATCTACACTTTGAAGATAGAAATCACACAAAATGGTAGGACATATATTCCAATTTTTTCCAATATAAACTTTTCTATATAATCAACAAAATATATATGTTATGTCATTTTCATCTTAAGCCTCGTGTAAAACGTGGATATGCATGTGCACTCATATCAAATAAGGATAATTGTAATGATTGGAAAATATGCTAATAAACGTGCATGTCATTTTTTATCTTTTTGGTTTTTTATTCATGCATTTCATAGCTTAACCTCAAAACACAATCGTACCCGGTGCTCTATTGGATAAGCTAAGGAACCTATAATTGAGGGACACAATTTCTCCCAATGTCAGTCTCTTAAAGTAAAGAGAATCACGGTTGAAAAAACTCATCCGATCTTGACTAATTTCAACTTTATCAACAATATCTAATATATGCCCTTGTTGAGTTTTCAAGATCTCTCATCTATTATCTTTGCTCTCTTTTATAATGAGTAGTTCAACTAATTTGATTTAACAATTGAATGAGTTCGAGGATTCGAGTTCATACTTCGAGGGGATGGGACCAATGGGTTTTAAATAGATGTGTTGGAGGTCTCGAGTTTAAATTATGGTGAAGAAGGAAAAAACAAATCTAACAACTAGTTAGCATATCCAAAGAAAATCATGAAAAATATTGTTGTAAATTTCACATTATTTTAAGTATGTTGTGAACTGTCCACCAAATACCGTGTACATCACAAAAAATTGTACAATATCTTTGAGAAATGTTTGTACAATATTTCTCTCCAATATTTGTTGTTTTAAAAATTAAAATGGGTCTTACTTCGTTATACATACTTATGGAGAAGACTCCAAAAGTCTGGTTGGAAGTTTAGACGGGAGAAGCAGGCTTTGAAAACAAAAGTTTGAAGAAAGTGGAGTGAATACAAGGGGATGACTTTGAAGAGTTTAATTTTTTTTTTATAACACAAAACATTTTAAAATAAGGTTACTAAAAATGGTACTGAAAGACTCTTCTTCAAATTCAATCTATGATATTACAATACTTTCAAAATTAATATTGTATTAGTCATGATATTTTCTTAAAGGATGTTATTCAACCTATAATATTACAATACTTTCAAAATTAATAATATATTAGTCATAATCATTTTATTTATCTTTTTTATTTTTTACAAAACATGGTAATTTATTTATCATTATCTACAAAATCATTGTCTCAAATAAAATATAAGAAATCTATGAATGTGTTTGTTTCAAGGTAAGAAATTGCATTCCTTAGAATGATATTTCCCGGGATAATATTTTTAGGAATAACATTCATATCTATGTGTTTGGTAAAAATTTAGATTTTTTGAGAATGTTTAGAAATTATTTAATTTAAAAAATAAAAATGGAAACAAATGTGAGCGGTAGTGGGAAGTTATAGCAAGTTGAGTTTTGGTATTGAAATGTATTCCAAAGAATGTTATTATTAGGAATACGTTTTATAAACTTGAAACAAATGCGTGAGAATAACAATAAAAGAATCATGTGTAAATAAGATTATTGGTTGTGCTAGAGGGACCTTTTGTTGTGGTAATATATTTCATTTTAACCTCTTCAAAAAAAAAGATTATTGGGAATATAACATTTATTAGAACAAATTTTCAAAACTTAAAACAAATATGAAAAATGTTGCATTTCCAATCTCACATTCCGGAGAATCATATTACAAATCTTAAAACAAACACACCCTATTTATTTTCCTATCCTCCCCTCTCCTATAAACTATCAAAACCCTATTTATTTTCCTATCCTCCCCTCTCCTATAAACTATCAAACAGAGTCCAAGTCTCCAACTCCATTTGTGCGTAACATTATTAAAAAGAAAACTTTGGCCTGGGGCCCTTCTGTTATTTAAAAAAGGAAACCAATAAACTTAACCGCAACTTATTGTAGTAAGAAAAGTATAACACGTCTATCTTATATAATTTCCCTCCTCAATTAATGCTTCATCTTTGTTTTTTTTTCTCTTCCGGAATTCTAACTCCAAACCTTACATATATTATGCATTATTCATACCAATTGAATTAAGCTCACGGGAATTTGTTTTGAAGTGTAGTGTAGCACTTAACATTTTAATTTTCTTCTTTTATTTTCGTCATTAATTTATCAAAAAAGAAGAAGAGAATACCTAAGCATACAAAGACACACTATATGTGCATCAATTGAAGAGTAAAAATGGTGTAATTACAATGACTCCATGTCAAAAAAGTGACCATTCCTCCTATCACATATTAACTGTTTCTTCGAATAAAAGAATAAAAGTTGTTGTAGTGGTTAAGTTTCCAACCGTTCATTTTTTCTTCAAAAAAAAAAAATTGTTTCTTCGAATCTTCGTAACATCTGTTTTCTCAAATTATTTGTAATTTTAAAATCCTAAAATCAATACTTACGATAACCTTTTTTTGAAAGAGTATACTTACAATAACCTATGATCTATTTACTAGGGGCGATTCCCTTTGTAGTTAAGGGTAGCTTTGGCTACCCCAAAATTTGTATTTCTATTGAATAAATAAATATATTAATATAGTTAGCTATCCCAAATAATATATTTTTAGCCATCTCAAATAAATTCATTTTCAAAAACTTAGCATAAATTAAAAAGTTAAAAAATAATTACTCCCTCCGGTCCTATATATAAGAAATTATTCTTTTTTTAGATACATTGAATAATTAATGTATCTCGTTTACAATGAAGACTAGATACATTAATTATTAAATGTATCTAAAAAAAGAATCTTTTCTTATATATAGAACTGGAAGGAGTATCTATATCGAATGTCATGTGGCAAAAGTTTTATTTACCAAAGCAAAAATTACTACATAGATTAAGTAAAGAACATTATAGAGGAACGGAAAAGTATCAGATACAAAATACAAAAACAAAAAAAGAAAAGCAACTTTGAAAATGTTTTTCATTTCGATATATCGTTGGTCTCTTTTTCCTCTTCTTGATATTAATTAATTGATGTTAGTTTATAGCTTAATATAGCTTTGTAAATGTTCAAGTATAATAAAGTGTAGTATAAAGTATAAACAAAGAAACATAAAATAAATATACACATGTTAACGCAGTAAAAAAAATGGACTGACGTTCTGTATGCTAGTATTAGTAAAAAGTATGGTCAAACACTCAAACTCTTTAAAAAAAAAAATATGGTCAAATTAGTTTATGTGAATCACATGATCAAAATATAACACTTATTATGAATTAGAGAATACTAATAAACATGATTTTCAAGTATCTAAATATACATTCCCTCAAAAAAAATAAGTATCTAAATATACTTAATATTTATTAACCATGATTAATTGTGTTCAATTAAATATACATATTTTTTTGACAAAATAATATTTATTAACCATGATTAATTTGTTTTAATATACACATATTATTTGTTTAAGATTATGATTAATTGTGTTCGATCAATGGTTAACAGAGTTTTATCATGGAGTTCCTTCAAAATATCCGACTCTAACATGTGAATATTACATCTACTGTTGTGTAAAATATTAATGCAATGCAACCTTATAGGTAGAGCTGTCAATTGATGGGGCCTTGACAATTTGGGCCCCAACTCATATGTGAAAGGGGCTTAAAATATTAAAAGATAATGAGCCCCATTTTTTATAAGCTCCAAGATTGCAAGCCCCACATATAAAGGGGGCCTAAAGTTGGCCCCTTTTTGATTTTTTTCACCCTGTTTATTTTTCTGCGCGCCGTTTTCTTGCATAAATATTCTTGAGATTTCGAACTATATAATCTATAAATTACATCGGCATTTTTCTATTCATTTTTTTTTTCA
>Ga0315913_1006671_pt1 | contig 13934 bp, 6 predicted proteins | sample MpolsnodulesMG_FD_207736 | JGI IMG/M metagenome (GOLD analysis project Ga0315913, IMG submission 207736) | Medicago polymorpha root nodule microbial communities from Los Angeles, California, United States - small nodules | ecosystem: Host-associated > Plants > Roots > Nodule | place: USA... | reverse complement strand
CCTTTTTTCATTTTATGGAGCGGTTACCTTATTATTATTTGCTCCTTCAATCTTTCATCAAAGTCCTTCTCATTTGACTCAAGCACATTCTCTCTTTCTTCAAATTGCCCCTCTTTTGATTTGAGTTTCTTCCGTTGGATTTCAAATCTTGATGTATGCTTCTTCACTTGCTCTCTAAACTGCTTCTCTTTCAACTTGAGATCCTTCGCTCAACCTTCATGGACCTTTACTTGTTCTACAAACTGCTTCTCCTTTGACTTGAGATCTAGTTCGTCTTGCATGGATTTCAATCGCTGTTCTTCTTTTCGTTCTGTGGTATGCCATCCGTGAATAAAATCTTGAATTAATGTGAGATCTTGGCGAATGCGTAGGTGATTACTTCAAGATTCGATCCATGAATAGTGCATCAGTGGACAAAAAGAACAAAAATTGCAATCCAAGCATAACCAACTAGATAAAGTCAAAGGAGAAGCACTTTGTAGAAAAGTAAAGGTGCATGAAGGAAGAGCGAAGGATTTCGTGTTGAAAGAGAAGCAGTTTGTAGAGCGATCAAGATTTGAAATCGAACGGAAGGAACTCAAATCAAAGGAGGAGTAATCTGAAGATAGAGAGAAGGTGCTTGAGTCAAATGAGAAGGACTTTGATGAATGACTGAAGGTGCAAATAATAATAAAGTAACCGCTCCATAAAATAAATAAAAGGAAGTTGAACTTTGATCAAAGTTCTACTTCATTTTGGGCCTAATACATGGGAAAAATAAACAGTAAACTAGACTCACTCATTGTCTCCAAAGTGTAAACGCTACATAATTGTAATTCTTCCTCATAAAGCCTTGTCTCATTTCTTTAATGCTCTTGTCCCCTCTATGTAGCAACCCATTATTTATTTAATATGTAGCAGCCCATTATTTATTTAATTTAAATTAACTAAATAGAAACTCCAACCCACTCATCAAAAATCAAGTAATCAACTTTCATCCCATTTTACACCATCAAAGAAGCATAGTTTGTTCTTAAGCATAAAAGATGAATTGTAGACAATTCTCTAAGCTTTCCGTTGAATCAAATATCACGTCAATTGGACATCTAGAGCTCAAGATATAGCCAAAACAAGAAAGAGGTGACATTACTTACAAAAATAACACTTCGAACCAAAACTAATTTGGTTCTTTTTATTCCATGATTAAATCAATTTGTCTTGTAAAGGTCAAGCATTTTAGGATTGTTAATAGTTCCACAATGGATGAGATATGGTCTGAGTTAGGGGAAATCCACACCTTACAAGCCGGTTTTGTAAGTTGAGTTAGGCCCAAACCAAACTCTATGAAGGATCCCATCATTAATTGGTGGACAGTGCATCAAAAGTTATTGATAATATTCGACCAACAACTTAATTGGACATTTTTTTTTCTTCCAGGTGCCAACACCCGAGTGAAAACTGGTTGTGTTTGTCGTGCAAGGACGTGCTCTGTGGCCGTTTTGTGAACAGGCATATGCTCCAGCATTTTCGTGAAACTAATCATAGTGTGGCCCTCAGTTTCAGGTATTCATGATGTTCCTTTTTACTTGTGTCCCCTCTGACACCCCAATTATCTTGTGCTGCTTTTTTCATTCACTCATTCTGTCAAACAGTGATCTGTCAGTATGGTGCTTCTCCTGTGATGCTTATTTGGATGCTCAAGTTATTCAGCAATTGCGACCTGTTCATGAAGTGGCCTATATATTGAAATTTGATGAACCTCCACCAGTTGGAGCAAGCTGAAGCCCGAAGGTTCGTCTAGGATTTGACCCGGGTTTATTATTTACATATCTTGTAGTTTTGGGGAGAATCGATACTTCTATGCAATGAATTTGGATCTTTTCAGTTTCTACATAACATTTGGATTAGCTGTTTTATATTTTTGCGTATTTGAAGTACTACCTTGTGAAATACTTTGTTTGATGTTTGAATATCATACAATTCTGGATGAAGAGTCGGAGATTTTTTTATCGGGAATACAATCTATAGGATTCTGATTGGAGAAATGATATTTGTACAACCATTTTGGTACAACTTTTGTACAACTTTCTCTCTCATACTCACATTATGTTTTTATTCTCTCTCTTCCTTTTTCTCTCTCTATTGTTTTTGACCAATGAAAAGAGAGAACAACAAGGTTGTACCAAAGGTTGTACCAAAATAGTTGTTCAAATATCACTACTCTTCTGATTGGCCATGTTTTGCTTAAAATAGGAAGTTTGAAATTACAACTTTTAGAAAGTGGAAACTTAGGCCTAATGCTGAACATGGATTACTACTACCTGTTTCACTCCCTCTTTGCCCAATGTATGCGTTTCAGATGTTTGGAAATGTCAACTCGATTCTCTAGATACTAGTGAACAAGAAAAAAAGTTAAAACACATGAAGTGGGACATAAGTGGTTGTCATGGCTGCTATGGCCGAACATAAAAAGACACTAGAGATAAAACGATAGATGAAAGAGGATGGATGCAGCAATGGAGATGGAAGATGAAACACTTTGATAACATGAATTGTTTAATGAAAGTAGTGTTGGGAAGGAACAACTCCACTACTTTGTGAAAAAACTAACACTTTGGACATTGGATTTGACTCATTTGACTCATCTAAAGCAAGTAATTAGTAAAATGAGAAAACAAGGGACGGAGAAGTTATCAATTCTCATGAACAGAGTAGATAGGCATTATTCTCACCCTATCAAGCGGGCATGACATTTATCATGTTATCGTTATTGAATGAAATAGAATCTTTACATAATAATTTACCCTATCAAGAGTGCACATAAGAATTTTCCTGCTTAAACTGGTGTTATTTTGTAATTTTTCGTTATTCACATGTGTATGTATCTGTAATAATTACTTTTTGAATGAATACTTGCCAATGCCACTTCATTACTGGTGCCTCTTCCCAAATACTGTAAGCTGTGTAAATGTTGTCTGTCAATCAAATAAGTTATCCAATACATCTGTCTTCATTGAACCAAGAGTCGCTTAAAATCTACAAATAAATAAGAAACTGGTATAGAAATATGATGCTTAAGACTCCTCCCCGTTTGGTTATGGAAATAACATAGGTCAATGATATCAATAACTGCCCTTTGGCATATTACTTGTGAGCCCTTTGGCATTTTTGTTGAATGTTTATTTTTTCCAGAGTATGTGGCATTTCTCATATGGCTTTAGTTCTTTTGGGCTGTGCAAAGAGGGCAAAGATGCTTTACTGTGAGCATTATAAGCCTATGGTTTTAGAGGAATGGCAATTTTTATGTTGTTTCTTTTATGAGAAAGTAATACTCTTGAGCTTATTTTGTTCCTTTTCCTTTTATCCTTCATTACAAAGACTCAATAGATGTTTTGTTAATTTTTCTGCTATGTATTGTTCTTTCTACGTACTAAACACTTTTTCTTTCTGTTTTTCATTCAAATTTTAAACATGTGATGCCTTTTTAAACATTGCTTATGTCCTCGAAATACAGTTGAACATGTTGAGATCCCATTGTTTTTTCTGAATGCATCTTATGATATGTGACAGGTAAAATGAATGAAGACGATTTCTGAATGCATGTTAATATTAGTTTGTCACTGGGAGAGTTTGGTAGCTCATTTGGTTTTAGCCAAGAGTTAAAAAGGGTTAAGGAGTTGGAGGTATTCAAACTCAGATGAAAGAGTAAATATTAATCAAATAACTAACATTTGTCATTAATTTTTTTTTAGTTTGTCAGTAAATTAATACCTTAGTATAGCCGATACACATTTCTTTCTCCATTCCATAAATCTATACTAGTTTTGAGCAAAATATAGTTAGATAATTCTTATTCATGTTAATGATCATGTGTGTTCATGTTCATCTAAAAGGAAGCACACATATATTTACCAAGAAAAAAAAGGCACACATCTCTCCCTATATCTTGAAGTAAAAATGCCACTATATTGATGTTAAAATGGTATTGTCTCTTAAAATCAAACACTTTCACCGTACAAAATGTGGCTGGCAAATCACGATTATCTTTTGTTTGCAGTGAAAACTTTGTTTAATCATCGCTGCCATAATTTCCTTCCTGTGCATGAAGATAAAACCTACATACAATGGCACTTCATAAGCATGAAGATAGTTTCAAGATGCACACAGGGTCAAAACCCAAAAAGAAAACTAACTTGTAATTAAACGAGGTGTATAGAAACACCAGTATTAGCAGCTAAGAATAATAAACTAAATCGAGTAACACATTGCTCATAGGTAATCAAGGAGGAACCATCTTCACAAGCCATATTAGTAATAGCAACACATTGCTTTCACAGTATGCATGGCAAATATTGAATTACCAATCCATCTCTAGTTAAACTGTGCATCAAAATGAAGTTAAACTCTACTCAACGCCTCGCCAAATGCAAACCTTCAAAAACACCTCAAAGCTTCACAACAAAAGCACTACATACAAGCATTCTCATCATGCAAAACCCCACCACAACCAGAAATAGAAGGCCAGAGTGGCTTTGATCACCGAACTCCAAAGTGGTTGGAATTTGCTGCAGCCAGAAAATTCCTGCAATCACGTATCCGTTAGAGGTGAGATCAAGAGTGGTTCTTTTTCTTCTTTTTTTTGTCAAGTGATGTAGTTTCTAAAAATTCACTTTATTTTTAAAGGTGAATAAATGAAATGACTGAGGTTCGAAACCCAACCCTACATATTAAAATACATTGTCTGAAATAATTGAGGTAAACTTGCGAGGACAAATCTAAAACGGTTCTAATTTTAATCGGGTATTTTTGAAATAATAAATTTAAAATGAGATCAGTTTTTTCTAAGTCATCCGATGAAGATCAAACAGCACAAATGTTGTGAATGTATGAGAGAAGGAAAAGGGCGACGGGCATAAAATCAAATTTTGTTAAGGTTGACGGGTGTGAAAGATTAAAAAAACAATTAATAGATTTAGCAACATGCTGTGAACAGATCTGAATGAATCCGTTGGAGCTGAATCGATATGGATGATGAAGTAGTAAGTGCTGCTGCTGCTCCAAAACTAACCTTATTACCTCTGATTGCTCTAATATTCTACGAAGTCTCCGGCGGTCCATTCGGAGTTGAGGATTCTGTTAGAACCGGCGGTGGTCCTCTTCTATCCTTACTCGGTTTCTTGTTTTTCCCTCTCATTTGGAGTGTCCCTGAAGCTCTCATCACCGCCGAACTTGCCACTACTTTCCCTCACAACGGTGGCTATGTTCTTTGGATATCCTCTGCTTTTGGTCCCTTTTGGGGTTTTCAAGAAGGTTTTTGGAAATGGTTTAGTGGTGTTATGGACAATGCTCTTTATCCTGTTTTGTTTCTTGATTACTTGAAACATTCTTTTCCTATTTTTAACCTTATGCTAGCTCGAATTCCTGCTCTCTTAGGGATCACTTTTTCGCTTACTTATTTGAATTACAGAGGTCTTCACATTGTTGGTTTCTCTGCAGTTGTTTTAACCTTTTTTTCACTTTTACCCTTTCTTTTTATATTCCTTCTTTCTGTTCCGAAAATCAGACTAAGGCGATGGTTTGTTGTGGATTTTAACAAGGTCAATTGGCGTGGTTACTTCAATAACATGTTTTGGAATTTGAACTATTGGGATAAGGCTAGTACTCTTGCTGGAGAGGTTGAGAATCCAAGTAAAACGTTTCCGAAAGCACTTTTTTGGGGGATGCTTTTGGTGGTCTGTTCGTATTTGATTCCGTTGCTAGCAGGAACAGGTGCTTTGAGTTCCCCTCCAACTGAATGGGCTGATGGTTATTTTGCTGAAGTTGGTATGTTGATTGGTGGTTTTTGGCTTAAACTGTGGATTCAAGCCGCGGCTGCCATGTCTAACCTTGGATTGTTTGAAGCAGAAATGAGCAGTGATGCTTTTCAACTTCTTGGAATGAGCAAGATGGGATTGCTTCCAGCTGTATTCTCATCAAGGTCAGTAATGTTTTATGTCATGTCTCAATACCCTCTTTCTCTTTCCCAGGTAGAAATGAAACTAGATTCAACTATGATGAAATTGATGATACCCTCTTGTATGGTATCTTTCTTTTAATTAGATTGTATATAAGCAACAAGGTTGTCTGTTTTGAAAAATAGATGGAAGATTTGAACTTCATCCTTAAGGGGATTTGTAGTGGATGTAGTACCTACCATTTAGTCTTAAATGAGTGCTAGATTAGTACGTTCAAATTTGATATTAATTGTTTGAACAAAAAGGTAACAGTGATCTAACATTGATGTTGTACTATAAACTTTCTAGGTCTAAGTATGGAACGCCGACTATTAGCATTTTGTTCTCTGCAACTGGAGTTATCTTCTTGTCATGGATGAGCTTTCAGCAAATACTGGAGTTCCTCAATTTCTTATATGCTATAGGAATGCTTCTTGAGTTTGCAGCTTTTATAACTTTGAGATTGAAGAAGCCAAATCTTAATAGACCTTTCAGAGTTCCGTTCCAAACATTTGGGGCGGCCATGCTTTGTTTGCCTCCTGCTTTGTTACTTATTCTTGTTATGTGTCTGGCTTCTTTGAGAACGTTCTTTGTGAGTGGAGCAGTAGTAATCGTTGGATTTATCTTGTACCCTATCTTGGTTCAAGCCAAGAATAAAAGTTGGTTACTGTTTGAAGCGGAACAATTGTCATCACCTTCCAATGGTTGGCATTCAATTGATTCAGAACTGGTTGGCCATGAAAACAAGGACACAGAGCTTCCTATGAGCTCACCATTGCCTATGGTGGAAGAAGAATTGTCTTTAATGCAAAGTGATTCTAATCCAAAGTAGAGGGTCTTGTCTTGACGTATTTTTCATAGAAAATTCACATTAGATTGTTGCATATTCTGGCCTTGATAGACTTACTTTATTAAGTTAGCAAGAAATGGACACGGTTTTCCATTGCACTGTTGATTCAAGTATTGAGAGGGACCACTGTAAAACAGATATTCAAAGAGTAGAAGCAGAGTTCTGTAGGATGATTGAATGGTGAAAAGAACATGACCAAATCTTGTTTGTACCTTGTTTATATTTTACATTTTATTACAATCAGTTTAACAACGAATTATAGTTATTTTCGATCAATGAAAATTCTTATCAGTTACAACATGTTTGTTTCTGCATCATAGGCCCTCTCAATGCATGTCCAATAGTCTCTTCAAGGGATAACATTTGGTTCAATTCATGGTGTCACTGCAATTTTATACATTTCCAAACACTATTTTAGACAGATTTTATTTTGATTCACATTTACACAACTCCCAATTGTACATTGCTGCATTTTTTGAGTTTTGTTTTTAAATCTATTGTCTTACTTATTTTGCATCAGACATAGTGATTGATTGTGCGAAGAATTGCCTAAAAGACTATGCTAAGGATTATTGATCAAAAGAATCATGATTCAATTGAGCACATTTAAACTATAATGACATTAACTCTGAAGAATGCTCTGCAGGAACAAATTTGTCGTTGTTACAATAATGTACAAGATTATCATATATAAAAGTTGTGTCAGAATAAACCATACAATTGAGCTCAAATGGTTATACGAGTTTAAATCTTGGGTGAAATAATTCTTGACCAGGCTATCCTTACCTCACTACCAAACTCCGGATTACAAGGGCCCCTTTCCCCTAGGAAACAGAGGGTTAACACCAAAAAAAAATTGTCAAAATAACTCGTCTTGTGCTGGATCATGAATTTGGCCAAACTTCCTATGGACTACCAAATTAAACAGAAGAATTAGGCAGCAAATCACTTTGACCCTTTTGAGTTTGAAAGAGCATAGAGGCCCCACTTTCAATCGTTTTCTAAAGCATTTTAATTTTTTAGACAAATGTGTTTCTACGGTTGTGAAACAGATCAGAACATCAGCATGAAAACGGTTGTCTGAAAAATATTCAGGAATCAAAAACAAAATATTAAAGCCTTTTGCTTTACGTGAGTATTTAAAATCAAAAGGAAAATAGTTACCACGAGATACATTTACTTAACGATTAACATGATCCTGGTCTTGGTATGCAGTCTGCAACTAGAGACAGATGCTAATATCATTTTATTTACTATTACATATATTTGGACGTACATGTGTGTCCTACTTAGATTCATTTTGCAGCAATCATACATCTCCGATACTGCTAACTGCCCAAGTAAAGAGGCCTCTTCATAGCAATCTGAGGAGGCCAGTTGTCGAATTCTTCTGGCTTTCTTAGCATCCAAAATCATAAGGAACCAGTCCTTTCAGTTCTGGGCCGTTGAGTCCGTTATTTTCAAAACTGAAACACAAGTGGTAAACATATACCTCAGCTTCAAATGTTATGAATACAAGTTTGGGTGACTATTCTAAGAAGCGAGATACTTTGCAAAAGTATTTAGTGTATCTCATCTTTAATTCAAATCAATTATTATCTCATGCATGTTAAATATGGTCATTTTATCTTAATTCATAAGCTAGACACTAAAGTAGTAGACAAAATTTCCAGATGCCTCGTATAAATGAGACATGCTAGGATGCTTGATAAGGTAACAGTTACTGAAAGTGATGCAGTCGTATATTAAGTGAAGATGCTTCCTATTTTCAGCAGGATTCATGTTGGAATTAATCCAATAGATGATTTTCAGAACCATGGTATGGTGTATGATGGTATGGATCTTGGTTTTATTCTACCAGCTGAAACTGACAACTTCACATGGTAGTAGTATAATATGATGAATTGTATTGTAAGTTCTGAATAGTAAATCTAGTAGATTAAGAGTTACTAAATCAATATGCGGTTAACACAATTCAAATATATGGTTAAGGTAGTTAAATTGAGCGTTAAAAAATATAATAAGGTGACACAACTTATTAACCATCAATTGAATACAATTAACTATTATTTTGAACATGATTTATCAACTGCATATTTGAACACAGAGTGCCTGCAAACAGTTGGTGTATTGTATTACCTTTGTGCTGGGAAAGATCCAAAGTTGCCATCCACTGGTATTGTTCCACAGAGGTCATTATTGGAAACATCACTGCACAATCACAATGATGGTTTGAAATTAGTTGATAATGATAAATCAATAAACTAGCAAAATAGAAAGAAAAAAGAATGATGAGCCGGGGGGAAAAAGGCATAGAAACTTACAAGAATTTGAGATTTTGAAGGTGAGTGAGTTGTCTTGGGATGGGTCCTGTGAGCTTGTTGTTGTTTAGGCGTCTACAATATATGATGAATGCAAAGAGGGTGAGCAAAAAGATGTAACGAACAAGATTGATTAAATTCATGTAATGTATAAAGTATTTGGACTTACAGGAATTTAAGTGAGTTCAAGTTGGCAAAGGAGTTAGGGATAACACCTTGAAATTTGTTATTATACAAATCCATACTAATAAGGTTCTTTAAGTTACCAAGTTCGTTGGGAATGTTGCCATATATGTTATTGTTATAAAGCTCCCTGCAAAATAAAATAATTACTCACTAATAATTGAGGGAAGGACAAGACAGACATTTAGCAGTATGTATGTATGTACGTACAGGTATTGGAGGTGGGTTAGTTGGGCCAATTCAGGTCCCAAAGTACCAGAGATGTTAGAATTGCCCAAGTCTCTGAAATTCAATTCATAGAAACAAGGTATTAGAAGAAGAGTTAACAAGAAATGGATGGATCTGGTTAGTTATCAACTTACAAGCGAATAACGTGATTGTTGGAGTCGCAGGTAACATGGAACCAAGTACATGAGTTAACAAGAGTAGGGTCCCAGCTTTGAAGGACGTTGTTAGGATCAGAAAGTCTGGTTCTGAAAGCATGAAGTGCGTTACCTTCAGAGTTTGTTGAAAGAGATGGTACAGGACATTGGAGAAGAAGAAGTAACACAGACACAGAAATCAAACTACACATATTCATTCTTTCTATTCTTTGAGAGAGAGAGAGAGAACACAAGAAAGACAATATGTAGAAGAAACCAAGTGTTGAAACGGTGCCAACACAACATTGACTCACGCGTTGCTTCTACTGTGCTTGTGCTCTGGTCCCACCATTTAAGTGATAGAAATATCAGAAACTTTGACTCTAATTTCAAACCTCAACATTTGTGTAAATATTTTGGTGACCGGTGCATATGAAAAAAAATAGCAGTTTGTTTTTCAACTATATTCCCAACATCTTTGTACTCTTTCCAAAAGTGAGAATTTATAAAACCTTTAATAAAGCCATATTTCTACTCTTGTTATAAGTCATACAAGATAAAAGTATAGAAAATTAATATACAAATTGTATTGATAATAATGAGAATGTTGATTACATTAAGGTAATAACTAGTCTAACTAATTTTCTTTTTCTTCAAATGAGGGGAGTGTCACTAAATTTTACATCTAACACTTTCAATAAGAACATTTTAGGCAAACAAATTGTTTTATCATACATATATAGTAAGCTAACATAATTAATGAATTTTCAAAATTGATATACACAATTTAAAGGGCTAATAATATAATATGAGACCGTGGAATATGATATAAGAATAGAGTGAGCTACATCCAATGTATATAAAAATAATGCTACTTTGTTTCACGGAAAAGAAGAAAAAGATAACATTACTTTGAGACTGGATCTATGGTGTTTAATTATTGATCGATTCATGCATGGTGCTTATTTGTACACGCATTTTACTCGGGGAAGAATAGACACATCCACGACTGAAATTCTAGAAAGACATGACAGTATGATGATGTTATATATATTATTATATTCGCCTAATACACAAATATTTAGATGCACAACAAAATTGATATTGATGTACAATTTAAATAGACGTTAATATTCATCTATGGTTTTGGTAAGAAAATAGACATTCGTTTAATCCATATTGAATTAGTTGGAGAAAAGCAAGGGTTTATAATGAAAGCACAGATTGATTTTCCTCAAAAGAACATATGTGTATATTTATGCTGTTGCATTCTCATGTGCAAAAGAATTTATTCTTCTTTATTGGACCCGTACTTGCGAGATCTATATAGTAGTCCATTACATTACATTATAAATAAGCATCACTTCACCCTGTGAATTGGCAGGTTAATATTTCATATCATCAATTAGCAGCTTCCATTCCAATACGTACGTACGTACGTATAATTGATTCATGGGCAGATCAAACATGTTCATGCATCTCCGGTAATATATAGTATCTTTAAATTATATAATACAATACTGTAGTAACTAATCAATATTGGTCTAACACAATTGTGAGTGAATGAATAAATGAAACTTACTTACTACTGGGTGCAGGAGAACAGCTAAGGGAGCGGAGAGTACTACTGGGCTCTGCAGATACTTAGGAAGAGAGGCTGGGTCGAAGCAGCTGCTGGTTGATCAAAAGACAAAGAGTAGTAGTTTAGGGAAGAAGGCAGTAGTGGATTCAACATCATCATCATATTCAAGTTGTTGGGTTCCACACCCAAGGACTGGAATTTACTTCCCTGTTGGCCATGAATGGGTAATGGAAGATGTTCCTGATGGTGCTGCCACCTTCTCCGAGACCTGTTACTTCAGGAACTAATTCATGCTATTGCTACCTAGCTACTGTGGTCGGAGTGGATGGCATTCAAAATGAACTACTGTAATATCATATGTATACCTCCATCATCACCAGAAAATAAATACACTACGTTTACTATATTATATGTCGAGCTTTCAAAGCTCCGGCATCCACCACCACCCTCTAATATAAAGCTAAGTGAGGTATCCAATTGAAAAAATTAAATCAATGAAGAGATCTTATGTGTGCAATTTTTTAGGTATTAAAAAATTGTGATGCCAAAAAATAAATGGTAAGAAATCATGGGAGGGGCCTTACATGTATAGTTTTTGTTAAAGTTTAAAAATGGTGAGGCCAAAAAATTAATGGAGACAAATTGTGAGAGGAAACCATAAAATTAGTGTGTTGAACAACATATTTATCTATTGGAGTGGAATTGAGGTCTAAAACAATGACTTTAGTGGCATAAAAACTCCCTTTCTATCAGGTCCAGAGAATCAAAACTAGGGATGATTCCAATTTTTATAAGTCATTCTTAGAAACTTATGAAAATTGCCGCTTCAGACATTGTTCAAGTTCTATAGAGAATCAAAACTAGGGATGATTCCAATTTTTATAAGTCATTCTTAGAAACTTATGAAAATTGCCGCTTCAGACATTGTTCAAGTTCTAGCAATATAAGTTTCAAACAAGGAAAATAATAAATGGTTGAAAGGATAGAAGTCATGGAGTAAAATTAATGGATGACTTGGCAAATTATTATTAGAGTGTGTTAGAAGGCGGACCTTAACATTTCTCTTTAAACTTGGTTAAAACACGTAGGAATTTCAAACGTTAGTTGAAAAGTTCATCCGAATTGGACGTTACTAGCAATATTTTCACGTTCAGGAATTTCTAACATTATTGCTTGTGAATGTTTCATCAGGAGTTACTCGTAATTAAATAATCAATCATCTCACTCTCTTTCACCTGACCAACAATCATGCGCAGAATAATAAATAATCATAAGCAGAACATATAGCAGCAACATATTTAACATGTCCAATAGAAAAAAAACCTAATAATTAAAACTTAAAAGGAGTACACACTATCGCATGTTGAAGAAATTACATGATCCAAAACGAAATCTTCAACAGAATCTTGTTCTGTACCTGAAGTACTAACAAAAACAAAAAACTAAGGCTACTACTATGTTGCAGTTGCAGGACACGATACTTCCAAATATAACAGTTCCATACACCAAAACGTGGCCTTGATATCATATAAAAACTAAACTCCTTGCCTTCAATTAAGGAAGTGAGGGCTAATCAAGCCAGCAATCTCAAGCATATCAACTTCATCTCTCCCTGCAAATACCTTCTTCAGCTTCTCATCACAGCGAATACGCCTCTTTTTCTCAGGGTTCTAAATATATTAGAAAGAAACATTATTCAGTTAAAACCAATCAAAGGTTACATAACATATTTATGAATGCATGATAGCATTGGATTAAGAGAATGGATGATAAGTAAATATTCAATTATAATTATAATTATCAAACATGTACTTTAGATTATATGGCTCCAAAATTGACAATAGAATCCATCTGCATCAAATTCAGAAAATTTGTGCAATTGAAACACGGAATAGCAAAGTAGGTTAATTATCTAATGTATGCAGAACAAGGTTAAAAATACAGAGTTGGATATGACAGTCAAAAAGTTGATGTACAAATTGGATTCCCGTTTACTCACTATTACATCCCATTCCCAGCCATGTAGTTTGTTAAAAATAAAAGACCGCCCAATTAGTGCCTAACATATTCATATAACATTTATTGTGAGAAACCAGACCAAAATAAAACATGAACAATGGTCTTGTAGTCAAATGTTGGGTTCAATAACTAACAACTTACCATTCTGAATGAATCTATGCAGTTTAAGTGAAATTTAAAACTAAAAAAAAAAAAACGGAAAAGCTTATCCTCTAGAGAAAGAGAAAGGAGAGAAGTTATACCTGAAGATTGTGTTCCTTAATGTGGGCCCAAATGCTCTTGAGGGCTTGGGTTCGGGAAATCTCGGGTTGGCCGACAAGGTCTTGCATCTCGGGGGATATTTTTTTGGGTTTCATGATACCGCGAATTTTGCCTCCGGTGGGTGGAGGCTGAGAGACGGTGGCGGAAGTAACTGTGCGGAGTGGAGTCATCCGCAACGTAGAAGAAGGTGTGGAAAACAACGCAAACCTTGGAGTCCTTAGAGTTAGAGGAGATGATAATAATAGTCCGGTACCCATTGAAACCGCCATCTTCTTTCTTTCACTCACACCGAGCGAGCTTTGAATAGAATCGAATGGATAATCTTTGTTTGTTGGTGTATCTCTCTCTCTCTTTCTCTGTTTTGCAAACTTTACTGAATAACAC
>Ga0315913_1006668_pt1 | contig 13938 bp, 10 predicted proteins | sample MpolsnodulesMG_FD_207736 | JGI IMG/M metagenome (GOLD analysis project Ga0315913, IMG submission 207736) | Medicago polymorpha root nodule microbial communities from Los Angeles, California, United States - small nodules | ecosystem: Host-associated > Plants > Roots > Nodule | place: USA... | reverse complement strand
TTTGAAGAAGCTAACACACACTACTATTCCTTCGTTTCTTCCTTCTTGTAAGATTATCCGTCGTCATTGAGATTTTTTGTCATTAAAGACTTGTGGTAATTTTCTATTCACTTGATTCTCTTCATTTTCTCGCCGTTTTTCAATATTGACATTATTAAAGTCTTAAATTTACTTTGATTTGAAGATCAAACGTTATCGATTCAAGAGGATTGGAACAACCATTCATCACTGCTCTTAATTTGCAATGTTTTATTTTGCTTAGGTACAGATTTTTATATTGAATCTTTAATTGAAGCTTTAGTTTTTCTACTAAGATTTGTTAACCGGTCAGTTAGAATTGTTTGTACAATGAGTTTTTTTTCATAAGAGATTCTTATGTTGTGTGTTAATCAATGTTTGAAATAACTTGTTTATAAACTTTATAAGATTCAAAATTGAATTTTAAGTAATAATATTCAAATTGAGAAAATCATTCTCTAAAAACGAAAAGTGATTCTGGGAATAATTTTGTCAACCTAATTTAAAAGCTTGTCAATGGAAAAGATTGGGGAATTTTTTTTCTAATTTTAAATGTTGACATTATTAAAGTTTAAAGCTTAATTTGATTTAAATTTAAAAATGAGGTTTTGTTTGATCCGTGAGGATTGAACAATTATCCACCGCTCTTAAATTATGAAGTTTTATTTCGATTAAGGTACGAATTTTCATATGATGCTTTGAAGTTTTGGTCTTGCTGCTAATATTTGTTAACTGATTGATTAGATTTGTGTGTAGAATGAGATTTTTTAAAAGAGACTCTTCTGTTGTGTGCTAACTAACAGGGATGGATCCATAAATTCTAATAAGTGGGGTCGAAGTCATCTAACATAGATATTTATACTAAATTATCTATATATCGGTTGATATCGTTGTAAAAAAAAGGATAGATTACAAAAATCATAACATTGTATATTTAAAAATTGAACTCATCTTTTTTTTTTTTACAGGAAAATTGAACTCATCTTAATATCAAAGAATTATAACTACTATATACGTGTCTCTTGATAGTTTGAAAGTATTGTAATTTCTTTTTCTTCATTTTCAGCACTATCAAATATATATTATCTTTCGTCACAGTGAGCTTAGCTCATTTTATAGACACATTGCATTATATATATAAAGACTGAAGTTAGAATCTCAAATTCTCCATTTAATAACGTGTATTTCTTGCCATTAGATTATTTAGTAAAAATAATATCACTCTTTCTATTTATGTTACTAGGATAATTATTCAAAAGTTCATTTCACATAAGGGTGTAGATTTTATAAGTTATTGTGTGAACGGAAGAAGTGAGAAGTCAAAATAATGTGATGCAGAATTCTCAAACCAACACACTTCGATTTTGCCTTTTTATTTTGTTTTGTTTATAATTAAACAATGCAGTATTTTTAATGGTAAATTGTTAATAGCATTTGGAATTCGTGTAAAAAATATAGTCTTCTCATCATAATCACTCCATCCAATGTTTGTTGTTGTTTGGCAAACACTTCATTCACTTTTTCACAACCTTTCCACTTGTAGACCTAGTATTTTAATAATATTTGTGTGGTAGTTTGTCTTTAATGGATTGAACGAGTTTGTATGGGGGCAAGTTATAATTTGAAGATGGGTCAACATGTAAAATTATTAGGTTGCTGATTAAAAAAATATTGAAGAAGTGGGGTCAGTTGCCCCCAATTACAACCAAGTAAATCAATGTCTGCTAACTAATGTTTGAAATAACTTGTTTATAAACTTATCAGTTTGAAAAAAGAATTTTTGAATTATTATATTTTTGGATTGGGAAAATAGTTATCTAAAATTGAAAAATCATTTTATTACTAATTATGTGAAGAAAATTGCTCTTCTCCTAACAAGATTTGTTCACTCATATAAACTGACGAAAATACTACAGCGTAACTTAAATCACGCAGATGTTAAACTCAACGTGACTTAAGTCACATTGCATATGGTGTGAGTTAACTCACGCTCATTAAAGGTTAACATGACTTAACTCACGTTGGTTTAACACATGCGTGACTTAAGTCACGCTGGACCTGTGTCCACTACCAGAACAAGAGAAACACATGTTTTCCTAATTTCCTTCATTCATTCATTCATTCATACATCCATTCCTCTAAAAAGTTCATGTTTTCGTCATTCATTCAATCATTCAACCATTCATTCATTAATTCATAATTAACATATGCATAATAGAACCAAAATTAACGCAAAATTAAACCGATAAACTAATGAAAATGTCATCAAAATGCGCATCGACGCGAGTGTAAATATAATACATGAGAATCTGCTAATATGTAATGAAAATAACTACAAATATTCAAATGTCCTAAAAATGGTAGAACACGACCCTACTCATGTGGACTATGGCTCCTAGTCCTCCTCCACGGAACCGGCTCCTCCTGCAACATGCTATACTCTGACTGGATGCCCTCTATAATGCCGGCAACGAAAGAATTTGAAAACACATCAAGACCCGCCATAGCACTATCCACTATGCGCCTTATGTTCTCGATGAGCTGGAGTGAGTCGGAAACCTGTCTAGCTCACTACTGCTCAACAATAACCTCCTCGTAAGGAGGGACATGAACTGTGTACTCAACAAAGGGCGCAAACTCTCTCATAATAGGATAAAATACACGGTAGAACCATCTGATGTACCCCCTCGCATACTTCCACTGTTTGTCCTCTAGGACCACCGGACCCCTCTCCGCCTGGCTAAGGACATGGACAACAAACTCCTGAAATGCGATAACTATGTCCTCTGGCTCAAGATCCCTAATCGTCATAGGAGGTGTCGCGTTATTATTCGGAGATCAAAGCTATTCGGTTAGCGTTTGACTCACTATTTTTTATTTCACGACTGAACTTTTAATTTTTCAAAAGAAAGGGTAAAAAGCTCTAAATTACCACAATTTTAAAAGATTTAGAGTTCGGGGGTTAGTTATATTTAGGGAAGGTGTTACCACCCTAAATATCCATAGTATTCTATGGGAATCTCTTGATTTTATTCTTTTTATTTTGTGCTATAACTTACTTGCTTTTAAATTTGAATTAAAGTGTTGATAAAAAAGAGAAATTGTTTTTATACATTTTTTATTTGATTTGGAAGGACTATATCCTTTGCCTACGTACCCGTGAGGGATCAAAACCTTGTAGTTCGGGGTAAAAATTCCGATACTAATAAAAAAATGCAAAAGAAATAAAAATGAAATGCAAAGGAAAATTAAGAATGCATGAAATGAAATAAGATGCGGGGGTGCAAGCAGTAAATAAAGGGGGTGCTGAAAAAAAAAACAAGATTGGGCCTTAAACATGTGCAGAGGCGCGTTGGGTTTCAGAGGAATCAATTAGGGCTGTTCGATCTGGATCAGGCGGTCAGAGAGGCGAGGGTGCACCCACGCACACTGAATCAGAATGGCTATATAAATAAAGATTCTTTCCTTTTTCTTTCATTTCTAAAAAATTTTCTCTCTCTATTTCCTTCTCTTTAAGAGCCAACACTCTCTTCTCTCTCCTCTGGCTTCTTCTTTTCCGGTGAGCCGACCGGCTCCGGCACGCCGGCCGGCGCGCCTTAACAGCGGCGCCACCGTGCCGGAATTAGAAACACCGTTTTTTTTTTTGAAAAAATCTTTTTTAAAACCCTTTCTTTCTTCTCTTCCTTTTTCTTATTTCAAAAGTTTCAAAAGGTTAACAAGCCATCCTAGATCTAAAGAAGGAATGAAAGTTTCATTTTACCTTTTGATTCAGATTGTTTGATTTGGTTTAGGTTTTTTTGGTGGTTCTGTTTTAGGGTTGTGGTATGGAATCGATTGGGTTGAGGTTTGTTGACTGATTTTGATGGTTTGGGGTCGATTTTTGGTTTGTTGTTGGGTGTGATGAACGTAGGATGTGGATCAGTTACTGGTGTGCGATTTTAAGATGGAGGGTTACAATTTTGGATTGGTGAAATGTTGTGATGTGTTTGGTTTGGATATTGGTTAGTGGTTTGCTGTTTTCGTGATTGTTGTTCACGATCTGGGCGAGGTTGGTTTGAGTGTGTTGTGACAGGTTTTGGTTGTGGATCGTGTTTGAGAATCTGATGTGGGTTGGTTTGAAAATTGTTGATTTTTTGTGTATATGTTGTCGTTCTATGCAGGTTGATGAGGATCGAAAGGATTGGTTCTGTATGTCTGTGTCCCTGATTCTGTAAAATTGCCTTTTGCTTTATAGCATGTAGAACCATGTTTTTTTGGAAGGAAAAGGAAATAAGAAAGGTGTTGACCCTGCAAATCTGCCACCAAAAGTGGTGCATAAGAGAAAGATTTTTTTTTGGACCCCTTTGGATATTTTTGGACCTATTGGACAAAATCTAATAAATAATAAAAATTAAAAATAAACTAAAAAATGGTAAATAAATAATAGGGTTAATTAAGTTTTTAGTCCCTATAAATATTTACAGTTTTGTTTTTAGTCTTTACAAAATAAAATCACACTTTTTAGTCTCTGTGACATTTTTCTTAAGTATTTTAGGGATCAAAAATGTTGATGGAAATTTTTGATAGGGACTAAAAATCCTGACGGAAAATTTTATAGGGACTTAAAACACTAACGGAAAATTTCGTAGGGACTAAAAAGTGTGATTTATTTTTACAGGGACTAAAAACAAAACTGCAGATATTTATAGGGACCAAAAACTTAATTAACCCTAAATAATATAATACAAAATAAAATAAAAATAAGAAAATAAAAGTAAATAATAATAATAATAAAAGATAAAAGATGGAAATAAAATAAATAAGAAAAACCAAAGATAAAAATAAAAAGGCTAATAATAAAAATAAAGTTAGAAGAGGGCCCGAATCGGAATAAAAAATGAGGTATTTTAAAATACCTCTGCTGAATATTTCTCTGAAAAGTTAGAGAATATTCCGGATTAGAGGGTGTATGAATGTAAGATTTTAGGTCAAAAATTGGGGTATGATAGATGCCCATATGTAAGTTTCTTCGTCCGGAGACTTGAAGATGAAATCTTTTATTTGACGGGCCGAAGAGACTTAAATACAGAGTACGCGATTTTTGACCTAAGATGCTATGAAATGCTCATGATACAAGTATGAATGCAGAACGACAAAGATGATTTAACTGGCGAGAAACAAACAATGGGATACCTAAATTCGTCGAAGAAAGGGATCCGACTCCGCTAGGAGGTAATGTAGTTTCACTAGGGAAAAATGGTTGTCTATTATCGTGTTGGTTCAGAATGATAGCTTAATGAAGACAAAACTTTTTAGTGACACATCTTGACCAGACAAACTAGGGATGAGACTTTGATATTCTGTTATTCGATAAATCGGAGAATGACACTTTTGATGTCCAGTTATCCGACTAATCGGAGAAAGACACATTTGATATTCTGTTATCTGATGAACCGGGGAATGACTCTTTCGACCTTCCGTTATCAGAGTAAACGGGGAAAGACACATTTGATATTCCGTTATCCGATAAACCGGGGAACAACTCCTTTTTTGTGAAAATAGAAATTGAGTGACGTCTCGCTATTTGACATACCGGAAGATGAAACTTTTGACACTTCGTTATCCGACAAAATGGGGAAAGACACTTGATATTCCGTTATCCGATGAACCGGGGAATGACTCTTTCGACCTTTCGTTATCCGACCAAACGGGGAAAGACACATGATACTCCGTTATCCGACTAATCGGGGAAAGATGATTTTGAACTTCCGGGGAAAGATGACTTTGAACTTCCGTTATCCGACTAATCGGGGAAAGATGATTTTGAAATTCCGTTATCCGACTAACCGAGGAAAGATAATTTTGAACTTCCGTTATGCGACTAATTGGGGAAAGATGACTTTGAACTTCTGTTATTCGACTAACCGGGGAAAAATGAGTTTGAACTTCCATTATCCGACTAATCGAGGAAAAATGATTTTGAACTTCCGTTATCCGACTAATCGGGGAAAAGTGATTTTGAAAGAAAAGAAATTGAGTGACGTCTCGTGATCCTACATACCGGAAGATGACACTTTTGATGAAAATGATGATTACAAACTATTCGTTTGTTAGAACTTGCCACTTGAAATGATTGAGGACCGAACTGAAAGAAGACAAACAAACAGGACTCTGGGCGACTAATGCAACCATGTATGAATGATGTTGTGTATATGTTGTGTATGCAGGAATGTATGAATACATGAAAGTATTAATGTATGAATGTATGAATACGTGAAAGTATTAATGTATGAATGTATGATTGTATAAATGTATGAATGTAGCTTGTATGACTATATAAACTGTACGTGATAGGTGAACTCGATGAGATGAGACAAGACATGTAAGATGGGAGGCAGATTGACATCGCAGTACAATCACTAGGCAAACTTCCTTGGAGACGATACTATTGTGAACAAATCGAGCCGTTGACGGGGTAAAACCCGGCACTAGGTAGCAATTGATGCCTCCTGGGGAGATATTCCATTGTTTAACCAAAAGTCTGGATGAAGTCGCCATTTGTAAACCGGCGTAGAGTGCTTTTCCACTGGCATGCTTCAGCAGTCATGCTTTTCTTTTGTTTTATTTTTCTTTGAAAATCCCTAACTTTTGCCTGGACCGCCCTTTCGGGTTTTCAGTCCACCGAGGGTATATTCCTTTTTTTTTTGCCCCTAATTTTTGCCTGGACCACCCTTTCGGGTTTTCAGTCAACCGGGACGCTCTTTATTGCCTAAGTCGCCCTTTCGGGTTTTCAACTTAGCGAGCTTTTATTTTTTTTGTATTTTGAATTGTGACAACATCTTTCTCAAAGCGGAGATCCTCTGCATAATGCTTAGCCATGTTTCTCTTCCGGAGTGTAATCGTTCTCGAGACGATGTATGTTTCACCTACTCACGAGTTCAAAGAGAGTGTGCTTGTTGTTTGTACTTTTCAAAAGATGTAAAAAAAAGTTTTGTATTTTGAAAATTTTTGCTTCACGTATTACCATCAAAAACAGAAGAAATTTTGTAAATTGAATAAATGAGAATTCGAAATAAATGGGCATAGGCTCAAATTTGATTAATTGAGTGGTGGCCTGCCAATGGCGTGGCTCCACGGATCTTTGCAAACAGTAAGTACATGGGAAAGATACATTGAGCACAATAACCGCTATTCTCCCTAACAACTTTGAATTCTACCATTCTGAGTCTTTGATTTGCAGATGTTTCGAATCAGAGGTCTTTTGATAGCTGGATGCCCCAAGTGGATCGTGTCTGACCGGATGCAGTTACTTTGTCATGATCCTTAACTTTTGCATAGATCGCCCTTTCGGGTTTTCAATCTATTAGGATAATTACTTTTGTTCATGTCTCTAATTTTTGCCTGGACCGCCCTTTCGAGTTTTCAGTCCACTGAGACACTCTTTTTTGCCTAAGCCGCCTTTTTAGGTTTGCGACTTATCGAGCTTTTTTTTTTACAGAGTATTTCTTGACTACAATGGTGTTTATAGGATGTACGAGTTCATCAACTTCCATAGTCGCAAGAGTCATTGCACACGAGCCTTCATAGTTAGGCGTCCAGTTGCCCCTGGAGTCTAGTTGGAAAGATAGTACCTTTTTGGGAACAAAATTTCCTTCTTGAAATTCACGGGGACGAACCTTCTTGTTGGAAGCTTGTTTCAACCTCTTTTGATATAGTTGTACAAGGCCATCATGCATTTAAATTCGATCAAGCTTAGATTTCAGCAGAACTCCTATTGATGGGACTTCGACTTCCACGGGAAGCACGACCTCCTTGTTGTATATTAAGGAAAACAAAGGGTTTTCCCTTGTTGAAATGTGCACTGAAGTACAATAACCATGTGAGAAAATGGTAACATCTCATGCCAGTCCTTGTAAGGGGCTGCCATCTTCTGGACAATCTTCTTTTTTTGATTGCAGCTTCGACAACTAAGATGCCCTATTATGCGAGAGATCTTGTCGGGAATCTCTTCATTCTCCTCTTCTTCTGCCTTGGATTCAGGGAACTCAAAGTTGGAAGAGAGTACACGGTTAACGTGTTCAACGGGCTTATCAATGTTTAATATGTATTAATGTTTGATTTTAGAAAGTGAATGTATGTAGACATTTAGAAATGATTATTCTTTTTAGGTTTTTTTGTATTACCATTTTTGCAGAAAAAAAAAGCACAAATCAAAACGAAGTCGGGATCAAAATGACTTTTTTTTATTAATGATGGAAAATACGCGAAGCAAAAAGCCCTACATAAATTCACTTTCGCCTCGGGCGGGACGAAATGATTTTTTTTGAAAAACAAAAAGCAATAAAAACACACTATTTGAACAAGGGAAATAGCCGAAGGAACAACAACAACGACCCTAAACTAGGATAAGCACTCCATGTATCACCAAAACTAGGCACCAACTCTTCAGGATATTGATAAATGAGGTCCCATGATTCGGTATTGGATTAGCTTTGCACATTTGGAAGTCTTTGAAGGACATGATTTTGTCTTGAATTAAAACTTGAACTGCATTCTTCAAAGCATAAGAACACTCAACATCGTCACCTGGCGCCCCTTGATGTAAAACACATGAAAGGTCGGCTCTAAACGATGCTGGTAATTTTTTGGGCATCGAAGGAGGCGCCTTGGTTTAGACCAATTTCTTCTCGAGCAACGATGAGAGCAAATCCGCATATTTCATGGGAATCGGATCAAATTGTGTCCTTGGAACCTGTCGTCGAGGCTATTGTGGTTGCTGATATTGTTGAAATTGGGGCTGATGACCCGGACTTTGAACAACATTCATGACAGGCATAAAAGCGGCAACATGTTGATAAAGCCGAATACCCTTTCACCATACTAAACTCATGCTCTTTCTTTTTTGAACTGCCAGCGGGTACACTTTCTTTGAACAGACGTCCTTCTCGGACCCCTTCTTTCAGACGCATACCCATGTTCACCATCTCTGAGAAGTCGCTGGGTGCACTTGCAATCATCCTCTCATAATAAAACTGACTAAGAGTGTTCAAGAAGATTTTGGTCATTTCCTTCTCTTCTAGAGGTGGGTTGACTTGCGCAACGATCTCTCTCCACCGTCGGGCATACTCCTTGAATGTCTCTTTGTCTTTCTAAGTCATACTCTGAAGATCGCCTCGCTTCGAAGCCATGCCCACATTGTATTTGTATTTCTGGACAAAGGCTTCACACAGATCGTTGAAGGTTTGGATCTTTGTATTGTCCAAATTCATGTACCACTTCAGTGCGGCACCAACTAAACTGTCTTGGAAGTAGTGTATAAGGACCTGATGACTATTGACATGTGTGGACATTTTTCTTGCATACATTACCAGGTGGTCTTTAGGGCAGGAATTTCCCTTGTATTTCTCAAAGTCTGGGACCTTGAACTTGTGGGGTATATGGACATTCGGCACTAAGCATAGATCATAAGCATCCTTCCCGAATAGTTCTTTCCCACGAAGAGCTTTCATTTCTCGGTTTATCTCATCATACTTCTCTTGTAAGTCATCCATCTTATCATAGGCCCCCACACTCCTTGGATGGAAGATGGGTCCGTTATCTTGTGGGATGGTATTAACCAAAGGAGTTGAGAAGGTCGTGGAAGCTTGAGGAATTGGTGCACCAGGCGGAGGAACATGAGTTGCATGCTGAGTAGTAGCATAAGGAGCCCCGAGGCATCAGAATGGATCATTTCACCGAAATTCAAGGGCATGCCCCAAGGCATACTACGTTATGGAGTAATGACGGGCCCCATCCAATTAGGGACATCAGAGACAATTACTTTGTCCTAAGTGCTGGGAGGAGGAGGAGGCGGTGGCTGATTCTGTGTAGTCACCAGCAGTTTTACCATGTCGGTTAATTGCTCCATATCGGCGCGCATGGATGTCACTTCTTCACGGAGTGCCTGGTTCTCTTGTTCAAGATGCTCCATTTTCTTCCTTTTGAAACTAAGAATGCAAAATGATGCACAATGCTTATGCAAAAAATAGACACATTTTTGTTAATTAGAGAAGGACTTGTCAAAGTAATTGTAAACATCATAAAGGGTCATTGTTTGATTTGATAATTTGAAATATTTACAAACGGTTCTCTTTTTTAAGAGCAAAAGCAAAGCCAAGGACAAAGTCCCTAACGAAGCTAAGGTCTAGTTAAGATTTTTTGAAATTGTATTTCTTGGTGTTCCTCTTTACAAGGTCCATACCTCTGATGTTTAAAAAAAACTCATCTAAGTCCTTCGATATGAATGAGAATTTTTTTTTTATGAATGTATGCATGATTATGCAACAAGAACGATCAAAACATGGTGGGGTTTAAGTCCATAATGTTGGAGTTAAGGGTAAACGCACCATTTGGTAGAGACTATGGTTTAACATGTACCTGGATTCTGGGTTCTACCAAGTTCCCAAAGTCGTCAACCCCTTTTGAATATTATTGGATTACAAGACTGACTCCCGATCCAACAACACTCGTAAGAGTGTCTCGTTTGAGTGTAGTATCGCGTATCAACTAAACCAAGAATACTCTTGATTAGCCACCGCACTACGTCCTAAAAGTACAAGATGGGTTAAAGGTGTTCTAAAGGTCCTTAGCTTCGTAGGACACTTAAAAGTAATAATGCCTAAACGCGACTACACGCGCCGACATTATCACCTTCAAGAGGCCTCCACTAAGTGGGGTTGTATCACATGTGCCAAAACCGAAGAGTACACTTGGTATGGGACTTTGAATATGTCATCGTCCTATCTTATGTTGCCCTCAAGTCCGGGTTAGGACTTATCTCACCACTCACGTAAAAAGGAAAAAAAAACATATATACACATATTTCCAACGTTTATTTATATACATATATATATTTTAGCAAGTTATAACACAAAAAGTTAAACAAAGCCAAGTTAGGCTCAACCCTCTTAGAGGAGGTCCCCAGTGAAGTCGCCATTTCTGTCGTGTCATTTTTCGAAGATCAAAGCTATTTGTTGAGCGTTTGACTCACTAATTTTTATTTCACGACTGAACTTTTAATTTTTCAAAAGAAAGGGAAAAAAGTTCTAAATTACCACAATTTTAAAAGATTTAGGGTTCGGGAGTTAGTTATATTTAGGGAAGGTGTTAGCACCCTAAATATCCATAGTATTCTATGGGAAACTCTTGATTTTTTTTTGTTGTGCTATAACTTACTTGCTTTTCATTGGAATGACAACTCTAGATGCATGGCAGCAATGGCAAGAGGTTCATAAACAGCCCTCACCACCAGTTGTGCAACACGGGCAAAATAGTGTGCAAGGTAGCAGCTCAGTTTGGGAGAAACCGCGCGAGACGTGGTTGAAGTGCAATGTGGATGCCGCGTTCCATAACCGTAACCATATTACATCTTTTGCGTGTTGTGTTAGAGACTCTCGTGGGCAATTTATTCGGGCTCAAACAAAATGGCAATGGGCAAATATGACAGTTTTGGAAGAGGAGGTAGTAGCCTTACTCGATGCCATTCACTTTGCTGATGTGAACAGATGGGGACCGAGTTGTCTTCGAGTCCGACTCAGCTACTCTAGTGCAAGCTCTAACGTCGCCGGGCGATGGTGATTCAGAATTCTATGCTATTGTTTCTAGTATTATTTATCAGTTATCTTTGCATTCCAACTTCGAGGTGAAGTTTGTTAGGAGACAAGCGAACATGGTTGCTCATAGTTTAGCTAGGGCGGCCTGTTCTTGGGCTAGTCACCGTATTTTTGATTCTTATCCTTCTTGTACTGAACATTGGTAGATTAATGATAATAATTAACTTTGCTTTGGCAAAAAAAAAAAATAACTTACATGCTTTTAAAATGGAATTAAAGTGGTGATAAAAAAAAAAGGAGAAATTGTTTTTTTTACATTTTTTATTTGATTTGGAAGGACTAAGTCTTTTGCCTACGTACCTGTGATGGATCAAAACCTCGTAGTTCGGGGTACAAATTCCGATTGATTTGTTTTGTGTTTTTTTTATTAGTTTTGAAAAAGTTTTAAAATAAAAGCCAAATGACAGATAAGAATTTGTTTGTATTTTTTGATATTAAAAGAAAATGACTCAAAGTATAATTAAATTGATTGAAATTTGAGTTAGAAAGAATAAAAATAAAGGGAATCACTTGATACTCAAGCATCTACACACAAAAAAATAGTTCAATAAAAATTGACATATATGCGATTTTCTCTGATATATTTATTAGAAATAAACAACTCACAAAAAATCTAGAAGTAACATCATAGGGAGACAATTTTTCTCATAGGAAAACTGAAAATTAACCTCACCAAGTTGATATGTTGTTGGAATACTATTAGGAACATGTCCAACAACATCAGCTTTTTCAACAACAAATTTTATAGCAGGATCAAATTTAGGATAACTAATCGTTCGACAACCATGCCCATAAAAGTCATCGTGACTCAAGGACCTAAACAATTGGAATTCATTGTTGTTTGGATCGACCAAGGTTGCTTAACGATCGATTTGATCACCAAAATCTCCGACAAACATATTTGGTAGCATTACGGCACCTTGAACACAAGATTTTTTTTGTCAAAAATGATTTTGAAAGGGATATACAAATATGTGCATCATTATGGATGAATAATTTAATATATGAAGCATATACTCTCACATAGTTTGCATCAAACTCCACGTAGTATGTTCCATATTTGATCTTTAGTGTGTTTACCACGTATCCAAATTAGTTATGCGGATCTAGAGGCACTAATACATAAAAACAACTGATAAGGCTAGTCATTAGCAACATTAGAAGAAGTTAAAATACAAAAATATAATAAAATAAAAATATGAAACAGACGAATATAGATCAAGAAAATATACAAAAGAAAAGTCTCCATATTACAATTAGTCATTACAGAAATGAGAGATGAACAACAATGGACGATGAGTTGACAAATGAGAGATACCAAAAGCAAATATTTGAATTTATAAAGTAACGGACAGATGCGTAATTTGTATATATGGGAGGGAAAAGATGAATTTTGAATTCGTATTTCATATCTCAATGAATCTCTAGTTATAAAAGTCTGTTAAATTTCTTTTATGGTACGACTACTTATGGCACGTTATTAAATGTCACTTAATAGAAAGCAATGTGGAAGGGAAAATCCGTTCTAATCCAAAGAAATGGGGGACAATTATGTCTTTTCAAATGGTTTGGAGTGAAAAATTAGGTTTAGGGTTAACTTGATCATACAAACTTTTATAATAAGAGATAGATGTATTTAAAATAATTGATTTCAAGTAAGAGTTTATTTTTATAATCTTTTTTCTTGGATTTGTGTTTCATTTTCATTTTTTATTTAAATGATTTCTTTGTTTCAAATTCATGATTTAGTATTAACTTTTTTATGTTTGGAGTAAAATAATATTGGCTTGCATCTTTACTACTTGTTTTGGATTTACATTTATTGTGAAAGAGAGCGCTCACAAAGTGAGAATTTAGTTCTTATAATTCATATATTGAGGATTGGTTTTGCTATCAAAAAGGCTTAGCGGCACAACTTATAACCCGCTTGTCGTCCATTCATGTGTAATTGTGTGTGTGTGTACATATAATTTATACTTATTGAATTCAGTAATATTATACGACCTATAACAAAGTTAGCACAACTTTCAAGGCCCATATGTTGGCCCATTTTGATAGCTCATTGCACACACTTTTAGGATTTTTATTTTAAAAAACAAAAAAAAGTGAGGTCATTTTTATAATTATATAAAACATCAGTGACTATTTGTATATTTAGTTTCTTCTAGGTTTTGAGACCATATATATTTGATAACATTCCTTCGTTTCTTCCTTCTTGTAAGATTATCCGCCGTCATCGAGATTCATTGTCATGGAAGACTTGTGGTAATTTTCTATTCACTTGATTATC
>Ga0315913_1006667_pt1 | contig 13941 bp, 5 predicted proteins | sample MpolsnodulesMG_FD_207736 | JGI IMG/M metagenome (GOLD analysis project Ga0315913, IMG submission 207736) | Medicago polymorpha root nodule microbial communities from Los Angeles, California, United States - small nodules | ecosystem: Host-associated > Plants > Roots > Nodule | place: USA... | reverse complement strand
TACTTTTTTTGATTAAAAATGTGTATATATTTTCATTAATAATAACTGGGTCAAGCTCAAAACTACGCCACTAGTCAAAACACCAGAAGTAACACATTGCTCACTACTAGGACAAAGTACATAATTAATGCAAACTACTAGTAGTAAATGAGTTACTCCTTACTCTAAAAAACAAAGTCTAAATTGATACACCAAACCAAAGTTATCAAACCTGATTAAAATTTTGCTAGACGATGAGATCAAAGAACAGTGCCCCCCCAGACAACATTATATATTTTTGTGGTCCAATGTGCTTATAACTTTCATTTTAATCAATAGCAAAAAGTGTTATACACTTTTTTTATTTTTTTATTTTTTTTTAAGAAAAAGAGTTATACACTTGTACTCCGTATTTCTTATACTTTTTTAGTCATGTTTTCATACCAACACCCTCAAATATCATTTCTCATTTTATAAATGCCCTTTGCTCTCAATTTGTCCACTACACATTTTCATCATTTTTTTCGACCAAAAAAAAATCCATTTTTTAAAACTAAAAATAGAAGATTACGAAATATGATTAAAAAAATCAACATTTCTTATAACTCAATTAAAATTTTACATTATTCCATAAAACTAAAATTTAATTTTCTTTTTATGGAATAAATTGTTCATTTTTAGCTAATATTTCGTAAAACTCAAATTATGAGTCTGAGTTTTATGGATTATAATTTTTTTATATATAAAAAAACAAATATATTCTGCAACATTGAACTTTTGAGTTTTACAAAATATAGTACTTTTTAGGGATAATTATGTCTATTCTGTAATTTATATATGTTAGCTACACATTTTGGTTCCTTACATTTTAGTGACTATTTAATGACCATTATTTCAAAACAAAACTTAACATAATAGTTACCCTGTAATCCTAAATAGTGGATTATGACTTATGACTTATGATCAGCAATATCTTTGGAACATAGGTTCAAATTTAAAATATATAATGCATTTTTATGCCAAAGATGGCAAAAGGAAAGTCTAAACAACCCAGATAAAAGCATAGCTGTTGAGCAAATTATGTAGGAAAGTCCTTACATTACAACAAGTATAGTTACAACTTACAAATATGCATCTATATATGAGGAAATAATAATGCATATAACCAGCTTATTGGAATCTTACAAGCAATAGTCACATTCCAGTGATCATATGTGTTAATCCTTGAAATGGACTGCATGTAGTCAACATTTCTTGCAGTAGTCATCTCAGCCGTACATTGAAGCTTGGATGGTTAAAACAAACCATTTGGTCTCCATCTAATAATCGACGTTTACCGACTATAGTGACTGCAGGATTTTGTGACTGCAACCAATCTGGATCCGTTAATCCTACATTAGTTTTAATTCTGGGGAGGCATTCAGGCTGTACAGTGTAAAGTTTTAAATAATTTATCAATTGGTATCATTTTAATTATTAGATTTTCAGGTTTCGTTTTCTTCCTTGGTGCTTTCATCCATCATAAACCTCCAACTATCCCCTTCTTCTATTTCCCATTGCTTTTTCAGTTCATAAATAGCTTTGGATGCTGCAGCTGCAATGGCTGGATTGCTATCCTCAGCCAGCCTCTACAACAAGAACCAAATGCATCAACTTTGCTATAGGGAAAATATGAAACTATATAGGTCGTGTTTGGATACACAGCTTAAATAAGCATTCATGGAATAAATGCTTATGTATAAGTTATTTCTATAACAAAAGACAAAATAAAGTTGAATTGTTTCTATGTAAACTATAACCTATTTTCAATAGCTATTCAAGAGAACTTTTGGAAATAAGTTGAAAGCAGCTTACGAACATGTCATAAGCTGTTTCATTTTGATAAACTCTCCTAAATAGTTTCACAAGTACCAATGTCAATAAATAAGTTCAAATGAGTCAATCCAAACAAGCAAATATTGTCAAAAAGTACTTTAAAAAAAATAAAATCACAAAGCGAAGTCACCCACCTGTAATGCCCCCATCCCTGCATTTCCAAGAGTCCACATAGACGGTGCTGCCGCCAGTGCCTTGGCTAAAGCTCGTCTACAAGTTTACATGCACACACAGACACAAAAAATGAAAATTAGTAAGGGTCGTAATATTTTGCATTCATGCTTGGCATTTAAATTATATTATAGGTTTTACTTTTCTATCATAACATCAAAGGAAGCTTACCTAGTACTGACATCGGGGGAACTCGAGCACTCTGCCAACAAAGACACACTTTGTTTACCATCCATTGCATCAAGGTCTATAAGAGTTGTGATCAACAACTCAAGCTGCTCCGAGTAGAAAAGAGTATTCAATATCAATACTTAAATAGTGACTGCAAATATCTATCATAAATGAATCAAACTTTATGGGGAAGCTAACCTCTTCAGGATCAGTGTAATCAATTCCATCTGCTTCAGAAAGTGCTGATGCCATACTCCAGTAAGCTTCCTATAGATACTAAAATCTTAGTATGCGATGATTGATATGTTTCCTGATTTGTACTTAACTAGGGAAACTGTTTTGTATAGAAACAGAACCCAAAAAGAACATGGAAAAGAGGAAAAGACCTGAAGAGCAGTGATCCGCTCTGCCGTCACATCCCCAGGAAAGGAATTTGTGGTTCTTCCGTTCTTTTCAAGCATGATTCGCCCTCTGACATTATTTTCTGAAAGAGAGCCCTTGTCTCTGAAAATAGGACTGCACCACAACATTGTCAGAGGAGCAACCTCGGTTCAAAAGAAAACAGATGAGAAAAACACAAACAAAGAACACATGATTTTTTATCACGGAGTTCGACAGATTGTGTCTACATCTCCGACTGCAAAGTGGCTGCTGGATCTTTCTATTAATCAAGTTTATGGCTTATAGAGTACAGCTTGTGTTTAAATACTACAGTCCAGCATGGGGGCTTCGCCCTCCATGCTGCCCACTTATCAAAAAACTATGAGCCATATCCAACAAGCATCATATGGAACATTATAGAATTTATTATATGTATAAGATAGCATTGGAAGTTACTTGACTTACAAGTTATACGTCTTGCTCACCATCATATCATGGATGTTTTTGATCAGCTGCAATATAGATGTAATAGAACAAGTTTATTTATTTGGAGCTTAAACTTTTGTTTTTATAAATTAAAGGTTCCAAAGTGAACACATGCGAAGTATAAAATATCACCTCCAAAGACATAAGGGCATCTTCCATGGCACGTTGCTTGGCACGGAAGTCAGCAAGGCGCAAATCAGCCTGACAGTTTAAAGGTTATGTCAAAAGGAGTCTTGTATTTTCTGGTCATTCATATGAATTATAAATAACCAAACAATTCTTATTTCTCATTATAGATATCTGTATGGGATGGTAATATAAAGGAAACGTCTATAATTCAAGAAAGCAACTCGGTAATTAAGTGTGATGAGAAAAAACAAACTCTAACCCAACAAGATGTGATAGATATATTATGTGTATAATAATATATGCACAGTTTATGTACGGTTCGGATATCGACAATGATATACAGCTTGAGATACTCACACCATCCGAAATTTCCATATAAAATGATTTTACTCGATACAAAAAAGATTAACATTATTATGAGCTGATATTGAATAAAATTTTGAATGAAGGTAAGTTGTTCACAAATGGTTTGCATTTACTCTTCCTGAGAAATACACTGTTGTATTTTTTTTATACCTTGGTGGAGTCGAAAATAATTTGGATTACAAGAAAATTTAGAGCACAGAATCAGATTCATAGTTGTTCATGTTACAACTTACAATAATTACAGTAGATGAATTCATATCTTAATATACTACACAAAATAAAAACATATTTAATTATATTTTAATTAAATTAATAGTATTTAAAACTTTGTCTCCACAATATGTCCTTAAATATTGTGTTACACAAGTATTTTATAGGTATTCCAAACACCTCGTTGAGATATCATGCCACTCCCAAGGTATGCCCATGCCAACCCATGCTCTCCATTACAAAATATAAGCAAAAGTGATTCAACTTTCTTATTTGGTTCAAATACATCAACTTTCTTTGACTAACTTTTGCTTATATTTTGTTACGGAGGGAGGAGTAGTAGATAGCTGGATACATCGTCTTATCTTTTTTATTTGTGTCTGTTAATCAGTCTAGTTTTTGTTAAATAAATTTTTTATAACTATGCATTATCTATCATTTCGTGGCTTTGTCAAGAGATCATGCCACTCCCATGTGTGACAACACCAACCCATGCTCATTATATACAAGATATCAGAACACCTTGTTTATCTTTTTAATCTGTATCCATCAATGAGTCTAATTTTTGTCAAATAAGTTTATAGATGTACATTATCAATGTAAACAGATTTTCACATACATACAATGATATGCGCAACATGGCCGTGTCATGATATTATTTCTTAAAATTGCTTTTATTGTGGTACGGTATTAGAACTTGGGTTTGGTCCAACTCAAACCTACAAAACAGGTTTGTAGGGTGAGAGATGCCTCTCACTTTTAATCAATTTTTTAGGCCATATCACATCCAAATGATTCAATGTGGGACTCTCAACACACGCCAAGCATTAGACAACTACAGTCTGACCCGAGTGGTCCGATAATGAGTGGCTCAATGGATCTTTGATAGGCTCTGATACCATCTTAGAATATAGGTTTAGCCTATCTCAAACCTACAAAAATCAATTTACAAGGTGAGGGATATCTCCCACTTATAAACACCTTTTCAGGTCATATCACTTCAAACGTTAGACTCTCAATATAAGATAGAGAAGTGTGATTGCAAGCCTGTATAAAATCTATTTTCACTGTCACATTAATCTGCAATGGAGGAGAAGAACTAGGAGTTCTTATTTTAAGATAGTTTGTAGCATTTTATGCTTTTTCTTAAAAAAAGTTAAACAGTAAAGAGACACAAAAACCAACAAATTGTTACACAAATATCACATAATGCAAATTATATCAGTACTGATTACACTTCAAACTAACCAAGAAGATAGTATCGGAAATTAGAATTGATAGATTAGAGATTTAACAGATTTACCTCTAAGGCCCCGTCACTCCAGTGCTCATCGGCAGCACTTTTCAATCTGGTCTGAGCGATATCCTTCAAGATCTGCAGTTCATATAAAAAATAAACAAAGAAAAACATTATACCATTGATAAATAGTATTCTTTCATCTTCAACCTGAAAAATTGAAAATTCTAAACAATACATACAGTAGCAATACGATTAAGGCGCTTAGCTTTTTCTTTGACACCACGGTCGATTTTCTCAGTATCCTTTCTTGCCCGAGCTATGCAGCATAGTAGAGAAAATGTAAGTTGACCATATAAAGGGTATGTAGTGTATATTTAAAAATTAGTTACATTTCAATGGATGAATTTAGTTATGCAATGTTATTGTAATATATCACATTATTTAAACAAGCTATATGAGCTAACCATCAAGTTTGAGAAATTCTGTCCCTAAAAAGGCAACATCTTGGCGTGCACGCTCATCCATCCTCATTATGCCACTGAAGAAATAATTAGTTAACAGTTATTTCCACACATCAGGATATAATATTGTTTCTTACTGTTATTTCTTAAATCAAAAACTTTTAATTATTTAGAATATGGCATTACATAAAATTACTAAAAAAATACGTTGAGAACCAATATTTAAGTAAGCTCGAGTCGTTTTCCATATTATACCTCCTCTAATCATGATTGCTAAATTATCTTGGTCAGTTCAAAATAGTTTTTGAGTAATTGATTGTATAGTGGTTATTAAAGGAGTTTCCGATTAAAGGTTTCTTTTCAAGTTCATATATCTCCAACAATATATTTCTAAAAAGATATGGCAGATGAACAATAATGCAAGTAAACTTCAAACAGAAACGATATTTTTTTGGTGGACTCAAACAGAAATTGTATTGTTAGCATATAATCAGAATCAGGTTGCTGGAAGTACCGTGAGAGAAACTTTGCATCATTACAGGCAAATCTATAAGCTTCTGACAAGCCACGAACAGAACGAGCACGATCATTTTTCTCATCTTGGGCATGTCTCCTGTACATGTGAGAGGGTCTCTAATAAGTAAGTTTGTATCTTCCAATTTTCAATTGTAACAAAATTACATGTCATCACCAAAAGGATAAGAAGAAAGATACATCCTAGTTTGACATATAATAAAATTGGCAACTCAGAGTGGTAACAAAATGGATGAACTTTGTATCGCACATGTATTATCATCGATATTTTATTTTTTTACCTAGTTAAATCAGAAACGTCGTCATAAGTTGTAACACATTCTTTTTCTTCAGTATTGTTTGCTCCTGTTGATTTACATGAGACAGAAGATGTCTTGGAGATTAAACTAACTGGATTTCTTCCATTGACGAACCGAAACCAGTCACTGAATAAGGTTGATCTCTCGTTGAGGACAGAACCGTTGTTCAGATGTCCATTTTCGAGTCTAACCCTTGAAAACTGTATTCTGTTTATCCTTGGTGATGAAGATCCATGTGATCTACAAAGTGTTGTTCTATTAGTCAAGATAGGACTGCTTGAAACTTTGTTTGCCGTAAGTGCCATCAGAAGATCAAAGAAAGAATGAGATACACCTAGCCTTCATAGCACTTGAAATATCTCAATTCTGTAGAAATAAAACAATAATAAGAGAATGAGGACATATAATCTACATTGATATAGTGAAATTCACAATTTATGGGTAATTTTCTTACCATAATTTTCATTCAAAAACAGGCATATTAAATCATTTTAGAACATCAAACTCGCCTCTAAAGAAAACAGATAAATTATCGCACACAAGAATACAACAATTGATCACAGAGTTTGTCCAACTGTGCCAACGTCTCTAACAGTAGAGTGGCTGTTGTAGATTCTCTATTATACAATGCTTAGGGTTACAAAATACAAGTTGTGTTTAACTACTACGGTACGGTCCAGATTAAAAGTTTAACCCCCAACCCTCCTAGTCGTAACCCAATATACGAATGAGCCAAAACCAAAGGAGCAGGCGCTCTCGCACAGCTACAAGCGTCGGCTCATTGCGCTTTCAGCTCAGCTCTAGCGTCTATCCATTTATCAGTGAATATGAGTCATACTCAACACAACCGTATCCAAACATTTCTTTTAAGAATCATCAATTTAAAGCATTGCACAGCTCAATTAGCTTCTCTACATCCCTCAAAAGTTAATCATCTTCCTATTTCAAAGCAACATATGGTCATTACCCTAATTCTGATCAGTAATCACAATTTCCAATATTAGATAAGGTAAACACAAATTCTTGAAATACATAGCCCTAAACACTAAGTTGTATGCAGCATTTTTTCCCAATATCCAAAGCTAGAAACTTAAAAGCATCAATACAAGAGTGGCTACAAAGATCTCAAAATTTGAAGTTGAAAACTAAACTATAGAATATAAATTCATCATCAAATAATAATGGTAAAGTTAAGAAAACTAAACTATAGAATATAACCAACAATTGTCATCATTGCTGGAAGAACAACATACTAAAAAAAATAAATACAATTATCACTTAAGATAAAACATTGAGACATTATTTTAACTAACTGAAATGAAAGCTAAAAACTGACCTGTGGAACAAAGGCATAGTTCAGTTAGTTTTTCAACTTTTTTTGGAAGTAAATGAAAATTGGTAGGAACTATGACTATATATATTCATTTATTATATATTTGTATAATTATTTTGAGACTAAAATTGAGAACCACAAAGTGGGGATGTGGCCCTATAAATGCCAACAAGGAAGAAAAACACAATTAAGTTATGGCCTATGGGGGCATAATGGGATAGAGACTATTGATATATGGAGTGAAGTGAAACTCCACGTCATTCCTTGTTCTCACATCCAAGGTTTCTATCTACTGCTCATCCACGTGGCTTTTAAGATTCAATTGTGGTCCTAACAAAATAATATGCAAAATTCAATCTAATCTTTGGAAACAAATATTACTTTTAATTCTTAAAAAAAAAAAAAAAAAATCAAGTTGAAGTTACTATTGTAAATTCTATAATGTTGAAATGGTTTTGTATAGCATGCATGTGATCCTAAATTCAAACATCATTATCTGAATTGTAAAAAAAAATATGGTTTGCAAATTCCACATACCTATTCCTTAAAAAAAATGTATATTTACAAAGATTCAATAATAGAAAACAAATTTTGCGTGACTAAAATAAAATGTGTGACTATTACTTCATGATAGAGTTCTTACCATTTTACTGTAGAGAAAATAAAATAACCTTTCATTATCATGGGGCCATTGAACTTGACTATTATCTAGAACTAATTATGGCAGGTAATTTGCACCCAAAAAAATAAAAATAAAAATTGTGACAGGTAGTGCTTGTTTCATAAAGTCAAAATTATCTTATAAACTTTATCATAGATTTCTAACCATTTTCTTTAAACCGAAGATCTTGAATATTTCAATAATTGGATAATTTATTTACACCTCTGTTTTTTCTCCATGTATCATTGTAAGTATATATTGTTAAATATAAAGCTCTCTTAACTTGATAATGATTCTGGACCACTAAGGATGTAATTGTATCACTCACTAATGAATTCAAGACATGTTGATTCTACAAACTAATAGGAGGATGGTGGGATTTAACTAATTCAACAAATAAAATATTTAATTCAAATTTTTATGACATTGTTAGTTAACCATTAAATTTGGTTTATATACATTTTACGTTGGTAAACATCAACGAAAGCTGGAATAGCTCAGTTGGTTAGAGCGTGTGGCTGTTAACCACAAGGTCGGAGGTTCAACCCCTCCTTCTAGCGTTTTTGCTTTTTTTTTTATTTTTATTTTTATTTTCGATTTATTAAAAGTATAAATATAAAAAGAAAAAAAAAACGTGGACGGCAGGATTCGAACCTGCGCGGGCAAAGCCCACATGATTTCTAGTCATGCCCGATAACCACTCCGGCACGTCCACTGTTTTGTATATTTTTCCTATCCAGTAATACTTCTATATTTATTTCTAGGGATGGCTTCACCCTTTTTACATACTACCTTTGTCCCTAATTATAAGATCATTTTGTTATTTCCAACTACATTAATTATTTCTTTACATACATGCCCCTATTTATTATACATCTTTTTCGTCAATTAACAATAAATAGCATATGGAAAACATAAACTAACTCTCTCTCTTAATGATAAAATTGTAAAAACAATAGTGATTACAAACAACTTTAATACAAATATTCACTTTCTTAATTCTCGTGATTTTAGCAAAAGGGTCCTATAATTAGGGACGGAGGTAGTACTTTGTATATAGTATTTCATCTAAAACATACTTCATTGGATTGATCCGTTAGTAAATTTTTTTAATTTAAGATAATCACAATTTGATGAAGTATATGCATCTCTAAAAAACATTCTTCAATTGGTATCATCTAAAAAACATTCTTCAACTTATAATTGGTGTCATTATAGTCAAATTACTTTGTGTTATTTTTTAGGTTTTTGATGAGCAAACCCTTAACTTTAAAAGGTTTACATGTGTTAATATATATATATATATATTAAAACAACGATTTGAGAGTGTGTTGAGGCACTTTTCATGTATCTATTATTTTTATATTTGTACGGTTCTTGTAATTGTCACTTATTCGTGAATATATTTTTTGACAACATATATACATGGTTCGTTAAAGAATATTAAGATTGGAATTGTCTCTTCGTTCCTAAGGGAAAATGGATGTGGTCTTTCAATGTGTTCAGTTTTAAACCAAGTTTTTTCCTATTTCCTACTAGCTTTAATCATGCATGTGTTGTTGGGTTAAGATATATGTTTGTAAAATTTGTTAATAATTAACATTGATTATTTTTTTGGACAAATGATAATTAGCATTTATATAATAGTGTTAAATATAATAAATCTGCAAACATTATTTTAAGGATAAACCAATCATTCCTAAATTATTGAAGATTTATATTATTTTTTTGCAATAAAATTTTGGGTGAAGATTGATTTCCCTGTTTTCATTGACAAATTGCATACGGGATAAATATTTTCACTTATCAACTAACTAAAATATGATCATTTTTGTCTGGTTCTTAATATAAGAATTATTTTTAACAAAATTGTTTTAAAACCCATTTTTTAAAACCTTGGTTATAGTATCGAACTTATATACTCCAATAACACAATTGCGAACCCGTGCAAATTGACAATTAACATGGTGTATAGGAAGAGTCATGAAAAAAGGGTAAAGAAAGACAAAAGATATAGTTGGGAAATAAAGAGATACGTTATAGTGAAAAAGTGTGAGATAGAAAAAACCATGGAGAAAGAGGGAGAAAGATAAGAAAGAGGTGATATAGGGTAGAAAGAGACACGAGAAGGAAAAAAAAAGATAGGGAGAGAAGAGATATAGATTAAGTAGCTTAATTGATTCAAGTTAAAGGGTTAAATGACTAGACTTGAAACCTTAACAAAGGAGAAAAAACACTAATACAACAATTAACATACTGTCATTTGTGAGAATGGAAAGATAATCACATCTATACATTTTTTTTCTTCAGATAAATATTATATCATATGGTTTAAAATCTTCGTAGTTAACACTAAACAAAATAGTGTTACAAAAAATGTTGAAAAGTAGTGTTGCAAAACAATGATGATCACTTAAATATGTCTACTGAATGTAATGAAGGTTAATCATACAAACACGAACTTAGGTGCATTATGCATAACTTCTTCAGATGCCACAATGGAAGGCTGTTCTTTTTTTTTGGGGATCTGATAATAAAGCAAGGTTAGGTTTTTGGAAAGTCTACCATTTGTCGGCTATGGAGAGTTCTTGTTGTTTTAGAAGTTGTTATTAGTATAATTATTATTTTCTTAATTGACTTTTCTTTATTTTTTTTTAATTTATAAATTGAGTAATTATGACGCCGTGTTTTTGAAAAAAGCGTGTACGCAATCATAACACCGCCGTTTCAGTTTCAGATGGAATGTTGAATGCTTCAAAACCCTCGAAAAAAGATTACAACACTTGGTTTCCTTTCTAGATTTTTCATCTCTATCGGCTTACCTCTCCAAGTTCCTTTAATACTATTTTGATTTTATTGGTGTTTTTATGAAAATTTGATATTGTTGTTAATGTGTTCTAAAAGTTAAATAATAAAATATAATTACGTATTTATTTCTTATTTCAGTTTATTCTATCTAGCATTCTTTTTGTCAAAATTTGTTCAAACAACCTTACTGCTTTGTTTTGGTTGGTTAGTGGTGGTGTTAAACTAAATTATTTTAAATAACATGACATTGTATGTTTAAAAATGAAACAGTGTGGAACTTATTATTGAAATTCATTTTAGACATAGTGTGAAGCTTATAAACATTTCATTTTCAAGAAATTCATTTTATGTTTTCTTTCAAAAAAGAATTTGTTTTATGTGTGTAATATACTCTCAATTTTACTTCAAATTTAAAACAATTTGTGATATATTGCAGTATGAAATATTTATATTTAATTTTATTTAAAAATAATTTTCTTCATGGATTGCACGGGTTTCCTGTTTACACACTAGTTACTTAATAACAACCAACCTCATTTGTGATATTATAAAAATAGTGTTTCTAGAAACACAAATATGAGAATGTGTTGCAAGACTTATTGGATGCATTACCGATTTGCGGTTGAAAATACTTTAAAGAAATTATGTTACTTTGTTTAAAATGTATATCGCGTTTTGTTTTAAAAAAAATAAAAATGTAAATTGCGTTTTGTTTTTTAAAAAAAAAAATGTATTTTATGTGTTCTACAAATCAATATGCAAATATTTATACTTCTTTTTTTTTTATCAAAATACTTGTAGTTAATAATGGTTTTATTTTAACAGTTTAATATCAATAATCTAGAAATATACCACATTACTACGTCAAATAAATAACAAAATCACCAAACAATCAACTTATTTGGAGATTAAAAATACTTTTTTTCTGTCAAACTTATAAGCATATTGATTGTTGTAAATATATTATTTCTTTAAATTAATTTCATTGCTTCTAACATTTTATTTTTTATCCGTACATATGTATGGGTATTCAACGTATGTTGCTTCCATTGAGTTTTAAACAAACTTTAGTCATAAACTATTATTTTTTATCTGAATGATATTGGTTAACACACTATAATTATTTTGTCCAATCAATTACAAGGTCTAATCATATTCCATATTTGTGGGTGTAACTCACTAATATATACATTTCTATTTGTAACTAGTTAATATATAGTTATTTTTTAAAACACATAGAACATACACCAATATTTTTAGAAACCGATTTATGGTTCTTAGTTGTATACATGACAAACACAAAATATGAAGATTATTAGTGTATATAATCATCTCTTATCCATTTCCCTTACAATAAAATCTAAAGAGCAATTGTTTTGTAAATATATAACTTTTTAAATGGAGACCATTAGTGTATATCTTTTTAAATGGAGACTGTTGGATCATAGAGGGATGTATTCTTCAATTTAAACCCTAATTTTTTCAATTGTCTAATATTCTACATGCAGGAGGGGAAGAGAATGAGAATGTAAATAAGGAACCCCACTTGTTTGATTTTATGAAGCTGTTGATGCTTCAACCTACTAATGTCCTTTGAATCCAAGCTTCTTCGACCACTTTCTTTTTATTTAAATGAGTGGCTGATAGGTGATGATTTGTAAGTGCTTTCAAGATGAAATGAAGGAGACTCTAAACCCTTCTTGCTTTCTCTATGGATAGTTAATGATTAAAAAAATAACATAAATTATGGAGATTTGTGAAGAAAAATAAAAGAGAGAGATATCAGTTTAAAAAACAATCTAAGAACGAACTGTACCATTTTTTCCTTTCTATACAAACGACGACGGATGGTGTGGGTGGATTGAATTTTCGAGCGTTCCGTGAAGAAAAATAAAAGTTATTATTGTATATAATCATCTCTTACTCATTTCTCTTGCAATAAAATATGCAGAACAAGATTTGTTGATGAGCTAAAATTGTTAAAAATATAACTCCCGTATTAGTGCACACACCTAAAATTTTCAAATATTGTGTATATGGATTGCAATTATATATATCAAGATTTGTTAATGAGTTGTCTTTCTTAATTTCAGATTCTCAATTATTCCAACCATGTGTACCCTCTGTCGTTTCTTGGTCTTTCTTGCGACCCTATTTTGTACATTTTACGATATCTTTGTGCTAACTGTTGTATCCGCTAACCGTAAGCAACAAGTTTCTAGCCTCTGAGAAACTCACTGCAGGATTGAACATTACACTCTCTGTCTCAAACTCCAATAACTATATGAAAGTATCATACGAAGACACGCTCACTGTTGAGATATTTTACTAGGTAACAACGAGCCTATTCTTGGCACATCATGTGTGCAATCTTTCAATAGCAGTGTGACTGAGATGAGATTGATGATAGACGGGAGTATGCCACTTCGCGCAGTGATCAACATTGATTAGAGCCGTCGAGAACATTGAATAGTCGAATTTGGGTTTAATGTAGTCTTTTCAATAAGGTTAAAAAATTATCTCTTCAATTCTAACTGAAAATCTGTGAGTGTTGATTGCTACCCTCTCATGTTTGTAATTTTGCCAAATGTACACAACACAAACCCCGTGATTCTATTGCAAGATTTTCTTTGCACCAACACTAAGTATTAGCTAAACTTCAACCTGCACTTTTGCCCGGTTGCTTTGTTTTTTAAAAATATTTGTAGGTACATATTTACTTTAGTCAAATAATTTTTTGAAAGAATAGATTGATTATTAGTCATTTTAATATAGTCATTTTATCAACTAGTGTGAGCCTCTCAAAGCTTTCATAATAGAGAATACCTACTTCTGGA
>Ga0315913_1006665_pt1 | contig 13942 bp, 7 predicted proteins | sample MpolsnodulesMG_FD_207736 | JGI IMG/M metagenome (GOLD analysis project Ga0315913, IMG submission 207736) | Medicago polymorpha root nodule microbial communities from Los Angeles, California, United States - small nodules | ecosystem: Host-associated > Plants > Roots > Nodule | place: USA... | reverse complement strand
TCTTTTTTTCACCGTTACCAATTATATATTGCATTTTATTATTCGTATGTCAATCCCTTAACAATAAACCTGTGCGACGCACGGGTCAACAATCTAGTAAATGTTAACCCGTCTCGCTATACTTAACCTAATTTTAACCTAATTTTTCCCTCTACACTTTTGCATTTAATGTTTATCTAAAGTAAAATAAAATTATGTTCCTAATTATATGCTCTTTTTTTTTGGAAATCTCTTACTTATAAATGTTAACCCGTCTCGCTATCTCTTACATATAAATGTTAACACATCTCGCTATACTTAACCTAATTTATATGAAATATCTTTTACTTGTAAATGTTAACCCGTCTCGCTATACTTAACCTAATTTTAACCTAATTTTTTCCTCGACACTTTTGCGTTTAATGTTTATGTAAAGTAAAATAAAATAATGTTTCTAATTATATGCTATTTTTTTTGGAAATCTCTTACTTATAAATGTTAACCCGTCTCGTTATCTCTTACTTATAAATTTTAACCCGTCTCGCTATACTTAACTTAATTTTAACCTAATTTTTATGAATACTATATGATAATCATGACATTTATCTAAACTATTATGTTACATATTACCGTCAAATATTACCTTCGATATGACTCATGCGTTAGCACGGATCGATGTTCTAGTGTTAATAATCTACAACTCTCAACAAATGCTCTTCTGCATACACTACTAAACTACACATATGACCTTTTGCAACATCTTATACGTGAACTTTTTAAAAAAATGTTACATACACCTCCTTTTAATATGTGATTCCATGCCTTTTTAGCCTAGTTTCTTATTTTTCGTTCTCTCTTTAAAAAATGTTCAACGCACCTCTTCTTTCACACTACTATATAGATGAATTAGGGAAATATTGAGTTCAAGTGTGAGTGTCTTATCCCACATCGATTATGAATGAATTTAGTGTTGTAAATATAAGAGATTTAGCTCATATTCTTAATACTTCAAAGGTTTGCATCGAAATAATGTCAAGCACTCTTGTTCATCCTTAGTTGCTCCTAGAACTCCTTTGAAATCTTCAACAACTGGTATAGAGTTTTGGTAAAGTATGGAATGTAGAAGACTCTTGAAGGGGAGATTGTTGATTGAAATAAGTGGTTTCTTACATTGAATATGAATAACATAAATCTTAGATATACAAGAGAGATGACTCATACTATAAATACCTCAAGATTTTGGGTGGATTTGTGATGTAAATGTTGAATAAAAATAAAATAAAAAGACAACTCATATTCTCAGTATATTAAAGTTTTGGTTGGTTCTGGATTTGTCGTTGCTCGTAGCGCTCCCCAAAATCTTCATATCATTGTGTATTCTATTTTACTTTCATGTGTTGATGTTTAAAAAAAAAAAACACCAAATCGGGTAAAAAGTAAGTAACAAAAATGTATTCAAACAAAAAACGACCCCATAGTATTCATGAGGGTAGAGGTGAAGGGGACAAAACATGAAAATCAATAAAGATGGAGGTTATAAAGTCACGTTTTAAATTGATATGTTTGGCTAAGATGTGGTTATGAAGCAATCACATGGTAGTGGCATGGCCAAACGAGGAAATGCAGCTACTAATACGAAGCAGATACAAGTCCAAATTTAGTTGGTTTTTGGGTAAAAAAGAGCTGTCTCTATGAATGTTTGGAAGAATAGGCAATTGATTTAATAAAGAAAAATACACATGGAACCTCGAATGCAGTATATGTTTGAAGATGTCAAGGGTCAAGTTTTTCACTTTTGTAAAATTGCAGCTTGTCCCATTGTTAAAGTCAAAAAGTTTGGGACTTGTTGAAATACTTTACTAGTTTATATGGTAGAGTGTAATCTTTCAGTTCCATATATGGTTAAGGCATTGGTTAAATTTTTTATTTAATGAATCAGATAACTAAAAACCAAGGTACTTTCCCAACTTAAGCCCCCACTCCCATCCTAAAAAATAAAATAGAGTTGTAATTTTGGAATGTGAATGAAAAAGTGAACAAAACTAGATAAATTTAAGCACAATATTTACTTTGTTCAAATTGATTGAAAAATAAAATTCTTTAATGGTAAAAGGAGAAGGAAAACAGAATACTCCTTATTGTAGTGTGTAAGGAAATTATGGACACGAGAAGGAAAACAGAGACTTACGTTTTATTTGGGAGTTTGGAGGGGGAGGGAAAGATATGAATTTGGGGGTTGAAAAATACGGTGGAAAATGGATAAATCTTTTACATTTTTTAAAAGAGTGGTTTTTTTAGAGAACGATAAATTAATTATGATTACTATATTTTTAATTTTAAAGAATATTATAATAATATAGATTAAATTTAAAAAATTTATATAAACCCTCTAAAATTTCCCAACATTCACCTCTAATACAATTTTTTAGTTCCCTAAATTAAGAGAGTTTTGTATTATAATTAACCTCCAACACCCACTCTCTTATTTTCCTCTATTTTACTCCTAGGGGTGAAGTAATCATTAAAACTGAGTGGACAATGGGTTAGGGAGACATGTGCTAAGTAGTTATACACTTTAAATTCTCTGCCTGTGAGTTGCAATTTATTTTTGGTTTCAATACTGGTTCCTTTTTTTTTCTTTCAAATCCGCAATTTTATTCCCCATAGTTTATTTTTATATTTAAATATATTGTTTGTGTTGCCACATAAACTCCACATATTTTGTCTATTTGTGCACATTGTAGGATGTCGTATTCGCATCTATGTACCTTTGTCACGATATCACTTGTCTATCATCAATTTCATTAAATAATGGATGTCAAAATTAATCGCGGATTCCTCAACAAAAAACAAATTCGTGGGACCAAAATTGTTGATATTAAAAGGTTAAACGATTAAAATTACACATTTAAAAAATGGGTCAGGATCAAAATTGCATACTCAAAATAATAGGGAACAAAATTGCATTTAACCCTTTATTTTTGCATTTAACCCTTTATTTTTTTAGTTCATTGTTGTGCATCTATTTTATTTATTTAAACAATTAGATTACAAAAAAAATTAATTAGTATCCTATATATTACTGTTGCTTTATTTATAATTTAACAAAAAATATTTTTTTGAAATTGTTAAATTAGAGAAAATAAGTATGTTAATATAATAAATAAAATAGCATGAAATATATAAATCAATAAATAATTGGAGCATCCATCACTTGTTACTTTTTATTATTTAAGTGATATTAGTTAACGATAGAAAGGTAATAAACATCCACGTGAGCATAATTTAGTTGGTAGAGATAATAGTCGGAGTTCGAACCCTGCATTCTCCACTTATTTATTATAAGCATGAAAGCTAATAAACAAAGTTGCAAACTAATTGCTAACTATTTAATATAAAAAAATGATAATGGAAATTATGTTATTACTCCCTTGGTTTTTATTTTTTGCATTTCAACTCGCCTAATTATTTTATTACCTACAATAAATAAGGGTGTTTTAAAAAAAATTTATTTTTATCACTAAATTCAACACAACTACTCATTTTCTTAAGACTCATGTACAATTCAAATAAGATATTTACGATGAGACGGAAAGAGTGCATGGTAACCGCGTCATAGCGGGTAGACCAGGTCATGTAAGGCGTATGCACATGTGCGCCTTACTCAAATAGAGGAAACATAACACAATAAGCATTAGGGGGAGCGTAACGACGATCCTCCGAGTTAGGTTGCCACCATTAGACCCAAGACGAGGATGATTGTTAGTATATAATATGGACTACGTGTAGAAAATTTTATTCATTCACTCTTTGCTGCATATATACCAATTCTCAGACCTCTGTCACAACATATCACCGACAAAGTACAACTACAATCCTTAGGAAGAACAATATGCTCATTTAAACTATAGAAATCTATTTCTTGATATTCTCTCATTGTTATTCCTCTTTTTCTATATCTACCCAACATCATGGCCAGTATGTTAATTAAAAAAAAAAAGCATTCAGGTATGACTCGTTGCATTTGCGCAATCTTTGCCAAATCCTGAGCATTCGCTGTCTATGGCATCTTTAGATGTGAACGGTTGTTAACTGTTGTTAGGGTATTTCAAGAAGTTTGAGATGCTTGAGAGCAAAACATGGGTGTCTAAAGAGAAATTTTCTGCCATCTAATTGGTTCTCCTGGCCTGATTTCATGTTCAACCGCAAGCCCACTTTACACTTAAGGGCCTTTACTAATTAAGCAATAAAACAAGAAAACTTATTTTCCCACCCTATGTACTTATTGTGCGCCTTCCCATTTGACCATTTTACCTTCGTTTGAATTTTATAATCCGAAGTGTACTTGACTATTTTTTAATTATAAAATTCGAACTGTATTTACCTAGTTTTGATCAGATTCAACTCGGTTAATGAAAAATATAATATGAAATCTGAACGCATGCCCAATATCTGTTCAGATTATATAATATGAAACGTGTTTGAGACTGTGCTAAAATTTGTGCTTTGGAAGGCTTAACATGTTTTAATCCTCGTGCTTTGGAAGGCTTAACATGTTTTAATATCTGTTCAGATTATATAATTTGAACCGATCCAATACATTATTTTTCTATGGTTCACATTGCACCGACAATTTTTGTCCTCCATTATTTTTCTCTGGAGGTTTAATCCTCGTCTTTGTTTGATGTCTGTAATTTAGCTTTTGCTTGGCGCTTTTGTTGTCTGACTGATTGTATATTTGGATAATCTCTCTGGCACACCTTGTGATGGATAGATTATGGTTTCTTATTACTTTCATTTTGCCTTGTTAAAAAAAATGAACTTATATCAGCTAATGATATTTAGTTATGGGCGAGACTCAAAATTGAGGGAGACATTGTTAAGTTTAAGTATAAGTGGTCAAATTCAACATCAACTAATGTTTGATAAACAAGAAAGGTGTCTCATATATTAAATGTCTCAAGATTTTGGATAGTTATGTGTTTTATGATTCTCTTGTGGTATGCATAGGATAATTGTTTCTATTGGGAGTCCCCAACAACAAATAACATTATGATCACCTAGGGGAAAATTTTAGAAGAATATATTAAATCTTGAGAAATTTATAATCAAAATGGTGTAGCATAATTGATAGATGTTTTGAGTCACTTAACGAGTTGGTCAGTGTTCGTTCCTTGACCGATGTGTATGAATAAATATTTGTTGGAAGATGTCAACATCTTAAATATCGATGTCAATTACCTCAAAGGATTGGTCTAATCTCCATATTTGTTACCTCAATAGATTAGTCTCGTATTTTCTTGCAGGGGATACTAGCACTGTAGTTTTGATTCTTTTCAAACACACTAGCTTAATATTCAAAAAGACATTGGTGAGATATACATATTGGGCTAACCTCCGATGGCTGAAGATTGGTGAAACATATTTATCATAGGTAGGGTTGGGGTATTTACATTTATGACTTCAGTGTTCTAGTCAATTTCAATGTAAGCATATGAGAGCTGGTAAATTTTAGAGTCCTAGCTAGTGTGCTTGATGAGACACATATATGCGACCATTGTTGATGGCAGTAACAGGAAGAAGTTACCCACCGTTAAGAGTGAGGAAGTGGGACGAAAGAAACTTTATAATAACATATGGACAAATTATTCATTGGCATTTCTCCACTTGAATATGTTAATGACGTTTACAGTGAGAAGGACATGCAAATGTGATTTTTCTTTTTAGTGTTTGGGTCAAAACTAGAGTACTAGATTAATCTAAATGGACCTAGTAGTTTCAATAAATAGTTGGGCACAAAGAGTAGTATAGTATACTCTAGTGTTCATAAATACCATTCACACATTTTTAAATTTACTTTACAAACTTTTTATAAAAATATACACCATAAATTACAAAAGTTTTTGGTATTTATGGTATTTAAAAATGTACTTTTTTTAAAAAAAATGTGTACCATAAATTATAAAAATATTTCTCATTTTTAAATATACTTTTTTTAAATGTGTACCATAAACAATTTCTATCACATACCCCTTATTTCTTCTTCGCTTACTTACTTTGACGTCAAAGTGGTTACAAGTATCACCCTTAACATACTCAATCTCTCGATTCTGTTCAAATCACTTACTTTCTACAAATGCGACATTAATAATAAACAAAGCAAAAGCAATAAACACAATAACAACAAAAAAGAAAAAGCAATTAATTTAGTCAATCACAATTAGTTTGTAGGAAAGTCCCCATACTGATACAAATATTTATAAACATGAGACTTGCTAAACCTCTTCACCACTAAATTAAATACAACCTTTTTTAAAAAAGTATCCACATTATTCCACAGCTTAGTTTAAGTTTTTATACAACATAGAGAGAGCATCACAACGAGAATGAATCCTAATCAAGTGATTGAGAGAAAGAAAGCATATGCAATTCATTTTATATATTTTATTTTATATATCTTTTAAATAAATATTTGACTAAACTTTCACCCAAGAAAAAAGTATTTGACTACATTATACGTACATTTCATGTCTTATCTTACTATAGGTTTCGATTTAATCTCTCTTTACTTTTTTTGTTCCAATTTCTTTTTATTTTGCAAAATTATAGGAATATTAACTCTTTGCTAGACTCTACCTCTTTGATTATGAATTTATGACACCATAATTTATCAACAGAGAAAAATTATTTTAAAATTTCTCAAGTGACCCAGCAGGAAACAATTTTTCAGTTGCCCACACCAGTATGCTTCCCACGTGTTCTTCTCCAAATGTATGTGCGAGTTCTTATGATATAGAAAAAACATTTTTTTATAAGTATTAAAAACAATTTTTTTCCAATATTTTCTGATTACTAAAAAACAGAAATAATTAGTGGTATGTAATTGTAATCTATTTGAAGGAAAATAAATTGCAAGAAGAAAAAAAAGTAAAATAAGAAAAGGAATAGAAAAAGGATTATATATTGCATATGGAAGAAATCTCTTTATTTCTTCCTAGAACATTCTGAATACATAATGAAACTTGCAGAATTTGAATTCAAACCCTTCTTTTTTCACTTCAATTTTGATGTTACCTATCTAAAAACCTTTACAGAAATTATCTCATTCTTCAATTACAGTTAGCACAAATCAACTAGCCACTCTAGTGGAAATTAAAGAACATTATGGTTGCTTGCACTAGAAGAAAACAAATTGATTCATCCCTTTGAATTGAAATCATCACCTTTAAGTTTTCATAGTAATTTCCAAAAGAACTATGCAATGAAGAAGTACTTCAATTTCAACTCTTGATACGCCTCAAGGCAAGGTAAGCCAATAATCTGTAAAACACAAACATGAAAAACAACACTCCAATGCATCCCATTGTGCCAATTTGACCCACCACATCTTCATCAAGAAATTTGCAACTTGCGCCATCATTAGTACTACCAACATGATTGCAACCGATTAGATTTGCAATTTTCTTGCCATCGCCATATTGAATTCTAGTTAACAACCTGTAACTATAGAATGTTGTGGATATGTATTTGATCCAAGCTACACAAGATGGCACCTTATGGACATAGTATCCACCAGTTAATACAAATGCTAGCATTGTCACTGCTGCAACTGTGGAAGCTTGTTTAGCATCCATTATTGCAGCACCTAATGCAAGTCCAAGACCTTGCGACACAAGCACGAATCCAAGAACAACCAACAATGTCAAGAGAAAAGACAGCAAGTCAGGCTTCAATCCACCCATCCAATATGTAATGACGAGGAAAATTGTTGGAAGAAGAAGCTCCATTGGTAGGTCCCCAACAATTCTAGCCATGAAATAGGATGATAATGTGTACATACCAGAAGCTCTTTCTTTAACAAAGATTGCGCGTTCTTGAGGGAATGCGAATACAGAGTTGAAAGATGGGAATACACCCCAAAAGATTGAAATGAAGAAGAGTAATCCAAGCCTATCTTGAATGTTTTTATAGTCTGAATGCCACCACATTAAACCAGCTAGTAAAGCAGCAGCAACAACTTGAAAAACTCTTAGTGTGTTGAAAGATTCATATTTTCTTTCTTTGAGGCTTCTTTGGAGAAGAATACTGAATTGGTAAAACCAATCAAAGATGTTAACTCTGTCATTATATCTACGTTCTTTTGAAGAGCTGCTTCTTGAAGGGTGATGATTGTCTTTGGTTGAAGCATTGGTTGTGTCCATACAAAGAGATTTTACCTTTGGACCAAGTACTGTGTTGTATGAATGAATTAGATTTTGCTTTATGTTTGGTCTATCTTTTTCACCTACACCATCTACATGGCAAACACCTACAAAATTCAAGGTTAAGCTTGATTAATATCACCACCCTCATACAATAAAATGTTCATTCTATTGTTGCACTTCAATTATCTGTGTTAATTGTATTTCTTAGTTGAATAAATTACAAGATATTCTAAATATATGTAGGAGAATGTACACTAAACAGTAGCAATAGATAGAAAATAACAAAGAAAAAGATCAAAGCATTGATATTTTTTTGTTGTTAACCCTTCTAGTCTTAAGACAAGGGTCCACTAATTGTTTTAAGTAGGATTCAAATTTTCTCCAACTTATTAATCACTTAAACTCTATCGTTTTATTACCATCAAATAGATTAATCGATTTTAAGAGTTATTATGATTGCATTCAATTTCAAAAAGAAGTAGAATACGTATTTCTTATGTAACCTTTAAAAAGTAGAGATTAATCAACTTTGAGAATTGAAATAAAAGAGATAAGGGACCACGACAGATAGAAAGAAAGGGCAAGATTATCTGCAACAAAAAGTGAGATTGAAGCTTTATATGAAAAATCTTTATCAATAGTCCAATTATATGCAACAAAATAAATGATCGAAAGTGATAGATGTAGCATCATGCAATGGCCCACTAAAACATATAGTACATCATTTAAATAGCCAAATCTATTTGCACAAAAACATAGAAAGTACATGATATATAGGTCCAAACAGGGACAAAAACTAAAGTAAAATGTGTTTAAATTAATCATTCAAATAAATACTTAATTAGTTGAGTATTCTAAAGGGATCAGCTAGGGGCATAAACATGCTTAAATATGATAGTGGAATTTGTAAAAGCTGACTTATGTGTTAATGTTGTGGTGTGTCTCCACTAAAATTGGTGCTGGAACTGGTTGGACCAGCAGCTCCTACTTTAATGTGCATAATATATCAATATCAATATATCCATTTATTTACTTTTTATTCATTATAAGCCTTTATGCCATCATACATCACTTTTGTGGAGAATTGTTTATATGGATGTAAAAGCAGCCCAACACGTGTTGCTCTCTAATAGATACTAAGATGACAGAGATTCTCAAAAAAAGGTGGAGGAAAGAAGAAAAAGAAACAAAGTAAGGAAAAAGATGGGCAAGATCGATCATTGTCAAAGAAAGAAGTGTAGGTCAAGTTTTTTCCAACTGTAATGATGAATATGGAACAAACCTCATGACCATGGTATTGTGTTGATCAATCATTTTAAGAAAAATTTAATTTCAATTCATTTCTATCTTTCCTTCTTTTATAAAGAATAAATTTAAATAAAAAGGAAATGTTATTACAAAAACAAAACATCCAACGTTGTGACAATGACACTGATTATCCAACGTTGTACCAAAAACAAAACATCCAACGTTTGAAACATTAGTAAACAAGTTGGTTTAAGACCTCAAACTCAACTTTAATACTACTTCTTATTATACACCTAAAAGCTTAACCTACTCCCTAAAACTTACTTACAAATTAACAATCGTCCCTAGACAGTGATTGTGAGTTCACTTTACCAACCAAATCAAATCTTTTATGTTTTAATATGTAAAATTTTACTATCATATCTTATAAAGTTTTATTTGCACCTCTCTTTTCTAATATATGAAATAAATAATTGTTTTAAATAATTAAGAAAACAAAAGCATCATGACAAATCTAATATAAAAATATCCATTCCCACTTTTCTTAGGTGCTCTTTCATCTTTTATTTTCTTTTACAGCAAATATATGGTTTCTCACGCTATCAATGGCGTCATCACTTCCACCAACATAATATTCAAATGGACCCAAGAATCAACAAAAAAAGGTTAATAGAACACATCTCCATAATAATCTTTGTGCCAAAGATGTTTAACTCCATATAAGATAAAAATACCTTGTCAAAGAGCACTTACCATACAGTTAAATATCATGGATTATTATTAATCATCTCGGGTCCTAGCTAAACTTTTTTTATTGAGATCAACCAATCTATACTAAAAGAAGCAAAATCCCAGCACATATAATAGATAGACCAGTTATATTCAACTAAAGTCTAATCCACTACTTAAGCATTACCAACTTTAAACCATATGCACGTTCTCATTTGACCATAAAATATATAGCTTTGGTCCACATTGATACACTAGTCTAATATCTCATTAGTCATTACATCACTCCTTCCACAAACACTAAAGGGTTGAATATTGTCCAAAGAATTTCTACTAATTAGCTCACATCACATGTATAACATTATTGACTTAATATGTTTGAACATATATGCCATGATAAACAGAAAGAATAACGTGTAACTTTCTTTGTCTAAAGTATAAGTATGAAAACAAAGTACGGTTTATGAATTGTGATAACAATGTGTACTAAAATTTGTACCAACTTAAATGATTTGTTTTGGCTTATCTATTCATTCCCATGCTACAAAACAAGTCAATCTAAATACTATTTTGGACGTCGCAAAAAAAGTGATTTTGATTCTGGATGTTAGATTAAGCTATTCCAGTCGAAAAGGACACAGTTGATGGTTCTAGTAATAAGGAAAGGGGCCATGCCTTCCATAAGTGCACCGTATGCCTTTCAATTATTTTTCTTCTAGTTTTGGAATATATTTCTAGACCCCACATAAAATTTGGCACCAAGCCCAATTGATTGGAAAATTGAAATCTTTTTTCCTGTTTGCACTGTTTTCACTAAAAATCTTTGGAAAATGATATAATGTGGTTGATAAATAAAAAAAAACTGAACACACATCTGTCTTTCACAACATAGCTTTATTTGGAGATCTACATTATCTATCTATAATCACATGGACTTTGTCCACAAAAAAAAAAAAAAAATTGTATATGGACTTAATTTTATTTTCTTATCAAAGTGATACTATTGAGTCAAAAATAAAAATATGAAAGTGATACTACTATTTAGCTTTAAGACGAAAAAAACATGCCTCATCAGAGGAGGCTGTGGCTAAGATTTTGGGTTGGCCAAGAAGAAACTATACAGCTTGGAAGAAAGAAAAAAAATCTGAAAGAGAAGAAAAAATTGAAGCATAGTGGCATACTGTTTCAAAAAAGATGGACACGTGGTGTGCATCATGTAATAATTGTTTAAATAAATAAAGCATTCCAATTAATTGATGCGAAAAATCAAAACCCATTACTTTTTTAATCTATTTGTTCCACTCAATGCAAGAAATCTTTATAGTTCTGTCCTTGCTTATACCTAAAATATACTTTCATTAAATTCAATAGTATTCTAATATATAAACTCTAGATAAAATCACAAACATCTCATCACTACCACAATATGTTGTATACGAATAAGAATGGGCAACCTCTGCCAAGAAGCACTAAGGCATTAACATATCATTTTTTATTAGAACCTATTAACTTAGAGGTGATTCAAATATTAAACTTAATAGAACTCTATCAAGGGACCCAGGGGAAGCATGTATTCAACCTAAACTACGGTTAATATTAAACTTTTGACCACCCTTTTCTAATATTAAGGTCTCTTATATAATCATTCATCACTTGAATATCATGGACCGCTCTAATGTAAATAATTTTCTATGGCTCTCCTCTAAGCATATTCTATACTATATATTTATGCTCAAGTTGAACTTACGTTTTAAGTTATGAAATTATTAGCTTTACCAAAAAATAATGGAACTCTAATGATGATTGCTACTGGTTTTAGTTGCAAAGGAGTGCGTACTTATGGTCGGTTTTGACTAATGTACACTTAAAAGAGAATTTTTAAGGAAAAGTGTTAACAACACTCACTTTAATAATATTCAATTTTCACTACTTATTCACCTACATCATTTCGGAAATGACCTAACATAAAGTGTGAGATTTACATGAACTTCATCTAATAAAAGAGTTAGTGTTAAAAATAGAGTGATCGATTAGACTTTAAATACATAGAAACTATTACAAGGTAGTGTTACTAATAAGTATGTACCAAGTATAAGAAAGCCCAAAAATCATAGTGGTGAATTAAAACTTAGATCAGAAGTGGACCATATGTACTATATCATGGTGTATTGTCGTGCCCATGGGTGGCAATTATAGCAATGTAGAATTACATTAAATAATGCCTGCCACAGTATGTTGTCTAACTTAATGTCTTTAATGACGTTCTACTTCACAAACAAAATTTACACACCATACCCATACTCTAAAGAGTCCACCCTCAAGCAATCACAGTCAAAGTTTTTTCGGAAAGATCTACAAGAAGCAACATCGTTAATTGTATCTCAGCTAGATTTTTTTAAATATTTTTATATTTGTGTTGAATTTGGCAAAATCATCATGTCATCCTATCCTATCCTAATTTTATTAAAACTCCTGTTTGATGGTCAGAATAGGGAGACAGGATATGATACATTCAGTATATCCTGCTTAAATATCATGTTTGATGCACCAAAGGGATAGGATAAAATAAACCATTTTCCTATTCTATCTCAACTTTCCTTTGTAATTTATATCCTGAGTATAGGCTGGGTTAGAAATTATCCTGATGAGATTAGAAGATCATTCTTTATTTATTATCTTGATATTCCATTTTTAAAATATTGTCATTTTTAAAATAATGATAGCATGTATTTTCTATTATAATTAATAACATGCCAATTTTACAATATTTAATTAAATATGAGACCAATTTTTCATTTAATTATAATGATATTCTGTTTGTTATCATGTGCGCATCAAACATGTGACAGGTTTAATGTTTATCATGTACTTATCATATCACATCTCTATCCAGCTTTATATCATATCTTGTTTCTATCCTAACCATTAAACGGACTCTAAAGTTTAATTAATTCATATATAAACTAAATCCCATTTTGTTAATTATAGACTCCCCTCACAATATTTCTCACGCCAATGATAATTCACACTAAAAACCCAAATTTTGTTTTTGACTTTAGATCGATGAATTGACAAATCATCTAAAAACTCACACAACTATAATATTTCATGTTCAATGAAAACGTCTAAATTAACAATATAAACATTGTCAATTGACTTAAATCTTGTGGACACTTATCACCAAGTTAAATTAATGGACATACCCTCAGTCCATTATATTTTTATATTTTTATTATATTAGTTTGTAAAATAGTTAACAAACATCTATAGTTAAATATGATTTTACATTATTCAAAAAATATATATGATTTATAATTTTTTGTGGCCGTATATATCCATTAAATTGATATAGATATATCAAAAAGCAAAATGACTTTAACAGATAATGTAATAATACATAGTTTTATACTGACCTATAATAAATAAAAATAAACTCATCAAATTTCTACATAAACCCATTTTCACCTATTATAATTACCGCATGCAAAACTATTGTACATTCTGATTTTCACAAACAAATTTATTTTTAATTTATATATTGAAAGTGTAATAAGAACTTGACAAAGAGAAACAGAAACAATGAATTTGACGTACCGTTAGCAAGATCAAGCAGAAAATCCGCCGGATTGACCGGAAACGACGGCGCGAATCCAACCGACTCAAAATATCTCATAGCTTCTGCTCCTTTCCCATAATACATACAATTTCCCTCTGACAACACAAGCACTCTATCAAACATCTGGAACACCCGACTCGACGGCTGATGCACCGACGTCACCACC
>Ga0315913_1006663_pt1 | contig 13942 bp, 14 predicted proteins | sample MpolsnodulesMG_FD_207736 | JGI IMG/M metagenome (GOLD analysis project Ga0315913, IMG submission 207736) | Medicago polymorpha root nodule microbial communities from Los Angeles, California, United States - small nodules | ecosystem: Host-associated > Plants > Roots > Nodule | place: USA... | reverse complement strand
GGAAAATCAATAACACACCGCACAAAAACGGGAAATCAAAACAAACATAGTCGTTCAGAGACGACGAAATCACAAAAACAAACGAAAGAAAACAGAAAAGATGTGAAATCACTTCTTCAATTAGGATAGAAGGAAAAACAATTCGGATATAATCGACAATATCAGTGACAAATATTTATCCTGTGTTTTTGTCACTGATATTGGTCTGATTATATCCGATATGAGACAAATATTTATCATGAGGAAAAACAATTCGGATATTGGTCTGAAAAGAAGAAGAAGAAAGATGTGACGGTTAGAGTTTGAGAAGGAGAGGAGAGGAAGAAAAGAATATAATCGACAATAAGACTTGATGTACATTTGGGTCAAATATTTGTCACTGATAAAAAAAAACACTATGAAAATATCATTCATGAATATATAAAAAAATATGGGAGTAGTATTTGCCATCGGTAAATCTAGAAAGAAAAAACAAACAAACAAGGAACACGTATTTGTGATTGATACATATAAAAAAGACAATTTTTTTTTAGACAAATATAAAAAATAATGAAAATATTGATCCTTAATAAACATAAAAAAATAGGACACAAATTTGTCTTTCCAACATATGAAAACACAAACAATTTTTTTAAAAAATGGGATAAATGATTTTCTTTGATAAATCAAAATAAAATAAAAAAAATTAGAGATTGAAAAAGTTAACACACTAGTATATCTAATATAACAATTTTGACTTTGTCATTTTAGTTAGGACTTACAAATTTACAAGATTAATTTTAAACTAATGAAATTATCTCATATATGAGTCATATATCAATAAATTTAATTTTCAGTATTTAAGATATCTTATCATCATGTGTAATATTGCACACGTTAGAAAAATTCTTATTATATTTTTGAAAAGGAACGACAAAAAGCAATAAAATAGCGCGTGATTGACGACTAGTCACGCGTTTTCTTTCTTTCTTACTCGGCGTTGTAAAAAAAGGAAACAACACGTTGTAGGAAAGAGTCCCCCCACTACCAACCAAAAGTCATCATTCACACAAACGCCTCCTCCACCTACTAGAGAAACCATAAAAACCCTTAAATCAAAGTTCAAAATTTGTTGAAGCAAAGCAAGAAACTCGAAGTTTCGCAGCTTTTCTGTAAGTGTAATCTTTTTCATTTAATATATCATATCCCCGCGTTTTTTTGCTTTAATTTGTATGATAAAGTACAACACAAATATGGTCCACCACCAAACCAATCCTTCTCTTTCCACGAAGGAAATGTCATTCAAATTTGCTCCTCCTTTTCTTAGAAGCAACCTTCTTGTTCATGACTCGGTCACTACATATAAACACAAACCATTCTTTGTTTGATCTCATATTTTCCAATTTTATTTGATTTCATTCATAACAGGTTTAGGTTACATATACACAAATTGAGAGGATGATGGAGAATTATTTGCAAGAGAATTTTGGAGGAGTGAAGTCAAAAAACTCATCTGAAGAAGCACTTCGAAGATGGAGAGATGTTTGTGGATTCGTCAAGAATCCCAAAAGACGATTTCGTTTCACTGCCAATCTCGACAAGAGAGGCGAAGCTGCTGCTATGCGTCGTACCAATCAGGTTTCTATTTTTAATCTTTTTTTTATTTTTTATTATTCAACACATGTTAGTTAGATAAGAATAAGATAGCTCCACCAATCATATTTTAGATCAATCATTCATTACATTGTTATTATATTATATTATATTTGTAAGATACTTTACCATTGGTTGCTCTTAATTTATTTTGTATTGGTTACGCAATCATATACACTGGTCAACATTTATTAAAAGAACATTTGCGCAATATCACATTTATTTTTGTGTGTATCATTTGTCCTGTCGTTATGTTTTGGAGATATTACTAAAAAAAAATGTTTTGGGAGATATTGCTTGGACTATTAGGCTGTATATGAATCTATGGGGTCCACTGCAGACCAGTAGTTAACTTCAACGATGATAGTCTGGTATTCATGTTCCACCGTGTTGTCACGGCTGAGACAATGACTTGATCGGCGTCAATTTGTCAAAAATAAGGGATGCGAATGTGTGCCTTAAAACTCATCTCATTCGATTTTCCTTGTTTTTGCCGAATAGACAAGGATTAGATCATCGTCTTAGACGTGTTGGAGGGAAAAACTTCTACTTCCAAGGAATGTCGATCATTGTTAGAGTTTCGAGTGATTTCTAAGTACTAGTCAATTGTGGTATAGCCTCTAACTAATATTTGTGGCTTCTAATTGGTTTTCAAAAGTTCAAATTTGAACTAAGATTAAGATACCATTGATACTTGTTCTCGGCTCTGGCATTACCCCCCTTCACCCTCTTTCCTTCAATTCCACTTCACGGTTGTAAGTCTGGAAGCTGAACACAAGCATGTATTTGACTCTTAAGAATTTGTATATTCCAGATTTTGAGCTTATCCAGTTGGTGGTTTAGCAATTAAAATGTTGCTACACTCCATAAAGAACACGGGATGAGCATAAATGAGCTAATTTGATAATTTTTATGGGGTATGGATGAAATTCAAACATTAAATGCACTTTACCAGTACAAGTTATAAAACAACTTTTTGAAATAATTATAAGCATCAGGAGTAGGACCAACATTTTGATTACATGTCATCCGCAGCTTCTCTATCTAATGTGGTTTCGCAAAACTCAGTTATCATGTATCACCCACACTCACGTGCTCACGTACTGTATGTAAACTGTTTTTCTTAATAATGGATTTGAGAAGGCTTATAAAGTACTATAAACAGTGATTCCTCAGTTTTTTCTTCATTACATAGAACGTGACATCATTTTTATTTTTCCGAAGACTTATTCTCTCCTTACTGCAGGAGAAACTGAGGGTGGCAGTTTTGGTTTCCAAAGCAGCATTTCAATTTATCCAAGGTAAGTTTCTCCCGCATTATTCTCATAGCTTAAAAATATTAGAGCCAGTATATTTACTTTTGATCATATTCACAGGCGCGAAACCAAGCGATTACAAAGTGCCGGAGGAAGTTAAAGATGCAGGATTTCAAATCTGTGGTGATGAATTAGGGTCTATTGTTGAAGGCCATGATGTGAAGAAGTTGAAATATCATGGTAAGATTGATGGCATTGCAGAAAAACTTTCTACATCAGCTACTGAGGGGATTAGCAATGATGCTGATTTGCTGGATAAGAGACAACAGATATATGGAATCAATAAATTCACTGAAAGTCAAGCTAAAAGCTTCTGGGTTTTTGTTTGGGAAGCACTTCAAGACATGACTCTCATGATACTTGGAGTGTGTGCTCTTGTGTCTCTGATAGTTGGCATTGCAACAGAAGGATGGCCTAAGGGTGCTCATGATGGTCTTGGGATTGTTGCCAGTATCTTATTGGTCGTCTTTGTGACAGCAACAAGTGATTATCGCCAATCATTACAGTTCAAGGATTTGGACAAGGAGAAAAAGAAAATTTCCATTCAGGTCACAAGAAATGGATATAGGCAGAAAATGTCTATATATGAATTACTTCCTGGTGATATAGTGCATCTTGCCATTGGTGACCAAGTGCCTGCTGATGGACTCTTTGTTTCAGGATTTTCTCTGTTGATTGATGAGTCAAGTTTAACAGGAGAGAGTGAGCCTGTGGTGGTGAACATTGAAAATCCATTTCTTCTTTCAGGAACCAAGGTCCAAGATGGATCATGCAAGATGTTGGTTACCACAGTTGGAATGAGGACTCAATGGGGTAAGTTGATGGCTACTCTCAGTGAAGGTGGTGATGATGAAACCCCATTACAAGTGAAACTTAATGGAGTGGCAACCATTATTGGGAAAATAGGGCTATTCTTTGCCATTGTTACTTTTGCAGTTCTTGTGCAAGGACTTGTGAGCCTTAAACTTCAACAAGAAAACTTCTGGAACTGGAATGGGGATGATGCTTTGGAGATGTTGGAGTACTTTGCGATTGCAGTTACCATCGTTGTTGTTGCTGTTCCAGAAGGGCTTCCATTAGCTGTGACATTGAGCCTTGCATTTGCTATGAAAAAAATGATGAATGACAAGGCCCTTGTCCGAAATTTGGCAGCTTGTGAGACAATGGGATCAGCCACAACTATATGTAGTGACAAAACTGGGACACTAACAACCAATCACATGACTGTTGTGAAAACATGTATTTGCATGAAAAGCAAGGAAGTAAGCAACAAAACTTCTAGTTTGTCCTCTGAACTCCCAGAATCTGTTGTGAAACTGCTGCAACAGTCAATATTTAACAACACTGGAGGAGAGGTTGTGGTTAACAAACAAGGGAAACACGAGATTTTAGGGACACCAACCGAGACTGCGATATTGGAGTTTGGCTTATCATTAGGTGGTGATTTTCAAGGAGAGAGACAAGCATGCAAACTTGTTAAAGTTGAGCCATTCAACTCTACTAAGAAAAGAATGGGTGCGGTGGTGGAGCTCCCTAGTGGAGGTTTAAGAGCTCACTGTAAAGGTGCTTCTGAAATAGTTCTCGCTGCTTGTGACAAAGTTCTCAATTCAAACGGCGAGGTTGTCCCACTTGATGAAGAATCAACTAATCATCTCACTACTACAATAAACCAGTTTGCTAATGAGGCACTTAGAACTTTATGCCTTGCCTATATGGAATTGGAAAATGGGTTCTCTGCTGAAGACACCATTCCTGTTACTGGATTCACTTGTATAGGAGTTGTTGGTATCAAAGATCCTGTTCGTCCCGGTGTTAAGGAGTCTGTAGCTCTTTGTCGTTCAGCTGGAATAACAGTAAGAATGGTTACAGGTGACAATATTAATACTGCAAAGGCTATAGCTAGGGAATGTGGGATTTTAACAGATGATGGCATAGCCATTGAAGGTCCTGAATTCAGAGAGAAGAGTTTGGAAGAGTTGCTTGAACTGATTCCCAAAATTCAGGTACTTCTTACCTTCTTTTATGTACTACACCTTGATTGCTTCATTACCAATCTATCTTACAGTTACAGATGTTTCATGGTGGATCCTTTCAGTAACACAAATGTTTAATTCCTTTTAGGTTATGGCTCGATCCTCACCTTTAGATAAGCATACATTGGTGAGACACCTTCGCACAACGTTTGGAGAAGTTGTAGCTGTAACTGGTGATGGGACAAATGATGCACCAGCCCTTCATGAAGCAGACATTGGACTTGCCATGGGTATTGCTGGAACTGAGGTGAGTCTCAAATATCTGAAACCAAAATAAAACAAAAGATGATGGGCACTTGTGCTACATTTTAGTCATTGATTAATTTTGTATTGCAATAAGAATACAAGAGTCTGGCTAATTACGTATTATGTGTACAGGTTGCAAAAGAAAGTGCAGATGTCATAATTCTGGATGATAACTTCTCCACAATAGTAACCGTGGCCAAATGGGGGCGTTCTGTTTACATAAATATTCAGAAATTCGTACAGTTTCAGCTTACGGTTAACATTGTTGCTTTAATAGTGAATTTTACATCAGCCTGCTTGACAGGTTAGAAATTTAGATTAATTTGTCTAGTTTGATTATGGACTTTACATCAGTTTGCACGATATGAATAAATTTAGAAACATTTTATTCCTTATACTTCTTTATCTTACAATATAATTTGCATTTTGTCTTCAGGAACTGCTCCCCTCACTGCTGTTCAACTTTTGTGGGTGAACATGATAATGGACACACTGGGAGCACTTGCACTTGCAACTGAACCTCCAAATGATGATTTAATGAAGCGTGCACCTGTTGGAAGAAAAGGGAATTTCATCAGCAATGTCATGTGGAGGAATATCTTGGGACAATCACTGTATCAGTTTATGGTGATATGGTTTTTGCAGTCAAAAGGAAAAACTGTCTTTTCGCTTGATGGCCCCAATTCTGATCTAGTCTTAAACACACTTATCTTCAACGCATTTGTATTCTGCCAGGTACTTTTTCTGAAAAGGCTGAACAACTTGTTTACGAATAATATTGTAATAGTTATGAGTCCATGTCAAATTAGGAATCAAGTTAAAAGCATATGTAACTGTTGTAATGTGGCTTACATGTTTTGGGTTGGTCTGGTTTTGCAGGTTTTCAATGAGATAAACTCACGTGAGATGGAGAAAATTAATGTTTTTAAAGGCATATTGGATAACTATGTCTTTGTGAGTGTGATCAGTGCTACAATCTTCTTTCAAATCATAATCGTGGAGTACTTGGGAACCTTTGCAAACACAACACCTCTCACTCTGGTACAATGGTTCTTTTGCTTATTCGTTGGATTTATGGGAATGCCTATTGCTGCTCGCTTGAAGAAGATCCCCGTCTGAAGAAAGCGAACGAACAACTCTTCATCAAAAAGTAGTGAACATTTGTAATTGTTAGTTGTGATGGTTACAGTCATTAGACTTAGACCTTAGATCCCTCTCATTCTGTGTACATTCACTAACTCATTTGGCATTGTTTGAGCTGCCTTGGGTTAGAATCAGAATTGAGCAGCAAAGTAGAACTCTAGAGCCTTGCTCCAGTTATCCTTAGGCGACTGATGAATCACCATTTAACCATTTTATTCAGTACATTGTTTAATTTCAAGGCAAGCAGAATTGTTGATGAAAACCTGAACTTGTTGCTGTGTATATTGATGATGACTCTTGTTGCTGGAAACGACTCGAATAGCTATTCTTCAATTTAGGACAATTTAAATGGATAAATTATGTGTGTTTATATTATGTTTTTGTATAATTGATTCTGAATCAGTCCTTCTGTTCATTTCAAAGCGTTACCTTAATATTATCCTTAATCTCGTTCAACCCAATTTACATATTATAGTAATATCAAAGGAGACAGTAAAAATGTCAAACAAGTTGTTCTTTGTTACCCCTTTTCAACTTTTTCTAGCGGACAATTTCTAAGTTACCAGCGCAGAGATAAAAATAGCAGTAAACATTTTTTTGAAGAAAAAAATAGTAGAACATTAAAAACACAGGAAACTTGTGAGCAAGAGCACGAGGAAAAACTCTAGGAAAAAAAAGAAGATCTATTCTAAGCTCCTTAAACGTTCCATAGTACTCTAACAATTTATAAGCAAGAACTGTAAATTCACGCTTATTAAGGCAAATGATTGTTCAAATTAATTGTTGCACATTTAAATTAAAAAAGTATCAAAATAACCCTCAAATTATTTTTTACAGGAAGAAAAAAAGACATTTAATAGTTGGAGCTATCTTTACACGTTATGAAACCAAAAAATGATGGGTCGATCTTTTTTAAGTACTATTTGTTTGGATGTGCAGCTGCAACTCACGTTTTCTGGAAATCACGGCAAAAAACCACTCGCAGAAGCTCCAATTCTAAGCTTCTTAAAATCACAGCAGATTTACATTGAATATTGTGAAGATGTGTGTTTGCTCCACTAAACACCATATTCCAAACATGCAGTAAGCTCCTTAGTATATGTTCCATAGTAGTATTATCAATGCACAAGCCAATTATCAAGTGTTATCGTCGTTTATCCTTCCTTGATTGTTGCCAGTATCAATAGAACATTAATGGTAATTCTTTTTTAAAATAAAATAAAGGGCATTTTGGGTATAACACAACTAAATAGAAAGCAAATTGTAAATATTTTGAGCCAAATATTTCTTATACTTTGTTGCGGAGTAATGTATTGGCAAACTAAATCACATTTATGTTACATTTTCATTGTAAAAGCATAAAGGTACATCAGGTGTCTAAAGAACTTCGTAAATTATACTCTTGGATTCCTGCAAAGAGACATACAAAACATAGAGAAACTAATTCTAGTCATCAGTCATGTTGACCTTTCCAGTTTCATATAGATGATACGTCCAAAGAGGTTCAAGCAACCCCTTTGCATGCATCAATTTCTCCAGTTCATCGTTATTACTAGCTTCTGTAATTTGCATCTCTATCTTATGATAGATTTCTTCCAGAGAAGACAACATCATGTCACCCCAATCTCTGTCATCACGATTAAACAACTTGGAACATACAAACTGCAAGAGTCCTAATGCCAGCTCAAAGTCCCTTTGTTCTAGCCCAACAAGTGAACAAACCAAGAAAATATCCCCAACTGCATCCATTATACTCTTATTCTTTTTGAGTAATATAATCAGCATAGCCGTAAGTTTATTGAATGTTGAGAATTTATCAGGTTGAGAGCATTCACCATCTCCTTCACCTTCATTCACTGCAGAGAGCACAGTTTTGGCCACAATCAAGGGCCATTTTGGAAACTGTAATTTCATTTGTTCAGATGCAGATAAATGTTCGCTTCCACTTTCGGTGTGTTGTAGAACACTTTCAGATCCCAGTGCCAAAACTACATCAGGCAGCCAAGGCTTTGCGGCTGCAACAAGACGTGATGCATATGCAGAGCCCAAACATGATTCAGTCGAAACAATTAAATCAAGCAAGTTATTGGCAAGAAAGAAGGCTTTTGATGTCATTATGGAGGATCCACCAGAATCAGTCAGTATCACATTGAGTATTTTTGCAGCATAGCTGAAAGAGCTTTTCAGGCAAAATATAGTATTTTTTTTATCCTCTTCCTCAAATTCAATTTTGTGATGATACAGCTGGTTCAACGAAGACAAGATATGTTGTATGCATTTTGAGGTATTATTCAAGAATAATCCATTGTTGTGAGGAGCAAAACACATGGCAGTGGCATCAGCCATGAACTTGAGAACAGCAGTAATCATCTTCACCTTACAAAGCACTTGTTGAGGTTCATTGTGTACAGATCCTATACAAAAAGATTTGGACAATTAGTCACAAACAACGACTAGATATAAATCCAGAGACGATATACATAGTTGAAAGCTTCAAATTGTACTTGTAATGTTTTAATCAGAATTAACAAAAAGAGCCAAACACATGGTTAAATCAAATGAAAACAAATAGATGCCGGATTTTATAGTGTGGATTAGCCAAAAAGGCCATATTCCTTCACAAATGAAATGCCTAATAATGACTTGAAGATACAATGGTCAAATCATAAGAGAAGAAACCTGTAGAAAGTGGCCAGAACTCAAAATAGAACTAGAAATCTGTGAATATTAATACCCATATGTCTACCCAATTACCCATCTAACTATTTATACAGACAAACCTTTTAAAACAAAATTATAATTTGACTGAGATGGAAACAATTGAAGCACTTGAATTGTGCTTGAGGTTTTTTCCTACTTCGCACAGTGTGCTCAAGTTGCATGCATTTGGTCAAAGCAACACAATCCATTATAACTACAATATGTATAATATATGAAATATGAATGTATTTTCTCACCTCCATTACTTGGGCACCCAGCATTTGTCAGAGATAACCTTCGCCTTTTTGTGGAATTTTTATTTTTCCCTGTTTTCTTCCTTTTTTTGGAACTTCGATTTTTCCCAGTTGTTGACTCCAAGTTATGTGAATCCACATTGTGATCTTGTACAGTGTCATCCGATCCAAATAGTTTTTCTAAGCAGTTGAGCACGTGCTCGATTGTCAGATCCAATACTGTCTGTTTAAAAAAAAAAAAGAAACATCAATTCATCAATACAATAAAAGGACTCAAGTTAAATGAATGAGTGAGCTAGGTATGTACGATACTATGATTACAATATCATAACAATCATGCCGGAAACCAGGAAATTTCAAGGGAAAAAACAATTTAAACATTTTGCCAGACAATTGAAAATCAACCAATGAAACTGAACCGAAGATGCAGACAACCAAATTCCAGAAAAACTTATTTTAGTCATTAAATTGACGTGAAATTATAGCAGGCCAGAATGGGCAAAATTCGCTGCACAGAAAAGTAAGATTCAGACACCATAAGAAAAAAAGAAGTTGAAGAAGCATCATATAAGTGATGCATTGAGTAGAAGGTGCTCAATGTAAGAATGCAAGACAAAATCACAAGATCACAGCTAATCTAGCAATAAAAGAGACATCCGACCTCTATAATTCGTAAAAATGGTTGTGTGAGACACATTAACTAGCACAGTGCAAATTGGGAATGAAAGGATTTCTACAACCACGTTAAAATGAAACAAGCGATTTAGGAAAAGCGTGTTTTTAAGTCAAACGAATACAAACTCGCAATGAATTAGAAAAGAATATAACCAGTAATTTGGCTCTGACATGCAAAGCAACAGAATAAATTGCACAATCAGAGCGTTAGATGAATTTTAAACATCTAACAATCCAATAAAAAAGTATGTACAAAACAAGTGTACTTGCCTCTGAAAGTAATGTAGAAGAATCAATCTTAGTTTTCTTCCCCTTGGAATCACCATTCTTTTCACTACTTGTGCCAACATTATCAACCGTCATTTGCAGAGCAAGGGCCATATATGCCAAAACAGGAGATATGTCTATGTATTCATACTGCCCACAATGCTCAATGCTGACTTCAGATACCATCTTAAGCGAAAAAAACAACATTTCTAAAGGTTGAGATCTAAAGATTGCTTTCCTGGTATCCTCATGCTGAAGCAAGTCTCTAACTTGCCATGCAACTCCTACAGCTACTAAATAATCATCTTCAAAAGATTGCTTTCTGTTAATTATCTTTGATTTAATTGAAAATTTTCCAGAGGATTTAGACTTTTTCCTTTTAGTAGCTGTAACACTGTGGGATGGCATGTCTGCCCCAAATTTAATGTGACAACGATAGGCAGCCTTATGCAGTAGGGTTGTTAAGGCTTCAAACATGTCATCAAAACCTCCCAAAGAAAGCAACAACTTATGTGCAGACCTAATTTTAGATTGGCGATCAACATCTCCGGGTAAACCATGGCAGTTTGTGACAACACTCATGCACTCTTCAAGAAGTCCTGCAACATTATCTGGACAGACAGTGGAGAAAATGTTAAATAAAGATGATTGAGCTTGTTCTGTAGATGCCCCAGTTAATAAACCTTCCACTTTCTCTGCAGTAAGTAACTCTTTGAGGGCATCCATATAGCACGGTTCACTGATTAAGTTATCACAAAGATAGCTAGCAGCAATAAGAAAGCCCTCTATCTGATCTGCATTCAGCTTATCTTGTGACAAAACCAAACTCAGGAATACTTTGACCAGTTCCATAAGATGAGTTTTAGACGCTCCTCCCGTGACGGCATACTTGCAAAATATTGCACCGGCCATTGGAGACCTTTTTACAAGTGTAATGCAGCGATTACATGCCTCCTCAATGGGCACTATTGAGGGAAAGTACGAAGGTATAAGCAGTTTTGTTAGCTTCTGAGCTACAGGAGGTTGATCACTGGCAAGCACAGACAAAAGCACATCGAGAACCACCACCTACAGGACACAAACAACGGCCAGCTAACCAGTGAGAATTGGTTATATTGGCAAGTACATTAGATACGGGAATTAGGCACGTTTAAGAATATATGTACCTTGTTAAACTGAAAATTTTGAACATCATTTAGTTGAAGCAAGAGCTCTGCCATAGCGACTTGTACTGTGAGGACATTATCCAGCATTAAGTGACCCAGTCTTGGACAGAGCACCTTAAGGACTTCATGAGAGTGGGGATTGTCAAGCAAATAAATGATGCCATTCAAGGTAGAAAGCCTTACCTCATTGCATACATCATGAGACATGTCACTAATTACTTTTGTAAGCATCTTTGTTATAATTGGTGACGGAATAATTTCCCAAAATAGATGAAGGACACGACAAGAACCCTCAACAGCAATTGTTCTAACTTCTGGACAATCGTCAACAAGCAACTTTTCTAACAAAAAGAACTGCTTATCAAGCAATGTATCCTTATCCTCTTTTGAGGCATCGGGATCTTCAAGGGGGAATATGTCCAAAAGCAGATGCAAAGCATTCTGTCGAACATTTGAGTTTGCAGCCTATATTGAAAAGAAGGCAAAGTAAAATTCTGAACATAGAAACGCAAATCACACATTATTTTAGATATCATAGTTCATACCCATTACTTATTACAATTTACGAAACTGCTAATCTAAAACAAAAAGCATTTTCTGTTTTAAGAAATTCTCCTTTTTTTATAAAAAGAAAACCCAAATTTAAGAGAGCTCAACTTGATTATAAGCTGGTATACCAACCAGGCCTCGAAAGTCATAAGATTACAGCATACAAGTTAAGATTATAATGCATACAAGGCATCTACAGAGAGTTGTGAAACTCATAAGCTTACAACACAGCATCACTGCAAACAATCACCCTTATGAGACCAATCCAATGTTGCACAAACATTTTCTTAAGCACCCGTGTAATGCAAAGTCTTTAAATGGAAAGTTTGCAAAATCAACATTCAAACACAGTAAAATGTATGCTGGGAAAACAATGATCTTGACAATGCATTTACCTGCAGAGACCGAAATATGACAGGCTCGGCAAGTCGATAGAGTAGTTTCTCAACCCCATCAACGGTCCTCTGATTAATAAACCCTCCCAAAACCCTTCTAATATACAAAGCAAAAGCTCCAGAACTTGCATGAATAGAACCCTCAATCAAATCCTGCAAGAACCCATCCTCAATTCCACTCCCTGAATCTTCAGGCGCAGCTTTCCATGCTCGAAACAATATATCCCCATAAGCCTCCAACATCGACTTCCTTCCAAACGGAATCTGCGAACGAATCATGGCCAAAAGCTCCTTCCCAAGCTGATCACTCAACCCAAACAAAAAGGCCAGAAACTTTCTTCCATCTTCTGTTTTCAAATACAAAGGCGAAATCACACACCGGTTCAACAACAGTTTCAAATCCTCGATACTCTCATCTTCAAAATCAAACAACGCGAAAGCTTCACGAAACATATAAACCCTATGCACATCCACTTTTTTCTTCAATGTCAACGACCTCGATAGAACAAAAGGTAATGTCTGAGAAATCAACGATTCGCGCTCTGGTAAATTCTCCTTCCACCATTCTTCACATATAGTCTCAATCCCCGAAGACAAAATCGAATCCGCTTCCAAAACAATCAAATTATCATGCAATGCTTGAACTCCAGGTAGCAAATCAGAAAAATCAAAAACCTTTCTCGGATGCGAAACGCATAGAAACGAAATGTGAGCGAGAATTTGAAGTTTTTCGAGAAGTTTGTGTTTTTCATCGGATTGGGAACTGGGTTCGGTGGTGGCGGTGGTGTTTTTGCGGGAAGAGCGACGGAGGGTGGCGGTGGGAGGGGTTTGGGGATTTTCGGAATTGTTTGATTCGAGAAGATTGAGGAAGGATTGGATTGTAGTGGTGATGGATTCGTAGAGAGAGGGAGGGAGTGAAGAAATGAGATTGGAAGAGGGTTTAATTGAATGGATTAGGGTTTTGAGAGAGGATTTAGAGGATTTTAGGGTTAGGGTTGTGGCTAAAGAGATAAATTCTTGTGGTGAAGAATTGAGAGATGAACGAAGCTTCTTCTCCATTGTGATTTTTGCTGAAAGCTTCGAATGTGATTTTCAGTGTTACTTGTACATTTTCAAAATCTATCGTTTATGGATAGTGTTGTGACTTGTGAGAGGGAAAAGTTCCGTTTTGAAATTCTTATATTCGTATGGGGTGAGGTTTAGTATGGGAATGAGAACGAAAGTTGATGTTTCAACCATCGATAAATTTATTATTTTAAATGAATGGTTCAGATCTGTTGATGGCAACCTTCATACAACTTTTTGGCAAAAAAAAAAATTGACCCCACAGAACATTGTTTATATTTAAAATTGATTGTGGGCTTTTATGTGTGTAATTGGGCTTCCGTTTATTTTCTTCTACTAATGAGTCACAACTTATTTATTAATTAAAAGCAAAAAATAAATTATTTTCTGATAGAATAACACTTTAATTTTATTTTTTTTAGAATAGCACTTTTTTGATTTTTTCGTTCAAGGGTAGACTAACAGTGTTAAATTAAAAAATAAATTGGTTTTTCAAATTTA
>Ga0315913_1006660_pt1 | contig 13943 bp, 7 predicted proteins | sample MpolsnodulesMG_FD_207736 | JGI IMG/M metagenome (GOLD analysis project Ga0315913, IMG submission 207736) | Medicago polymorpha root nodule microbial communities from Los Angeles, California, United States - small nodules | ecosystem: Host-associated > Plants > Roots > Nodule | place: USA... | reverse complement strand
GGAATGAACAAAATTTAGGCATATAACAATATCTCATTTTATTAATAATTCATACAATAATTTATTCGAATTCACTAAATCTACTTATTTTCTCCTTCTGGGGTAAAAAGTGACCAATCTTCTTGGGGTAAAATAGTGAGCAGCCTACTTGGGGAAAATACATCATCAACCCCTTGGGCTAAATTTAAATCTGGTTTTTTTTTACCCCAAGAAATTCTTTTTACGCACGGTAAAAAGTTTCTGGGGTTAAAAAAAGCAGATTTAAACTTATCCCAAGGGTCGATCACTTCCCCAAGTCGGCTACTCACTATTTTACCCCGAAGAAGTTTGGTCACTTTTGCCCCCAAAGAGACTATTGACAAAAAAAGAGAGAGAAAGAGAGGGAGAGAGTGAGGAGGGGGAGAAAATGATATGGTGTGAGGAATTAGGGAAGTATGGAGGGGTATTTATAGGTGGGAATGGTAGTATAGGTTATAAACATCATTAATGTGGTCAAAAAACGTGTAAAATTTGGTAAAAAAACGTGTGGATTGAATGTTGAAAAACTGACTACAGTCCAAAAAAACGTTTGTTCTTCAGCTCCGACCAACGTGCGTGAGTTAACTCGCGCATATGCCAGTGGTGCGTGATTTAACTCACACAGGAGCACAACAGGAAGACATGCTGGGAGCGAGAAAAATTGCAGGGGAGAGCAGAAATCTTATATTATTAGTTGTTTGTTGAAAAATTGATCATCAGTTAGTTGCGCAGACAAGGCCCATTGGTATGGGTCCACCTTGTTACTTTTATTATTGAAGAAACTTCCCTATTTGATCAAAATCAACATTAAACGTCGTTAAAGCCAAACTTTTAAGATCCATTATTGTTGTGTCTTCTGAAAGTGACTTCACATCAAGCATGCATAGTGAACTTGGAAAGCCTAAGTGGAAGTATCGATCATTTGGCTCCATTACATGAATTAACTGGGAGTTGTTGAGCTCTATAATCAGCAACATAATTTTTTCAATTAATTAAAGCAGTTAAATTAGTCATTATCGATGTACTATGTTTTTTAGGTATTATTGATGTGCGACTAATAGAATAATCTCTTTCACATCCTTTGTTTTATCTAAATCAATTTTTTGTAATATTTTTCATAACTTTATGATAATATAACCCTTAATAGCACATGTTGTATTTTTTTTTTTAACTAGATATCATTTATGTCAACCGTAGAGAATAATACATTGAATCGGAGAATAATACATTGAATCGGATAGGACTGTAATGAATGACAAAACTCTGATTAAGTTTGAAGATATATCCCTTAACATTTCATCCAATTTATTAAGTTTTGTTTCAAAAATATATTCTTTTGTCATGAAATATTTATGAAGAATGCCACTTAAGCAAAATTTTATACTATTTCACATGGACATTACTAATGTACGTTTGTGAACCTGAGTTTCAGATTAGAATACAAATTAACTGTCATTCAACTTTCAATTAACATAAATAGCTAAAAAGACAAACGTGTATAACATCTTGAAAAATAAATAACTAAAACGAATAAGAATAGAGATAAAAGATCAAAAGGAATATTAGGTAAAAGATAAAATAACAAACATATACTCCTATTAAGCTAAGGGACCAAAAACAAACTCAAATGGTTCTCACCAGAAAAATCAGGGAAAACATGGAACATGATATTGGGTAATCAACATATGATAAAAATAACGTACAATTAAGTTGTTGAGCATGTGACATGTGTGTGCCCACTTTAACTATATGATCAAACATACAACATTTGTAGGCAACAATGATCCAACACACTTGAAGAGTAGCCCTACAAAATATACAAGAAATGATGATATAACACTTCCTGGTTCAAGTGAATCAGCAATGCTACCAAACGTCCAAACCATATATGGGACCCTTGTCAACTGTGCAGCATGGCAAACCCTAGCAAATTCCCAACAGAATTATCCACATTACGTACTGATGATATTCAGACTGCCACATAAAACATTCCATACCACACACATACAATTAGGATAACTCCCCCACATGGGTGAAAATCTTTTAAGAGATAACAAGAATTAATATTTTTCACTAGGTAGGAAACTACTAATGAAAACATACACCAATCATTCAAACTACTTTGCTCGCACACACAATTCACATACATGCATATGCCCGCGTTCGCGCACACATATATGTATATAAGAAATTTTAATTAAGAATTTTTTTTAAGTCTTACTAACTAGTGCTTCAGAGGTATTGGTTAATATATCTGCGAAGGAAAATTTTACAAATAAAAAAACATAAGTGGATATTGAGACCAAAGAGATGCTACACAGCTTTGTGGAAAGGTAGCATATAGGGCTTTTAGATGAAGTAACCAAAATGTCAAAAAGGCACATAGTTTGAGTATAAGTTTGGTAAAGTTAGAGTACTAAAAGGTTGGCTCCATTTACATACCTTTTATGAGTTGTTGAGGTGGGAACAGCATCTTATCTATACTTATCATAAAACAATGATATCATCATTGAAAAATAGACTCTTTGACTATTCTAATGCAAAATATTTATATCTTAACGGTTCATTTGTCACTTATTATTATGAAATTGTTGAAACAAACGTTGCGTGCACATCAATGATCAATGAAATATTGGTGTATGTTTTCATTTGTCCACTTTAAACAAGCGTTTCTTGAGCAACATTTTCCGGTTGGCTGTTTTAATTGAACTTGTTTCTCTTGTCAATTTTTTAGTGTAGATGTCCTTTTCATAAAAAATAGTGTTGATGTTCCTTTTTTAAAAGCTTCCATTAACTTTTTAATAGTGTAAAATAACAAAATCATGTGTCGCCAAAATTCCACATTTACGCGATCATTACACCGATGACAGTTGGATAAAAATTGGATAGTGCCGATTTCAATAAATTATTTTGGTGTTTTTTGTAAATTAAACTAAAACTCCAATCTTAAAATCTCCATTATTCGATCTTGATCCAACATGATGACATCGTAAATGTGTGATTTAGGCGATATCAGAGAATCCAAATTCTTAAAATAAAATATCCTTATCAAACTTAAAATCATCAAGACATCATCTCCAAAGGAAAGGAATAACCAAAGAAAGAAAAAGTAACACAAAATAACAAAGGGTGGATTCGTTTCCAATTCTACTATTGGATCCTTGTAAATATAAAAAGCAAGAAAAATAAAGTCCTTTTTTCCTCCCTTTGTTCTTTTGATCTTAAATAGAAAAATTAATTACTACCACCTCCCTTTATTCTTTTCTACTCATATGGTGTTAGCAAGAATCTTGGCAATATTCAAACTGCAAGCGATACTAACGCAGCATTTAAAATTACAATATTACACTCACATATATCATACAATTACTTAAATATGATTGGTATAGTAAATTTATGGGTCATACTACCAAAATTAAAAATTAAAAAGAAATTATTTTTTAACTAAAGTTGAATGCTTCTAACCTTATATTTGTAGTTTGACTTAACTTAACTAGTTTTTTTTTTTAATAAAATAGAAAATCATTTTCTTTATTATATTCGGTGAAGCACAGACACAGACACAAACATCGAACATGACATGAACACTGACACGCTAACATAGATAATAAGTCGAGAAAATAACATATTTTAATGTAATTATAGATGTTGTATAGGTGTCGCGTGTTCGACACTAAAACATTCTTAATTCAAGAATTGTTCGTGCTTTATGGATTATTTGTTTAATCATTTAATTTGTCATTTTCATATACTCCCTCCGTTCCTTTTTAATTGTCACTTTTAGAGAAAATTTTTGTTCCTAATTAATTGTCACTTTCAAAGTTCAATGCAACATTAAATATTATTTTACCAATATTACCCTTAAATATTTATTGCAGAGAGAAACATATGAAATGAAATATTAAATTAATAAGGTCAATATAGTAAAAGTAAAAATAATTGTATCAAAAGTAGTAACATTTATTGATTGTTTTGATTTGCGTAAAATGTCAAAATGTAACGATTAAAAAAGAATAGTATATTTTTTCATGAATACCGTTAGTTAGCACGTGAAAAGGTAGTGTACCTTAGAAAATGAGGAAGCAAAGGAGGGAATAAATATAAAAAGACGTATGCAGAAAAGGGATGGATACAGAATAAATTGTGGTTAGTGCACATGTCCGTGACTGTGACGGGGAAAGAGAGAATGAGAGTCCTTGACTCGAGGCTAAGCATTTGTCTGCATATTTCATTTGAACGCGTTCATACGCAAACCCACACTTTACTTGCTAACTTAACCTTTCTTAATTAAATAAATACACCACCGTTAACACATTGATTAAACATAAATTATCTGTCCTCGTGAGTTTAACTCAGTTGATATGAACAATGCATAAAATATGTAAGGTTTGAGGTTCAAACCCCGACCACCACAAAAAAAAACATAAATTATCTTCTGGATTGGAATTAAGTTATGAAAGCACAGTAGCATTAAAAATTTGTTTGTGAGAGAAATTTGATGTTTATTGAAGTGTTATCTAGCTCGATGGTTGGGTTTATGCACTTGCAAATTGTAAATGTCATATCTACGATAAAGAAACATAGCAAATTATCTTACCTATTGAAACATTATAGGAGATAATTTGCTATAGATTTTCCATAGCAAATATTCATATTCAATTTTTTTTTCCTAGTATAAGTTTTCTTCATCAAAGAAAATCTTATTTGAGACATATCGCATATTAAATATGAGTGAGCACTTCTCTCAGTTGAAATTCGAATATTGATTCGTTATGTTGTGGGAGTTTAGCCATTTTTGCTAAACTCAACCTTTGGCGGTTTGTTGGGTCTATTTAACAAGCACAATAAGCTAGTTTTTTCTTTTTTTGAGAGGCACAATAAGCTAGTTGACAACTTATAATTTTAGAAAGAAAAAAAAATGGGAATGAGGAATTTTTTAATTAAATAAAAGTTCAACTTCATAATTATCCTTCAATTTTTCTTTTGGGTACATCCTTCATTTTATTTAATCGCATAGAAAAGAGTCATTAATTATGAAAAGTGTTTTTACTATACTATCATTAAATATGATCAATAGAGTCAAATGTATATTAACATTACTTTTCTTATGATTAATGACTTTTACATGCACTTTTTAGTTTGCTTTCTTAGTAATCTAAAGAATACCTTCATTTATTATTTTGGTTAGCCAAAGACTACTTTTTTTCGTACTAAGCTAAAGAATACCTTTATTTCATATATTGCGAAAAAACTAATCATATGACTGCTAACCATAAAGATCTAAAGACAGTACCTTCCTTATGGATTGGTTATGTATTTTGATTATAAAAATAATTTTGAGTTTAACTTCTTCATGCATTATTATTGATATATAAACATTTACACATACATCTAATTATATTCATAATTATATCATGTGCATATATTTGTGAACTTATTTGATAAATATATAACTTTGCTTGGCAAGGTGTATAATTGACTATAATATGAATAATGATTATACTGATTTACGTAATTTTTATTTTGAGAGAACTGATTTGCATGTATTTTGACCTCAGAGGTGGTGCACTCGGTTGTGGTGCTAGTCAAGTGTCGGCTAGTCAAAGTATGATAGTCAGAAATAAATTTCACAAAAATAGAAAAAACGTATTCAAAGCATAGAAGGAGTGCTAGATCATGGTGGTGCATAACGGTGCGAAAACTCAAAGAAATAGATGCATGAAGTGAGACAAATAGATGCATGAAGCTATAAAGATTTAGACACTACAGTTGTACGCCATTCAAAAACAAAAAAGACACTATAATTGTACGATGTTTTAAATCTCAACCATTGATTTTAAATTGGACGGTTCATATTAGACACTACATAAATCAACTATAACAAATTTCAGACAATGGCAAACGGTTATGATCATTAATTGCGTGATGTAGTTACAACGTTATATCTGAATGCTAAAGTTAAGACAATTTAAAAATAATAGTATCAATCTCAATACCAACATCATATCATGACAAAACAATCAACCATCTGTCTATTAGTATCAATTTTGTAAAATTGACCATACTTCAAATCGACAATATCTCTAAATCACGATTTAACTACACTAAATTGGTAGATTATAACACAACAAAGCTCCAATCATATCATTGTTGAAAATTAATCAATCAAACTGATAACCTACTTAGGTTGGTCTGATGGTGTTGACCTGAGACTTTGGAGTATGCTCCTCCTCAAGGTCAAAAAATCAACCAAACCATCTGATTTGGTTCGATTTTTAGAATTTTTTTTGACAATATCTTTAAAATATTAATTAATAACTATTTTGTTAGGTATATCCCAAAATTAAATCTAAGTATCCAAAACAAATCCATTTGATTAGCTTAAGTCAAGAGTATATTAATGAAGTAGAAGAAAAAGAAAAAGAAGAAAAGACAAGAAAAAAATAACCGTTGAAAGAAAAGAGAAACATGTATGTTAACCATCCACCTGTCTTGTTCATTTTCCCATGGGATTCTCTGTCACTCTCTCTCTCAAATCTCTCCCGTGAACAAAGAAACTTTCACACCTCTTCTTTCATTTTCATTTTCATTTTCAATGCCTATTCTCTCAATTTCTCAGAAAAATACAAAAACAGTAACATAAACACTAATTGAAACAACATTAACAACACTCTCTTCACTACTTCACTTCACTCTCTCTCTCTCTCATCAATGTCTCAACTTTCTCTCTCCTCCTTCTTTGCTCTTTCATTTTTCAGCTTCACCTTCTCAATAATCGCTTCCACCGAATTCGACTTCGGAACCTTAACACTCACAAGCCTCAAACTTCTCGGCGACGCTCATCTCAACAATGGCACCGTCACACTAACACGTGACCTCACCGTTCCATTTTCCGGCGCCGGTCAAGCATTATATTCCCGTCCGATCAGTTTCCGGCAACCGGGCACCGCTACTCCGGCGAGCTTCACCACTTTCTTTTCTTTCTCAGTCACCAATTTGAACCCTTCTTCCATCGGCGGTGGACTTGCCTTTGTAATCTCGCCGGACGATGACTCTCTTGGTGACGCCGGTGGTTATCTTGGTCTTGCCGGAAATGGGTTTGTGGCGGTTGAATTTGATACCCTTATGGATGTTGAGTTTAAGGATATTAATGGGAATCATGTTGGTGTTGATCTTAATAGTGTTGTTTCTAGTAAAGTTGGTGATTTGGATTCAATTGGGGTTGATCTTAAGAGTGGTGATAGTGTGAATGCTTGGATTGAATTTGATGGATCTAATAATGGGTTCAATGTTTGGGTTTCTTATTCTAATTTGAAGCCTAAAGATCCAATTTTGACTATGAATCTTGATATGGGTTTGTATTTGAATGATTTTATGTATGTTGGCTTTTCTGGTTCTACTCAAGGTAGTACAGAGATTCATAGGATTGAATGGTGGAGTTTTAGTTCATCTTTTGTGACGGGTTCCGGTGGTTTGCCGCCTCCTCCGGCTGTTAGTATGATGAATACCACGGCGAATTCAGCGAGGTCACCACCTCCTTCTATGGCTCCTACAATGAATTCTTCGAATGAGGAAAGAAAAGAGAGTAAGAAGAGTTGTCATAATGGATTGTGTAAGCAGGGTTTGGGAGCTGTTGCTGGTGTTGTTACTGCTGGTGCTTTTGTTTTAGCACTTTTTGCCGGGTCTATGATTTGGTTGTATTCAAAGAAAGTGAAGCGTGTGAGTCGATTTGATTCGCTTGGATCGGAGATAATTAAAATGCCTAAGCAGTTTAGTTACAAGGAGCTTAAATCTGCTACAAAGTGTTTCAATGCGAATAGGATTATTGGTCATGGTGCATTTGGGACTGTGTATAAGGGAATTTTGACTGAGAATGGTGACATTATTGCTGTGAAGAGATGTAGTCATAGTAGTCAAGGTAAGAATGAGTTTTTATCTGAGTTGTCTATAATTGGTAGCCTTAGACATCGGAATCTTGTTAGACTTCAAGGATGGTGTCATGAGAAAGGCGAGATTTTGTTGGTGTATGATTTGATGCCTAATGGTAGTTTGGATAAGGCTTTATTCGAGGCTAGAACGCCTCTTCCGTGGTCTCACCGCCGAAAGATTTTGTTGGGTGTGGCATCCGCTTTGGCTTACTTGCATCAAGAGTGTGAAAATCAGGTAATTCATAGAGATATTAAGACTAGTAACATAATGTTGGACGAAGGGTTCAATGCGCGTTTGGGAGATTTTGGATTAGCAAGGCAAACTGAGCATGACAAGTCTCCGGATGCCACGGTGGCTGCTGGAACAATGGGGTATCTAGCACCCGAGTATCTCCTTACAGGTAAAGCCACCGACAAAACCGACGTGTTTAGTTATGGTGCTGTGGTTCTTGAGGTGGCTAGTGGGAGGAGACCAATAGAGAAAGATGCTGTTGGTGTTGGCAAAGTTGGAGTGAGTAGCAATTTGGTGGAATGGGTTTGGAGTTTACACAGGGAAGGAAGGTTGTTAATGGCGGTTGATCCAAGGCTCGAGGGCGAGTTCGATGAAGCGGGGATGAGAAGGGTACTCTTGGTTGGGTTAGCTTGCTCACACCCTGATCCTTTGGCTAGACCAACAATGAGAAGTGTGGTTCAGATGCTAGGGGGTGAAGCTGAAGTGCCAATTGTCCCGAGAACGAAGCCTTCTACGGGTCTGAGTACTTCACACTCTCACCTCTTAATGAGCTTGCAAGATAGTGTATCTGACTGTGATGGTATACTCACCATCTCTACTTCCACATCGGAGAACAGCTTCAATGGTGGAGATATAGTCTGATGGAAATCTTTCGGTTGAACAAGGCCATTTTTAATTATTGACTCAGTGTAAATAGAGATAGAGAGATATATATGTATTCATTTGTTCATGATGTAAAGTCAATGACAATAACATGCAATTAAGGACCTTGAGAAAGAAATTTTGGGGTTTATTTATGCAATTCTGCCTCTAGTGTACACATTTTGGCGCAAATTTATTCAACACAAGTGGTTCATTCATCTGATGCTGCAGAGCAATGCAAGATGTTACTGTGGAATGTTACTAAAGTAATCTGGGGAAGGTTATGGAACTTTTGGTTAGATCATTGTTCTAGTTCTAATGGGTACACACTTGTATAAGGCAAGTTTGAATTAAGAAATTGATGTTAAACAAGCTTTCTGTTGAAAATTAATAAAGGTGAAATCTATTATGCCTTCTCCGTGGCTTTCCAAGTTTCTGTATGATTCCACTTATAAAGTTCAGTAATATATGCCTATGTGTGTTCTTTTTTTGTGTTTTGCGACTTGCAACAATTGCACTTCTTCAAAAAAAAAAAAATTGCACTTCTCTTTAATGCAAGTTTTAGTTAAGGGGATTATTTAGATTAATGTATTACTGCCCGGTTTCTGTAGATTAATGTTGAATTCCCTAGCTTTAATAACTGCACTTTAAATATTTCCCTTATCTTTCTGTGGTTGCCTGTTGATAGGATTTTGACTCCCGAAGGCTTCAATGTTCATCTTTCGCCAATTATTTTTGGTGCCATTAGAAGTTAGAACTTCATTGTATTTTTGTGCCACTATTTATTTGTCAATATTTAATATACTAAACGCGTAATTTTAACTTAATATTTTATGGACATTTCCTTGGCAAACTTATAGGATTGCACACATCTTGTTTGATATGTACTGTTTAGATGTCAATCTTTTCTGGTATGCAGTCAATAGCTACTCTTTCTGTTCATGCGCATAAAATTGAGAAGCCACTCTGCAGTTGAGTACCTCTAAATGACTGTGATTATCCTGCAATCGTTTACACAACTCCTACTCTACTTGCCATCATATTGACCTTTCTAGCATGGTAAATTTCTCAGTTCAGAGTTACTAAAATTTCGATGAGGAATGGGAGCTAAATGAACGTATTGATTCATGAAGATGTTATCTCAGGTTAGTTAATACACATACCATGTGTTACACTCTTTTTTTATACATTTGACAGTGTATTAAAACAAAAAAATTGAAGTATTAATATTTTATTAGAAATTGTACATTATATGCTGCTTTCTAAGTTATGCCCATATTTTTTTTAGCAAAAATGGATATATTCAAATATTGCAGCGTTCCCAAACACACAAATAAAATAAGTGAAACAATAAAAATAAGAGAGCATAGCTTAAACATAAATTTAAGAACAATTAATAAGAAAATTCAAACAATATTTTGGGAATATATTAATAATAACTCGTAGTTGAGAGCATACATATATAGTAGGTTTTCACCTCAATCAAAATCTGAATTAGAGAAATGGCTTGAGTTACTCAAGCATACTGCCTAATTTATTTATGTATAAAAAATACATAAACTCACTCTTATTTAGCTTCAAAATTATCCAAAAAAGGCTCTAACAAACACCATTCGTCTTCTTCCTGTCCATCACAAATTTCTTCCAAGCTGTAGTGATTTTCCTTTGAGTCTCCAGAACACTCTTGTTAGCAATCGTTACTGTGCCATCATTGTCTGCATCTTCTTCTCCAGCAGAAACTGTTATAGTGTTTGTACTTACTACCCTCGAAGGAACCAAATCCAGCTCGTGGATCACCTTGGTGATGTCAATGACAAGACGCTCTGCAAAGGTGCGCGAGAAGTCCTCCCTGATCACAACACGGAGCACTGTCACGTGTTCTGCATCCGGTGGCATGGTGTATGCCGGAATGATCCAACCATGGCGCTTCAGCATATCAGAGATTTGGAATTCGTTAAAGTTATTGTGGTCCTTCAAAGTGAAAGCCACTAATGGCACACCTTCATCTTTGGATACAATCTCAAACCGCCCTGTTTTCTCGAGCCCATCCTTAAGCACCATCATGTTGTCTCTACAGTTTTCCATCACATTTCTATATCCCTACAACCCAATTAACAAAGAAATTATCAATTATTTGTAGCATTAAGTTTCAGAAAAATGTTTTATGTGATTAGGACCAACATTATTAGGATTAAGCATCCCTACAACCCAACTAATAACAAATAATGACATTTCTATAAATCTGCATTAAATTATCACTTATGTGACTGTTGGGAGAGCTTATGGAAACAACTTATGACATTTTTATAACTTGTTTTCTGCTTATTTTCATAAGCTCTTTGAGACAGCGTATGAAAACAGCCTTTCGTTTATGTAAAGACAATTTGATCTGATTTTATCTTTTGTTACAGAAATAGCTTATATATATATATAAATATATATATATATATATATATGATAAGCACTTAATTAAGATGTTTGATACTTGTGAGTTTACATGTAGAGCATAAAAAAATTGATTATAAATTAGTTAGTAGAGTTTGTCACTCTCATAGTGCCTTACGTACCTCATAACCCAAACGAATCAGTTGGTAGTACTGAGCAATAACTTGGCTAGAACCTGCATTGAAACAAATCAGTATGATAAAGTAAAAGGTAATAAATAGTAGTAGAGCATAGTGAGAGTGATCCAAGTGTATTCTATTGGTTGTGTCAATTTTATGTTTACCTTTGGAGAAGTTGAGAGTGAAGGTTGGTTGGTCAGCTCCAAGATAGTTAATGTGGAAAATGAGTTCTTCAGGAAGGTCTTCTTTGCTTCTCCAGATAATCCAACCTATACCAGCATAGACTAGACCATATTTGTGTCCACTAACATTAATACTCTTCACAAGTGGTAAACGAAAGTCCCACTCAAGCTCTGGATAAAGAAATGGTGCAATGAATCCACCACTTGCTGCATCCACATGAATTGGAGTGTCCCAACTGCCAAAGGATTTCATATGTCAATTCAAGTCTAAGTTTAAACTTGGTATGCGGAATAAGATCGTTTAAAATAAATTTAATGAATGTATAACAGGAGTTGTTCGATCTCTAATCGATGACTGACTTTGGTATTATAACAGTAGGGAATCCGTATCCTATAAACGAGAGTGAGAGAAGTACCCAGTTTCGGCATTTTTTTCAACTAGGAGATCGTTTAAGCGCTTGACATCTTCGAATTCTCCGTTTAGCGTGGAGCCAAGAATAGCAGCAACACAGATAGTGTTCTCGTCCACCATTTCTGCAGCTTTTTCAGGGTCCATTACATAGTATCCATCACGCAGCTTCACCTCTTTCAGTTCCACCTCGAAGTACCTTGCAAATTTCTCCCAGCAAACCTTCACACAAACACGATTAAACTCGATTAATGACTCATTATAAAAATTGGTGCCATAATTTTCAGAAACAAATATCAATAACAATGATGATGATGCTCTTGTACAATTGGCAGAATAAATCATGTGCTAGACCTGAACATTGGCACCAGTGACAATGTTGGGATTGTCACAAGACTTCCCTTCACTCTTCCTTCTGTTTTGCCACTTCCTCTTGAATGCCAATCCAGCTAACATTATGGCCTCTGATGAGCCAACAGTGCCAACACCAACTGCAGGTTCTGACTCTTCCAGTGGTGCATTGAAAAGATGAGCTATCATATTAACACAACGGTTCTGCATGGTAATGTCATTGGAAGTTCAAAATAGTAGCAAACTCAAAAATATTTTGATGTTTTCAATAACTTGCCATTATAATAGCAGGATTATTATTAGAATACAGGGGAAAAACAAGTACTGAAAAATCATTTGAAGATTTTTGGTATCAAATAAATTTTTCTACGTTGTCACATTTGGAATATTTGAGTATCTCAATTCATCTAACTATTCCACTAATACTATTAATAAGGGTACTTTAATAATGAAGTTTATTTTATCATTGAAACTATTACACTAAATCATTTTGTTGAACAGTTCGCATAATCTTAAATGATGCTTAACATGAGATGAAGGAAGTATCACTAGTAATATAACTTCTAAACCACATGAAGTATTGCATAAAGAAAAAAATATTGAATAATGATAAACATGTAAGTATAAAATTTAAGTCTCGCAAGTATAACACAATTGGTAGCGGCTGTGACGTTGATATGTCGGGGTCTGAGTTTAAATGTGAGATTCTCCACTTTTTCACACTTAAGGTGTGTGAATCTAGTAATTAAACTGCTTGATCAAAATAAAATAAAAATGTAACATAAAGCTAAAGGGATATAAAGAAAAGAAAGAAAAAAACACTTATATTATAGCACGTGATTTTTTAAGATCAACTGCCTTATGAGATTTAATATGAATTTGTCTTTTATTTTTAGCTTTACTCATTTGAATTATGTAGGATAATCCTAAATCACCTAAATAATAATATTATTGCCCCCTAGTTTCTAGCTAGTACAATGCTATAAATTTATTACTATATTGTAGTACGAAGTTATTAATTTATTATGCATGTGTATGGATACAGTTACTACCCAAGACCCACATGCATGCCAACTTGGTGTTCCTCCTTTCAACAACACATGCGATTCATATTGACCTTATTTGTTTGTTGTTAGTATAGATAGAAAAGAGGATGACGTTTACTTTTGTTTACCTCTCATTGGGTAAGAAGATTAATTACTTTATCTTTGTATAGATAGAGGAAGATATATTCTCCTTCACTAAATTAATAGCACAAAATTATTATTATTTTTTGGAGAATTCTCATGCATGTGGGGACTCAGAGAAGATTGGCAATGAGGTGGATAGAGTTGGATTTTTGTCAAATTTTGTTGTATTCTTACTCTTAAAAATTTTGGTTTTTAATTTGTCTTTACACATTCAATTTTCGAAGATAAAAACAAAATTTTGCACAGGAAAAAATATTGAAAACATATTGTTTTTTCTGCGCCTTCTGCTTAAGAATATTTTGAGTTTCATTTATACAATAATCAATCAATCACAATTTTGTCTTGAATGCCTTGTATTAAAAAAATCACATTCATCTTCAAAATATTTGGTCTTGTTGTCAAACATTTTTTAATACAAAGTATTCAT
>Ga0315913_1006656_pt1 | contig 13946 bp, 10 predicted proteins | sample MpolsnodulesMG_FD_207736 | JGI IMG/M metagenome (GOLD analysis project Ga0315913, IMG submission 207736) | Medicago polymorpha root nodule microbial communities from Los Angeles, California, United States - small nodules | ecosystem: Host-associated > Plants > Roots > Nodule | place: USA... | reverse complement strand
CTTAGTTTTTTTTTTTTTTACGACATGAAATTAAGATATGTGGAATCAAGGAAATCTTGGCTTTGATTGACTCAAGCACATGTAATGGTTCAGTATTTTATTATTTGTCATCTATGTGATGTGAACCATTGTAAGTTTAGTTTTCTTTGAAATTGTATATAGTTTTGTTCTTCGCTATTCTCACTTGTCATTTTTAGGGACAAACTGAGAATAAAGAAGAAGATGCTCCCCAGACAAACCGGTTCAGTGCTGTAATAGAGAAGATTGAACGGCTTTACATGGTATGTATATGCACTGTTTACTATGCTTGTTACTCAGTGACCTGTACCTGCACGAATTTGCTTCTACTGTAAATTCATATTAAAGATGTGCATTTAAGAATTATGTTAAAAATTTATTGGTATCTGCGTTTGGAATAATGGGATACTGAATCATTTTCAGGGTAATGATAGTAGCGACGAGGAGGATCTACCCGTTGTTCCTGATGATCAGTATGATACAGAAGACTCTTTCATTGATGATGCTGAGCTGGTTGGTGTATTTCTATATTGTTTCTGTTTGTTATGAGTCTTTTGACCTTTGATTTTCAGTGGAGTATTTTGTTCTATATTATGGACTTTCAAACACACACACACACACAAACATATTTATATTTTTCAACTGTTCTTTTTGTAGGATGAATATTTTGAGGTTGATAATTCTGCAATCAAACATGATGGTTTCTTTGTAAACAGGGGGAAATTGGAGCGCCTGTAAGTATTGTTTTGATTAACTACTTGCCTGAAGCATTTCTTAATTGTCTTTTATAAACTACTTAAACTTACCACACTTTTTTCTTTCTGGTTTATGAGTGGAGTACATGTCAATGGAGGTATATTGACACAATGAGTGATTATATTTAATGGTCATTTATGTGTGCTTTTGGTAGTTATGACAGCAGCTAATGCTGTAATTTCTCTATAAAACTTTGTATGTTTATGCGTATAATGTTGAGTGCAACACAACTTCCATATAAAGGAATTTAAAACTCCACACCTCTTCTTTATGTGCTGATGCTATGACAAAATGTGTATATATTAAAAGTTGTTAAATGCTAACCAGTTTTAAGGTAGTGGCTAATAAATTTAAAGTAAAAGAGATTTATCGAAAAGGGTTGTATTTATTGTAGACAATGGATTAGCTGTTTTGCTTTCTAATAAATATTTATATTTATACGGACATTGGTTAGCAGGATCCTTGATTGTTTGATCATCATCGTTTAACTTAAAACAAATCCTAGAAGGGTTTTGAATTACTAGTTCGCAAGGAAGGAGGGTGGAGTTGTTGCCTAAATGCATAACTAGAAAATGAGCTTTAGTGATGGCAGCTTGAGTGAACCTTAAATTTTGAGAAATGTTTCTTTGCAATTTGCACTGTTTAACTGTTTCTATAAAATGTTTGGTGCAGCCTTTGGAAAATACTAATTTATTGCAATATTAAATTTAGGGTTCTAGTTGGGGAAGTTAGTCTGTTAAATTTAGGTAATACTAAGTTTGTTTTATCTCCTGCCTAAAAAGGGAAGAATCTCTGCATTTTACGCAATTCATTAATTTGTAGCGTGTAAACAAATTAACGAAAAGCTGGCTTCTCTACAGTCATTAAACAGTTTTCTTACATTCATATTTGACTTCTTTAGAAGTCTGGAATCATGAAAGATCACCAAACCAAATCATGTATTTATGATTGAATTTATTAAATTGAATATTACTGTAAATAAAAGATTCAACTCAATTTTTTATCATTCTTATTGATTTTATCTTTCTTTATTACAAGAAATGAACCTCCGGCATTACCTAATCAACCAGAGAAGAAAAAGCGCCGGAAAGATATATCGAAGAATCCAGGTGAAAACGTTGATGGACATGTGCCAAATAAACGTGTAAAAGTGGGCAAGACAGCTGCTGGAAAGACTGCATCATTACCTGTGAAGAATACAGTTAATTCCTCACAGAATTTGGCTGTACCTGGTGAACATGATGAAGACTTGAAATCTCAGAATCAATTCGAGATCTCTGGAATTACTTTGAAAAAGAAAACGGCTGATACTAGACCAATTTCAGATCCTTCTCTCTGTTTGAAAGCATCAAATAATGATGTCCCTTCTGTGGTTGTCTGTTTGAAAGCGTCAGATAATGATGTCCCCTCTGTGGTAGAAGCCAAAGATGCTGATAAACAGAAGACAGGAGTACTTCAATCTAAGACCAGAGTAGATAAGAATAAAGATGCAAGTGGAGTGCATGATACTTCTGATAAGAAGTACCAAGAAAAAAGTGTTTATGCACATTCCAAACCCCAACCTGGACGAATCCCAAGTAGTGCTGATTGTTTAGAAAATACAGGTGGATCAACAGATAAAAATGGCATTGATGAATTACCAGATCTTAACTTGTCTGTGGGAAAATCTGTGATGCAAGCACCAGTAAGTTAACTTCTTTTGCTTTACTGGTATAATTTCTTTTCTGCATTGAATAAAGAGTATTAATAAAGCATCGTGGTCATTTGTGTATCAGATACTGATGTGTATACAATATGTCTAGATACCTATTCCGGGAGTATCCGTTATTTTATTTTAATATAAGAAATTGTTGACTTATGTTTGGAATATGTCTTGATACCTATTCAGGGAGTATCCTTCATGATTTTATTTTAATTTAAGAAATTATTGACGTATGTATGGAATACAGCTTCTGTTGTTTAGGATGCAGTTTTAAAACACACCTTGAAACTTTTTGCACAACTTTGTTCGTCATTATGTATTAGAGAAATGGGAATACATGCTACTTCATTGATTCATTGAAGATAAACATAATGGATCAAAAATAGGCTAATGATATATGATTTAAGTGCACCCCAACCTTAGACTTTTGTTTAGGATTGTAATGGAAAGACGAGATTGTTGGACCATAGTCACTTGGTTTGCAATTCTCGTTCGTACGCAGTATGGGTTCGGGTACATGACACGCAACTCTCGAATATTAGGTACGTGAAGGGTATACATAGGTACACCATTTTGGTTTGTGGTACGTTCCAATATAATAATCGGTTCAATATGAATATAAACAATTATTTAGTGAAATGAGTTGGTGGATTTTGCGAAGAAATCAAAGAGGGAGTGTTTGACTTTCAAGGTGGATTTTGTAAAGGCTTATGATTCGGTAGATTGGAGCTTTTTGGAATATATGTTGCATCATGTTGGTTTTTGCGAGAAATGGGTGAGGTGGATGAAGGCGTATGTTTTTGGGGGGACAATGTCTATCCTCATCAATGGTAGTCCAATGGAGGAAATTAATATTCAAAGGGGGCTTAAGCAAGGTGATCCACTTGCACCGTTTTTGTTCCTTTTGGTAGCGGAAGGTTTTAGCGGGTTGATGAGGGATGTGGTGAATCTTGATCTTTTTGAAGGTTTCCGGTTTAGGACGGATGGTATAGTAGTGTCACACCTACAATATGCCGATGATACTCTATGCACAGGGAAGCCTACGACGGAGAACCTTTGGACCCTAAAAGCTTTGTTGAGAGGTTTTGAGATGGCATCCGGATTGAAGGTTAATTTTCATAAAAGTTGTTTGATAGGGGTGAATGTGGAAAGAGATTTTATGGAGATGGCTTGCGAGTTTTTGAATTGTGGTGAAGGTGCGCTCCCTTTTAAATATCTCGGATTGCCGGTGGGGGCAAATCGCGGAAGAACTACAATGTGGCAACCGCTATTGGACTTATTAAATCGTAAACTTAACAATTGGGGAAATAAGTTTATTAGTCTTGGAGGAAGGATAGTTCTTCTCAACTCGGTTTTAAACTCAATTCCTATTTTCTACTTGTCATTTTTGAAGATACCTTCAACGGTGTGGCGGAAGATTGTAAAAATTCAAAGGGAGTTTCTTTAGGGTGGTGTGGGGGGTGGTAGGAAAATAAATTGGGAGATAGAGTTTGGTTTGTAAGCCCAAAAGGGATGGTGGTTTAGGGGTGCGGGATGTGAGAGCGGTAAACTTGAGTTTGTTGGCTAAGTGGAAATGGCGGTTATGAAATGACGGGGAGGCCCTTTGGAAGGAGGTGTTGTTGGAAAAATACGGGAGGGTGATAGGTGATTTGTTGGTTAGAGAGGATTATGTTTGGCCGAGTTATGTCTCTAAGTGGTGGAGGGATTTAGTTAGGATGGATGGATCGAATTGGTTCAATTCCGAAATAACTAGAAGGGTGGGGAATGGGAGGAATACGAGTTTTTGGGAGGCCGCGTGGAGGGGGGATCTCGCTTTCCGGTATAAATATCCAAGATTATTCTCCTTATCAAATCAAAAGGAGGCTAAGGTGGGTGATTTCGGAGTTGCCTCGACTACGGAGATAAATTGGAAGTTTCCTCACCAAATCCATCCTAATAAGCTTTTCAAAGTTGCTTTTTATTGATGATTATTAGGATGGATTTGGTGAGGGTCAGTTGACTCTTATGCTAGTTCTTTTTATTTTTTGTTGTTGATTTGTATCTTCTTTTGGGCTTATGCCTCGTTTAATCAACAAAAAAAACCTTGGCAAATATAATTTGCCAACAACAAAAATAAAAGCTCAATTCTTATTTCCTTTTTAAAAATCACATTCCAACCAAAGTCACAAAAAAAGGATATTGTGATAGTCCCAAAATTGCTAGTATTATATTAAAATTAATTATTAACTTCATTCTCTTTATGTCACCAAAAAAACTTCATTCTCCATACTTTCCATGTCAAACATAGAGATAGCACTAGTCCCACATCAGAAGTTTGGCGAACATAGAGAGTTAAACTAAGCTATAAATAAGCAGTATACAACAAGGTGCCAGCGTACAACAAGTGTATTGCACTGGTGGGCCTAGTGATATTTCGCTTTTTCAGAAGTGATAATCACTTCCCAATGCCTACTGGAGTAGCTTAATATCAAGTTTTTATTACTGGTTTTTACCGGTACGCTAGTTCGTGGTTTCCTGCAAATTCTTCGCGGATTTGTGCAAACTAATTCGCAAATGTACCTGTATTTGGCGGGGACATCAATGAATTACGTGACTATGTGTGGGACTTTAGTGGAGATGTACACCATCCACTTGGTAATTTATGAATCCTACATAGGAAGAGATATGGGCTGAACAAATGTTTATAAGTGAGCTATTCCTCACCTTACAAGCCAGTTTTGTAAGGTTGAGTTAGGCCCAACCCAAATTCTAAGTGATGATAATGGGTTTCTTGAATTGGTTGGGTTTTCTATTAATGAACTAGACATAGAACTTTTGCTTTTTGGATGATGGGAGTGAAGGAGAAGAAAGTATAAACAATTAATATTCGATGGTAAATAGTCTGCAATCGCATTGGGCCGCCAGCATTTCTTCTGATTAGGACTAATGATGCTTCTTGTGACATTCTAACATTGTTTGGAAGAAAAATGTAATTTTTTTGTGACACATTTATTAGGGAATATATACTTTGATATGGATGAGGGAAAATATGTCTCTATGGTTTTAGTTATGAAGAGGTTGTCAAAATCCGAAAAGGAGTTGCAAGATTGTAATTTGGTGAATTGTAAGATAGATCACAAATTGACAAATATTCATGTAAAATCATGTTGTATATGCATAAAATAAAAAAAATAATATATGCAAGTTAAAGAAAAATGCCTCAAAACACCACAATTACTTAATCAATAAACAAACAAGTTGATACTTATTAAAAAACAATATAGATAAAGTAGTTTTATTTTATTTTTTTATTATGTTTGTGTCCGACTTTTTTAAATCACCTTAGCAAATATTAATTATTCAAAACAAAAAAGAAAGTAAGTTCTAGAACAGAGTAAAAAGATTTGCACAAAAAAAACTGATTAGATCATTAGAAAGCAAAGCGACAAATTAATAGGCGTAGTGGGTTAGCTAGTGACTGTCGCAGCCTTTCACGTGTTTTACACGTGTTATTTTAGGTTTTTTTAATGCCAGCGTTGTTTTTAAGGAACCGGGTTGAGGACCCGACCCACAAACTTCATCTCTGCGTAACACGAACAGAATCAGCTGGCACACAGGATTCTACCGTTTTTACAAATTTACACGGCAATCCCAGCCGCTCCCACCAATCTGTGATTCTTCCTATGCGCGAACTCAGGCAGACCTAGCAAGATCGCAGAATTGCATGATTTCACGCATTGGGGCGTGATTTTGACTATTTTTGATGGCTATCTATTAATGAGAAATATCAACAAATCAATACAAATATCATGCATTGATGCAAAGCATGTATTTATTAATAATTGAGTCAATATATCTAGTATGCGCGTCGTATTGTACCTCTTGATTTGGACATAATAGTTTCTACCATGCGCACCATAGTTACCCCATGAAGCATGATAGAACCTATCAAATAAGAACTTCCTTTACAGTCAGTTTCGATTCCAATCAACAGATCAATCTTACATTGAAACATGGCATGCTCTGTGCTAGAGAAAGTGTGATAGGATCCCAATTGAGAATAATGGGCCAAAATAGTGACACAGGAAAATAGAGAAGCGAGGGAATTAGATGACCTGGCAAAGGGTGTAGGTGTAGCCAAGTTTGTTACAAGGGGCTGTGGAGAGAGGATCGTGCAGAATCATTTTACTGTTAGAACCTAGAGGGTTAGGGTAGATAGAGTGTTTTCTCTTCTCTGAGGAGCTTTAGCTCTGGGGTTACAGGGGTTAATTCTTCTGTAATACATACTGTTATTCACCAATAAAACAAGTTCCGTTCTAGTCAATTTCTGGGTTCCTAACAAAGTGTGTGCCACATTCCACAAAAAAGCGCCAAAAAGTAAAAAGAAATGATTTGCTGACTCCCTGCCTATATTTCATGAAGTACACTGCTGCTCGCGAATTCTACGTTGTGTATCTTTATCGCTTGTATGGACTCCCTTGTTATCTAGGCTGTCGTGGGAGATGCATTTTTATTCAAAATAATAGCTATTTAATTTGAGGATAGTGGGATGTATGGGTTAATTTCTCTGTAAGAAGGATTTAACTGGAAATTTTGTTTAACTATACTGTCTTTGTAATGTACACTTGGCAGTGTAACATTTCTGTTTACTGTGACTTTTGATGGTGAAGATGTGACAATGGAATGGTACATGCTTAACATATACTGTATTAGTAATGCAGTTGGTTGATTTTTTTTTATATTTTTTTTTGCAGAAATCTAAAAACATACTCAAAAAAGATTGCTCCGCTTTGAGGCCAAAATCTACAATTCTTGAGAAAGCTGTTCAAGATTTAGAGAAAACGGTCGCAGAATGTAAGTTTGCAAACTGTTTTGAAGTTTGTCTCACATAAATAGTCAATGTGAGAAGCATGTTACTAATGCATGTTTTCCTTTTTTCAAATATTATTATTACAGCAAGGCCACCAATTATGGAAAAACAGGAGGTGGATAGCACATCCCAAGCTATTAAACGGAGATTACCCAGGGAAATAAAACTAAAACTTGCTAAAGTTGCTAGATTAGCGGTACTGGAAAACTCTGCATTCCTGATGTTGTGCTTCTAGAAACACACAAATTTGCATATATTTTATTATTGGTGTATATAAGCATTGTAATATTAACTTGTGTTCTTTGTCAGCAGGCAAGCCAAGGGAAAGTATCACAGGAGTTAATTAATCGTCTTATGAGTATTCTTGGGCACCTGATTCAGCTCAGAACACTAAAGGTTTTTCAGCATATATGACCCGTTATCTATTGTTTCAGTTTCCAACCATGATATCCCCTCCCCTTTTAGCTGACATTTAACTACTATTTGTATTGGTATGATCATAGTCTTCTTATTCCCACCACAATTTTCATGCATTATTATTATTTTGATTGCACAGTTCTGAAGAATGCTTAGTGATTGGTGCTTTATAATTTGTCGTGTTCTTTAAGTGAATTACATTTTGTGGCCTTTTGAAACATTGATTATCCGTTTTATTTCTCATTTTTGTGTACTTCAATGCCATGTGACTTTGGTAGCGTTTTGACATTGAGACGGAATTGAAAGAAACACATGCTTGGCTCCTTTTCTTTAGTGGAATCATGATAAATCATCTGTTCTTGTGTCCTTTTTTTCTTCTTTCTATTTTTAAATGCACCGAACCTAAATTAGGAGCCATATGTTCTATCTCATTCTAGCAAATACTACCTTTGATTCTATGAGCTTCTTACATCTAAATGATAGCTTGTCGATGTTTATTTTAATTTAAATAAAAACTCTTCTATCTTGAGAAGCGAATGACTTGTTTTATATTTGCAGACTCCAGAGTCCTGGTCAGTCTTCCAGAAATGATTCTAATGGTAGCTGATTATGTTTGCATAGTTTTTCAAACTGACTCTAATTTTTTAAACGTATCATTATTGTTACACTTCAAAAGTTATTCGCACTTATCGAAATCAAACAAACTCAATTTTAAAATCTATTCTTTTAAATCCAACCCTAAAAGACATCTCCCACACATTATTTATCTTATGTTATATAGTCTTAAAGTTTCAGAACTATTCTTATCTTTGTTTGTAATCAATGATGTGTATGCATGTTTACTTTCCCTTAATGAATGGAATAATTTATCTTGACATCATCTCATGTAATGTCTCCCTGCTTCAGAGAAACTTGAAAATTATGATCAATATGGGTTTGTCTGCAAAGAAGGAGAAAGATGATAGGTTTCAACAAAAAAAGAAGGAAGTTATTGAGATGATAAAGATGCAGGCCTCGTCTATTGACTCCGAGGTTTATTTTCGTTGACTTGCTATTTTATTCAATAAGTTTGAATTTGTTATATTTATGCCAATTCCATACGCAATGCTGCTTATCTTATTTGGTTCATCGTTACATTCATTTTGTTCCCACCATTATATTAATCCAGGCTACACTTAATTCTTTCTTGTTGCGTTTCTCTTGGGGTGTGTTTGGTTTTGAGAAGAAAGGGAGAAGAGAGAAAGAGTGTGAAAAGAATGAAAAAAAGTGAGAAATAGAGTTTGATTTGAAATGGACAGCCGAGTCTGAGTGTGATGAGAAGCTAGCTAGGAGACAAGGGTACGGTGGGAATAACATATAAAGATTGCTTCTTGCCTCGTTCTTCGCAAATCAGTGAAGTAGAAAAAAGTGGCGGGACCCATAGTATTTTTATCTGTTGCCCCTACTCTATTTCTCTCATGCCTACAAAACAGACTTAATGTATTCGATGCAATTTTGAGTTTGTTTTGCAAATCCTATTTTTTATATTTTGATTACCGCATTGTTTTTCCTAGAAAGGGATTTCATTAGTTGTAATTATGACATTAAATCATGTGATTACAGTTTAAGGTAATTTGGGTTGTTTTATTTGTTTTTCTGGTATTTCAGCAACGGCAGCAAGCTGGAGTATCTGGTGATCAAGAATTGGGTTCTGATGGAAAAGCAATATCCAAAAGGAATTTTAGTATGGACACTGCATTGGAGGACAAGATTTGTGATCTCTATGACCTTTTTATTGATGTACAGAAAATTGTACCTCAATTGCTTCTTCTGATGATCCTTTTTAGTTTGAAAGTTCTTGTTCTTAATGAATCTTATTTGCAATTGCTCCAGGGATTGGATGAAACTGCAGGTCCGCTAGTCAGAAAGTTGTATGCTGAGGTGAATTGAATTTCCCATGTTTTCCTCTCAATATTGGTCTAGGATAGTTATTGTATTGCTCGAGTTATGATTATGTGGGATCTGTATTGTGAACTCATGCTACTCGTGATCAAAAACTAAACTTGGGTTTTACTCTCGACTTGTTACATATTGAATATAAAATAACACTGTGCTACAAGACCCTAAAAAATGAGAAGGGTCCTCAATTGATTTTTCACCATTGCTTTTTTTAGTTCCATTATGTCGTTTATTTTTATTGAGTCTGTTACATCAGATGTATGTTATTTTTGTGTGCACGTATGTTTACGTGTTGAATGTTCAGAGTTTCAGTATAAACAGCAGGTTTCCTAACTTTAAAGTCCTGTGTCTTCAGCTAGCTGCACTATGGCCGAATGGTTGCATGGATAACCATGGGATCAAAGGTGCAATTTGCCGGGCAAAAGAGAGGCGCAGAGCACTACACAGTAGAAATAAGGTATGCCTTTAGCCAAGTTATTATTGAATGACTATTGTATGATTTAAATTCTATAAATTCATCTTGGCCATTGATAATGTCAGTAGAACGGGAGAACTTGTTTTTTGCTGTCTGCAAAAAAAAAAGATGACAAACAGATTTGATATTTTATTGTCAGGATAGTGTTTCATGTTTGTTCTCTCATTGATTTTCCCATATTGTTAGGATCAGGAAAAAATTCAAAGGAAAAAGTTATTGGCACCTCGACGTGAGGAGAATGTTGAACTTGATACTAGTTCACAGCAGAAAATGCGAGAGCGATTAGCTCTAGAATCTAGCACTCAGACTTCATTGAATAAGGCAGTTTCTAAGACAGTTACAGATGTCCGGGTTCTCAGCCCCCCTGTGAACGTTCCAAAAACTGAAAAGGCAAAGGGGAGGAGTTCAAGCCCTGTGAATGGTCCGAACAAAGAAAAAGTAAAGGGGAGGAGTTCAAGCCCTGTGAATGGTTCGAACAAAGAAAAAGCAAAGGGGAGTTCAAACCCTGTGAATGGTCCGAACAAAGAAAAAACAAAGGGGAGTTCAAACCCTGTGAGTGGTCCGAAAGAAAAAGCAAAGGGGAGTTCAAGCTGTTCCCCGGATGATGCCAGGGTTAAAGACGGTGTTTTAAATAAGAAGGTAATGAAGAAGAGAAAGACAGAATTTGAGTTGGAAGGAACTCATTGTCGCCCTCAGAAGCTGGCTTCTTTGAAGGGAGAAGATAGGCCCAAGTCCGTTAAGCAGTCTGCGGTTGTTCCCCCCAAATCAAACATTCAGCCAACATCTCTACCCGGTGTTGAACAATCAAGCTAACATGGTATCAACTAGGATGTTTGCACAACAGAATGTTTGTGTATCACTGTTTTTTGTTTTACCTGAATCCCCCCCTTCAGTCCTTCCATATCAGATTGTATCCTCACTGATTATCATCATTTTTGTAATTAGATGCCCCTGCAAAGTTCGGTCAAATTTAGATAGCTGTGCTCATTGTTAGTGATCCAAGGTGGTGGTGATTCTCTAGTCAGTATACAATTTTGCTTTTATATACAAAAAGTATGCTGTTTTGATTCACTCAACTCCTCACCCCTCGATACATCAATTATTTAGTTGGAGCGAAAATTGTTTTAAGAATGTTTGTTTCACTCTCACTATCTTCAAACTAAACAGGCCTTTAATAGAGAGAAAACGAGTGGAGGGGATGGAGGGAAATTTTCCACCCTCCCCCCAAAATCTCTAATTTTTAGAGTAGAATCAAAATTGATTACAAGGGATTTTTTTTTTCATCCCTTCGAAAAATATTGAACAAAACATAAGGGTTTAAAAGATCCACCCTCCATTCCCCTTGAACCAAATGTATGTCTAAATTAAGTGCAAAGAAGCCAGTATACATGGTAATACATATACGGCACAACCAAGATGCATTAGCATACATATATATGCCAAAATTTGCGAAAAAGGTGCTCCCCGGTCCTCATAATGTATTTAGTTCGTATTATAGCTTGTATGGACTTAAAAAGAAATTCTTCTCTTATATTTAGAACCGGAGGGAGTACTTCTGATCATAACAAGTAGCATAATGAAAGACTTGAAATGCAACAAGAATGGGGCAGACGAGTGATGAAAACATTGCATATATGTAGCAACAATTTCAAAATTCTTATACTCCAAAATATGGTTTACCTATAAACTTGTTAAGTTTATCACGGTATTTAAATAAAGCTTTGTGCTATGTAACCCTAATTCATTGCATAATAGAAAATTACGTCGATCACTCCATTGTCAGAGACGTAGACCCTAATGACGAAATCGTAATCAATCGTTATGTTCTTTTATGTTAATTTAGTTGCTCACATTAATACAAGATTTGCAATTATAATATGCATGAATACTCACTCACGCGGCATTGGTGAAGAAAAGAAACAAAACGAGCGACAAGTTTTTTTGAGGGAGCATATGATGTAAAGAAACACAGTTATTGTACCTAGAAAAAAAAACATCTAATGAGAAATGGATTCTAATTATTGATGGTCAATTGTGACGTTGTTTTGGTGTTTTTATTTTGGGTGATGTGCTCAGGTCCCAATCTTGTCGTTTTATTTTCCTTTTGAGGAGTGATATTTGTACAATCAATTTTGTACAATTCTTGCGACACCTATTTTTCTCCTCTTTTTATTGGATAAAAACAATGGAGAGAAAAAAAAAGAAGAGAGAGAATAAAAACACATGTGAGTATGAGAGAGAGTGTTGTTTCAAAAGTTGTCAAAAAGTAGATGTATAAATATCGTTTCTCTTTCCTTTTAGAGGATTTAATTGAGCACTTGAGAGTGTATATAGTTACCGTAATGACAAAAACTAGCTATTGAGAAAAAGTAGAGATCTATATTTGGCCCTTGAAAAATGAATAAGAACAACAATTTGATAATAAAAAATCTCAAATGTTGGTCAAAATAACATTGATAAGGGATATTATTTTAGTCCCACAAGGGACCATTTCGACCTCCATTTGAATTGTTTTGAGATCAAATTAATTTTTTCATTTTAGAGGGCCTAAAGTTAAACAATTTGTGCAGTCAAAAAATAAATAAAGGATGCTATGAACTATTTTTTAAATTTTAATGTTTGCTGGTGCATACCTTAACTATAGAGTGGATCTGACTCTATACAATTACCCTCTACTCAATCCAAAAGTGAATATATATTTTTTTAACAAATCCAAAAGTGTACTTTTAGTCAACCCTTTTATACACTATATTGTCCAGTAGTACTATACTGACTCAAAACTCAAAAAAAGTTGTCAGTAAAGAAAAAAAGCTCAAAAAAATTGTCGCAGCATCCTTGCTCATAAACAATGATTCTTATGTCTTAGATTGCTTCCCTTGTATTAGGCAGTATTTGAGCATCATTTAAGAGATTGTTTGGTCTATAAGTTAACCAAAATTTTATATGTGTTGTGGTGTGGCAATTGGTCACACGCTATGCTCAAGCATGTTTGAAGGCCCTAATTAAGCCATAAGAACATGTATAATGTAGTTTATTTTAATCAACATAAGATAGATATACCTACCACCCTCTATTTTTCTTTCACAAGTGGAAGGATGACATTAATATATGGAGTGAGTAATAGTTTCTTGCTTAGCAATATTATGTTCTCTAATATTCTCCCGGTTGCTTAAACTTGCTTATCCTAATGCAAATTACAACTCATCCTAATTATTAAAAGGACATTATGTTTGACCATATGGTGGCTTAGGTGAGTACTTAATTGGAAAATGAGATATGTCGGTTACTCCCTCTAGTCCAAAACATTACTTCATCCAAATGACTATTTATATTAAGTCATTTTACTTATTATCTATGAAAGAAAAAGAATAACAATTTTAACAAATTAGTCTTATTAACAATTGATTAATACTTAACTCACTTGGATTGGTTTTGTGATGTTGATTTGAGATTTTGGAGTGTGCTCCTCTCAAGTTTTCATGTTCGATTCTCCCTAGTGTCAATTTTAATGGGTTAGTTTGGTTTCTTAAAAAAACAATTGATTAATACTTGACTCACTTAGGTTGAATTGGTGATATTAATTTCAGATCTTGATGTGTGTTTATCTTAAGGTCCCAAGTCAATTTCAAGTCCCCCTAATGATAATTTTGATGGGTTATTCCACGTATAATCTTGCTCTGCCTTTAAATGTACCCCCTAATAAGAGGACAATATAATTAAACTATTTAGATTAGTCGGTCCTTAGACCAAATAATGAGTTTTCAAACATAAAATAAATTAATTGATTGATA
>Ga0315913_1006652_pt1 | contig 13948 bp, 7 predicted proteins | sample MpolsnodulesMG_FD_207736 | JGI IMG/M metagenome (GOLD analysis project Ga0315913, IMG submission 207736) | Medicago polymorpha root nodule microbial communities from Los Angeles, California, United States - small nodules | ecosystem: Host-associated > Plants > Roots > Nodule | place: USA... | reverse complement strand
CATGTAAATGAGTTTGTCAAGTTACAAATGCTTGGAGCCATTACACTTGATTTGACAATAACTTATGATTCTTCTAAACAATGAGTTCCTAAACATGTTCAAATCACTAATCAAACTTCTCTTTAATCACTGTACATTTATAAAGGTTTTTTTTTTTTGTATTTGTTAGGAATCAAATATTTATCTCAAATAATGTTCATTCATGAATCTTTATCTTCTGACAACAATCTTCCCAAATTGTAGGTGTCATTCCATTAATCTTTGACAGGAAAAAGAAGCTAAGTTCTAGACCTGAACTCCCAGTTCTTGACAGTGTAATTCAACTTTGAAAATTGGAGCTATTTATCTCGCTGATGCTGCATCACCAATATCAAAATACTACAAAAAGAATATATATATATATAGTTAGAGCCAATTCATTTTGAATTTGTATTTTGATTTGGTTGAACCATTTGTAACAGATTGAACATATGTTAACGTTCATATCAATATAATTTGAATAGTCTAACTTTGGAATTGGTTCTATTTATACGATTCCCTGAATATCTACAAATTGATGGATCATCATACTTAGATCATCCATATTTGATCATAATGATTTGCAAAAATGAAATTTACATGACATTAAATTGCACAGTAGAAGGCCCAAAGTAAGTTTCTTCCTTCAGCAACAACACAATAGGTTGCTTAAGAGAATTGGTAAAATTAGTCAACTGCTTGCACACACATCAAATGTGGTTTCCACTTGATTGAACTTTAGGTTCAGCACATGGTCTTGGTGTTGGTAAGATATGTTATGTGAAGGAGACATGTTATCTATCAAGTACTCCAAGGTTGATAATTTGGTACACTACAGAGCAAAGATAAATATGTGTCCAATGATATTTTAAGACCACATTTTAGCAATTAAGTACGCAATTGGAATGATTCATCCAGATCTTAATGAAAGCCTTTGAGTGTGATGAAACAATGGAAGATGATTTGCTTCCAGTCTAAGCGGAGCAAGAAATAGTAGACCAAAATTCAAGGTCAACATCGTTGATCACTCTGTCAAGCCTTGTGTCATTCCAGCACTAGAAGAAACTCTAGAAGCGAAATTGTTAACTATGTATTAATAAGATCTTAAGAATCACATTAAAAACCCCAAGATAGGTCCATGGCATACTACATTTCTTCTGCAAGTCGTTCAAATCAAGCCATAGCTGCGTACTGATTAGCACATAATTGGAAATATAGATTGCATACATGGATTTATAATGAGAAAAAGAGTGTTATACCAGGTGTGGTGCATAATTATATCACTCATTATTATCATAATTAAGAGTTGTTACTATACTATTGCTACCGTTAGAAACATTTTATCCTGGCTATAATTATTTAGTGGTTACTCTTTCATTATTTATTTATGAGCATGGTCAGTTCCCTGTATAATTTATCATTGCTTTGTAGGATGTACCTATATATATACATGGGTGACACATCATTATGGATGAGTAAGAAACATAATAAACCCTCGATCAATTGGCGAGATATTCAACATTGGATTGGATCCACACTCGTTACGTCTCTTAGCTCATTGGAGCCTCCTCTCTGGAAAGCACTCTTAAACATAATGTTGATGGTAATTTTTTAGAAGGCTATGGGTGCTTGGTGTTGGTGGTGTTGCTCGCAACAACGATGGAGATTGGATAGATGGCCGCCTTTTCTCACTTTAAAGTTAGAGGTGATGCGTTGTTGGGTGAGTTGCGTGCTATCTAGACAGTCTTGATTTTTGTCGCAACAAAGGCTAACATTATTTGAGAGTGATTGCTTGGAAGCGGTTGAGTTGTTTGTTGCTGGTTGTGAGCGTATCTTGCACACTTATACTACTGACATCCTTCATATTTGAGATATTTAAATGGAAATGAAAACGCTGTATTGAAGCATATTCTTATAGAACAAAACATGTGTGCATATTTTATGGCTAAGGAGGGATCACATTCAAGGTGTGTGGCTCATTGGAACCGCCCCTCACTTTACATTAAGTCCTCATCATAAGGTATATATATTATTAGAAAATGTAAAACTAAATAATTAATTTAAACTATTATGAAAGGTTTCGGTTTCTGCTTTCCGAACCCATATATTTTCAAGCTTTTGATACATAAAAGTTCTAAAATGTTGAAAAAAAGTTCAAGTAGGTAACAAGCTATAAGAGCGTAAATTTCTTTCATTTGTATCATGAATTGACCCCAAAAAGAGCTCCATAGATGCTTTGGGACTAAACCATACTTCCAAAGATTTTTCACCATAAAAACCAAAATTGACTAGTTAAGCACAGTGTCTGGCTAATACTCCAAGGTTCTAGAGGTCGGTGTAATAACATCACAATGACAATGAAAATTCTGTAACCGCATCACAACAGTAGTTTAAAACTCGCATTTATGGAATAAATATAAACTTCAACTGAAGTCAATTTGGTGCCTCCAATACTCAATAAAAAACAGTACAAAGGTTAACATAAAAAAGGCGTAGTACATAGCAAGATAACCAAAATATAAATTGAACGAAGAAAAAAAGAGGGTCCTAAGGTTAAATTAAAAAAAAAAAAAAAAAACAGAGAGACCATGATATGATACTATACTAGTTCTTCCCCTTCCCCAACACAATTGGCATACTGCAATTATGTAGTGAAGAGACACAAGAGAGGTGTGGAACACCACATAATATTATGCATCAAAATACCAAACATTCTTGCTCTTCAAAGGAGTGTAAAAGTCAAGGTACCACCTTACAAATTTCTTGAGTCCAGATTCCAAATTAGTAGTAGGCATGTAACCAAGCTCCTTCTGCGCCCTGCTGATGTTAGCATGAGTAAACCTAACATCACCATTTATTGGCATTGGCATTACCTTCCTTTTCACCTTCACCTTCAAAAGCTTTTCCAATATATTGACAAGCTCACTAACCGGAACCGGCGTGGTATTACCCAAGTTAAAAATCCTATACTGTGCATTCTGTTTCTTCTCCACGCCAAAACCAGTGCTCTTTTTAGCTGTATCCAAAGCCCCTAAACACCCTTTCACAATGTCATCAATATAAGTAAAATCTCTAACAACACTTCCACCATCTGGGGATTCAAAAACAGTAACTTGTTTCCCTTTCAAAATGTTCTTAGCGAATAAGAAATAAGACATATCAGGACGACCCCAAGGACCATAAACAGTAAAGAAACGTAAACCAGTTATGGAAAGACCATAAATATGATTATAAGTATGTGCAATTTCTTCACCGGCTTTTTTCGTCGCTGCATAGAGACTAGCGGGTTGATCTGTTCGATCCTTTTCCGAAAAAGGAACCTTTGAATTCAACCCATAAACCGAACTTGAAGAAGCGTAGACAATAGCCGGTTGAGGGTTTGCCGATTTAGAAACTTCAAGGAGGTTAACAAAACCTGCAGAATAAATCATAAATTTAGTCTTTGAATTATCACTCTATCTCCAATTTAATACATAAACTATATAAGTATAATTAAGGATTTATATTTCTGTAAGTTAGTCCACAAAAAAGCTTATCATGATAAGCGCTTATGTATAAGCTTACATAAGCTATTTCTATAAAAAAAAAAAGAAGCTAAAATTAAGTTAAATTGCTTTTGGATATGCTATTAGTTGTATTCATAAGCTTTCTTACATAACTTTTGAAAAAAAAAAAGCTTATGAAAAATGTCAAAAGTTCTCCCAAACGGTCTCACGCAACTTGTACAATAGATAAACTCAAATAAGTCTGTCCAAACAAGACCGTAGTCAGAGATTTGTGAGATAACAAATTTCCACCTAATCGTAATAAACTTCTAACTACCTTAAACTTATTCTAACAAATATCTCACTATATCTAACATTACCAGTCTTTACAATTTAGTCCATAAACGATAGAAAGATGATAAATAGCATATAGAAATATATTAAAGAGTTTAGTCCATAAACTATAAAAAATTCATTAGTTTTCAAACCTGCAATGTTGCTGTGAACATAGGCATTAGGGTTTTGCATAGCGTAACGTACGCCAGCTTGAGCAGCCAGATGCATAACATGTGTGAAAGCAACAACGTCAAAGAGTTTACGGAGAAGATCAATATCATTGATATCGCCTTCAACAACAAAAACACCAGCACGTGAAAGTAATTTCTCACGAATGCGTTTAAGGTTTGGATCATAATACCGATTGAAATTATCAAGCCCTAAAACCCCATCGCCGCGACGCTTAAGTGCAAGAGAGACATGCATACCAACAAAACCAGAAGCGCCGGTGACAAGGACGGTAAGGGCTGAACTGGAACCGGATTTATGGCTAGTGGATCTGGTGACCAGTTTTTCCCATTCGGGACCGCCCCATGAATTGTGGGTGGGGAGTGATGACGTGGAAGGTGAAGAAGATGAGAGAATGAAGATGAAAATAATAATGAAAGCTAGGAAAAGTAAAATTAAAGACCATAATGAGAATTTTGATGATCTAATGCGATGAATGTTATTGTAAGGTTGGTTATGGTATTTTTCTGGTTTCAGTATACCTATGCTACCCATCTCAGAATTCACGGTATGAACGAGTTCTCCTTGATTTCGAGGGTTTTGACTTATGTTGACTATCTATGACCGCTTTCTCATGACAAGGATTGTTTACATGCACGGGTTTTAATAGTTGCAAGAATACGGCAGACCAAATTAGGGTTTGTAAGGTTCTGCTCAAACAATCCAAAGGTTTAGATCCAGTCTGTTATTTCTTAGGTAAAGATTAAATTTGATCCACCATTGTAATTTTTTCGAGGCCCAAATAAAAATACTATTTAAATTAGTCTAACAATTTTTTATGAACGACAAGTTAGTTTCCATTTTTCCTTAAAAAAAAAGTTAGTTTCCATTTTATTATAACAACGAGATTAATTTGTCTCTACTTTAAGAATGTAAAAAATTAGTTGTTATTATTTTTTGTCTGGAATTCAATTAAGCCGCGAGAAAGTTACAAGGATCTAATTGACTGTTCATTCATTTTTTTATGGTTGAATAAGTATTGTCCTAAAAAATATAGCGAATTTTGATTTTAATCTTTAAAATTTAAGATGTGATGTTTTCATATCCTTTGAAAATTTTCAGTTTATGTATTAATGTCAATGCTACGACATTCTATGTTCAAAATATGTTCAAGCTATGTCCATCTATTATGTTCAGTTCATGTATGTCCATATTACTCTTTCAAAAAAAAAAAAAGTATGTATGTCCATATTATGTTCAACAAATATCAAAGATATGTTAAAATTATGTCTATTAGGGACAAAAAATGAAACATAATATTTTGAAAGGATGAAATCATCGTGTTTTTATTGTTAGAGACTAAAATCAGAATTCTTTTTTATTAACTTATTTTCAACTATATCTATAACCTTTTTGAAAATTTAACATGGTTCGTCAACAAATTTGAAGATTTGTTTCATATTAAATTTTTTTAAATAAATAATCGAACATATGTTTAAATGGACTAATAAGTTAAATCAATATCTAACATTTTTTTAAACAATAAATATCTAACATAATTATTTTGAAAATACAATTATTTATGATATCATATTTCAATTATATACTGTAACCAGAAAAAGTCTCACTATGTAACAAAAAATATTTCAATTATAGATTATAATAAGACATAAAATGCCGAAAAACAACCTAGGTTAAAATGCTTAAATTACTAAAGGTATGAACAAATTTATAGTTTAAATATTGTTACAACACACATACTCATTTTTATTATATTGGTTAAAATTCACGAGTCCCACAAATTTTATGAGACCTATATGAATTTTAACAAAAAAAATGTTTGTGTGTCAGTTAGGCATGTTGTATCAAAGTAAACAAAATAGTAACTTTTGCATATAAAATTGTATATATTTATTACATTTACTTATGTTTGACTTGTATTTTCATATTAATTTAAAGGAAAAATTACATTAACCTCCTCTGAAGTTTTGTTAAATGTCACATACTTCCCCTCTTGTTTCAAAAAATACAACAACCTCCCCTCAACTTAACTCTATTAACAATCTGTTAAGTTGAGAAAAAAATAACCTATCAAAATAGCAATAATATGAATTACCAATTAAGCATGTACAACCAAATAATTTTAACAACATTAGTCTAAATTCTTTAAGAAATGGATACAGGCAGTTTTGCGGTGACAGTGTGTTCATGTAGATATATCTCTCTGCGATTTTTTTTTTTCCATTTCTAGTTTTATCTTTAAACTTTGGTAATCAACATATCAAGTTTCACACAAAAAAGAAAATCAAATTTAAGGTTCGTTTTCCAAACCCACCAGTGGCTTCCAACCAAGTCTTGGTTACAAAGATAGTGATTTGTCAAACATAAAAGTAAAATTGAATTGGCTTGTGGTCAATCATGTTCATATGCAAGTTCCCTTTTGATATGTTTTAGTATTTTTTTGTCTTTAAATTGGCTTGTATGCTTCAGATGTAGGGTGAAGCTTTGTTTCAGAATGTACGAAAAATTAGAGCATCTTGCCATGATGGAGACCGGAGAGGGTGCTTGGTTCGTTACCGTAGTAGATGTTGGAGAGTTGAGTGAGTGAGCAAGTAATTCAATGGTTTTGTGGGAGGGGTTATCTTTAATAGTATGTGAATGGCCAAAGATGGTGAGAGCTTTAGATTCATGTTTATGTTTTAACAGAAGTATAACACTGTTAAAGAGATGTTAGGGAGGTACTTATCTATTTATTGAGAACTTAAGGGAGGTTAGTATTTATTTTAAAATTAGAGGGGATGTTTGTGACATTGAAAGAAAACTCAAGGGAGATGAGTGTAGTTTTCCCTAATTTAAATATGCCTACTTTTGTTTAAAACAAAATGAATTTATTAGATGAAAGTGAGAAAAGTACAATGAATTACTTGCCATGAGAAGACTTGCACTTTACGAGGGGCAAAACTGGTCCAAATATCTAGCTCAAAGAGAAGGTTGAATGGAATTTGTCACTGGCACAAAGATATTTGACCATAGAAAGTATTTGAAGAATCGATCGCCCAATCCCAAGAACATCAAATTTGGAGATGGTGACCCCCATTGACGTCTTGGTTGGTATGTAGGTACGTTCACTTCCCCCTTGCAAATAAACTTGCCTTGTGTGATAATTTCATATGAAGATCAAATCTGCACTACATATTTATGCAATCCTGTTCTCAAATTTGGAATCTGTTATGCTATTTGCCTATTTATTCACTGGACTCCACCAAGTATTAATCTATTAGATGTGTCTTCTTTACTGCTTTGGGATGGCTAATACTTAATTGTTGGTGGAACAGGGAGCCAGTTCTTCCAGGTTGCTTTCTCCATGCCAAGCTATTGGACTCATGTCAATGATTGATCAGGCTATGTGAGACCTTCCATTTTGTAGATAGCAATAATTTCTCTTTTGATTATTAATGATCAACCGCTAATTCTTATGAAACTCAGGGCGAGAAAGATGACAAGAAAATTGTTGTCTGTGCTGATGATCCCGAGTATAGCCATTACAATGATATCAAGGAGCTCCCTCCCCATCGTTAAGCTGAAATCCGTCGTTTTTTTAAATATCCTTAAAAAAAATAAAATTGAACGCTGTTGTTTGGTCAAGAAGAATGAGAACAAGGAAGTTGCAGGAAACGACTTTCTTCCTTCCTTAACTGCCTATTAAGCGATCGAGCATTCCATGTAAGTAACAATGATCTGACTCATATGTATTCTTGAAATTTGGAGCCTAACTCATTCTTACAAAACCGGCTTGTGAATCATTTTTTTTTAGTAAAACAAGAGTTTTTTTAAGCTTCAATAGTAATGTTGTAATGCATTATCCAACAATTTGCGTTCATTTTAACATTTCCTTACCGAATAATTTGGTTGATCCTTAAACTATCAATGAAAGTTCTTATATCATGACAATTATTAAAACAAATAACATGACATATCATTATCAATCCCCTCAATAAAAACAAAAATATAACCTTTCTACATTCGGGTAGGATTTGGGTATGGGTTTGAGGTGGATACATATATCCCTGTTACCCATCCCGTACCCGTATTTTGAAATTGGAGAAAACTCAAACCCAGTCAAATCGGGGTTGGTTTGGGCGGGTACCCGTGAGCACGGGTTTTATTGCCATGTGGACATAGTGATAAATTTTGGAGCTCACCGGGCCTTTCACCGTTAAGACCTTGTACCAGAACAATAATTATAAATTTTAAACAATAATCTATACTATAAGTGGGATACAAGTTTTTGTATAAACTAGTATGGACACCCGTGCCAAGCACGGGCTAGAATTCTGACATATTTTAGAGAGAAAATATTGTGATGTATCAAATGTCATTTATATTTCAACATTGAATAGAAGAGTGAAGGTTGGATAACATATAAGTTGGAAGACTCATACTTAATGCCTTAAATGTTCGATGAAAATGTGGTATCATTCTCATTTGGACAATTGCTCTAGGTCCAATAGATCGATCCACACCATTGTTAGCTCCTTACAAATCCTGATGGTCGTAGCATAAATCGGTTCGACTTTGTGGCGGAAACGTGAGTGGGAGAGATGTTAATGTGTGAAATGTGAGTAAAGGTTCGACATTGAAATCAAGAGTATATGTTGAGCAGCATAATAGAGATCTGACCCATATACCTAATATCTTAAGATTTAGGGTGAAGATGTGGTGTCAATATCACTTATGTAGTTTCTTTTAGTCTAAAGTGATGATCAAACTCAGTGTAGGAGCATCCAGTAGTAAGAACGTTATGATGAACTTTTTTTTTTATTTTTTTTTTATAGTTTTTTGATGTCATTTGTTTAATTGTTGGATCTTAATATTTAGTTTTTGAATGTTATTATGTTTTATAAGAATTTTTCACTGTTAATTTAAATTCTTTCACTTTTGGTCTTTGATTGCAAGTGAAAATGAAAAATCGTAGATGCATTATGCTGAATTGACAAAATACATACTTATTAGACAATTTAAAATATGACATTTTTTTAATTTACTCTAATATTTGGTAAAATGGTTATCCGAAAATTTCCTTCAAAAACTAAATATTAAGATCCAACAATTAAACAAATGACATCAAAAAACTAAAAAAAAAAAAAGTTCATCATAACGTTCTTACTACTGGAGTAAATTTGTGTCAACACAAAAATGTTGACACAAATAAGACCAACATAACGTTCTTACTACTGGAGTAAATTTGTGTCAGCATAAAGTTCATCATAACATTTTTTTAATTTACTCTTATTAGACAATTTGTGTCAACACAAAAATGTTGACACAAATAAGACATCAAGGAAAATTTTGTAATTTTGTTCAAAATACCTGGCACAATTGAAATTTTAATTGAAGATGAAGGGTATTTTGTTCAATTGTTCCACTTTTTTTCTCTTCCACCTCTGGACATCCACCCCCTCCCACCATCGTCTTACCACCATCCTCCTCAGTCCTTGTTGTCATCATTGTCGCCACAACCATCATTCTTCTCCGACGCCATTCAAATCTCGTCTCATCCGCTTACAACTATCGTTCTCTTATATGACCAACACCTGAACTCACAGATCCGCCGCGCCAAAACAGATTTGTGCCTACCGAAACCCATAAGTCCTCGGTTCTAAAACAAACTTTCAAACCCACTTGCTGGAAAGTCAATATCCAGCGATATACCGGCCTGTGGAAGACTCAATCGCGAGAACACAATGAGAGAGTGTTCGTCGATAAGATCAGGAGAGCGATGCCGTTGAAAAAATGGTCATCGGTGAGAGAACAATGTATTATGACAGTCAAAGAGAGACGTACTGGTGTGAGAGGAGGAAAAAATAAAATAAAAAATAAGGTATAAGTGAACGGTGAAATATGGTGTCGTATTCATGTCTATTTTTTTGTGTTAGTTTATCATTTCTCTTTAAAATTTGGTGACATTTTTTTAATGAAGTTTATTTTTTTAGAAAAATAATCACCCAAAAATCTTTAACTACTTCAACAAACCCATAAAATTTGGTGACGTGCACTATATATTTTTTTCTCCTTATCATTTCTCTCATGTTCAAATCCCCTTTTGGTGTTTGATTTTTTTTCTTTATTATTTCTTTCTTCTCGTGAAAAAAGGAGCGTAAAACTCCCTCCGAAACCATCATCAACCCACATTTTTAAACATGTTGTGTGTCCATTTGAAATTTGACCAGCTCTCTTACTAACTGAAATTTCTAAATGTTAGGGTTGAACATAGACTTAATTTAGATTTAGTAATAGACAATATCCAACACAAAATCGTCTTTTTTAAAGATAAGAGCGCACCGCATATGCTAAAAAAATGTATAAAGAAATCATTAAAGGATGTTGACAAGAAAAAAAATGCACATTTTATTATCTATTACTCTACGAAAACAAATAGCATTCATGTATTCCTTAAAAAAATAACAATTAAGTATTCTGATAATAATATTTAACACTAATGACAAATAAATCAATTGAATAGTAATTTTATGTTTATATTTTCCTACCTCGAACTTAGTCAATAATTGTCATGCATCAACTCCGAATTTCTGTTCTCCGGATGGAAGCTTAATTTCTATCAAGAACGTGGCAAATAATATTCATAAGTTTTTTTTTATCGATGGTGTCCATAAAAAATAGAGGTCCAAATTGTACAACTAAAAATTACACAATCAAGTACAAAACTACTATACTATACTCAAGAAATTGCTCTTTATGTGAACTTGCAACTTCCTTAGAGATAGCTTCATCTAGAGGTTTACACAATGTTTGGCTTGAATCTGATTCACAACTGGTAATTTTGGCCTTCAAATCTAATCTAGTGGTTCCTTGGTGCTTAAGAAAGAGGTGGCACAACTGTCTAGATAGAATTAGATGTATGAGGTTCTTTGTTTTCCATATTTAAAGGGAAGGGAATATTTGTGTTGATGGCCTTGCTAACCTTGGTTTTTCCCTAACTTCTACTAATTTGTTTTGGTCTGGTGCCATCCCTGATTTCGTTAGGGAAAGTACATTAGGAATAGGATGTAAATGCCTAATTTTTTATTTAATTCCCTTTTTAATAGTCCTCTTTTTCTATCATGTACTTAATTTTTGTTTCTTCTAATGAATTGATGCTCCTTGCATCTTTTTCAAAAAAAAAATAAAAAATAAAAAAACCAACAAATCAAGAGGGTCATAAAAAATTCAAGAAATTATACAAAAAAAAAAGTGTAAGGAGCATCCAAACCTGAAAGCGAACAAAAAAAATAAACCCCACTTGCAGTCAAGATGATAAAGAGAAAGAATGAAAGCTGTAAAAATTTAACATAATGATTAATGAAATATATAATTGAGAAAAGGAGATAAATTAAAAGTGTATTGGAAGGTTTGTAAATTTTATTTTTGTATATTGAAAAATAAAATAGCATCTTCTTTCCATTTTCATAAGCTCCTAAAACATACAACACTCATGACATTCATATTTATGAATGATTTATTTTTATAATATAAAAAATGTCTTTTCAATTCAGAACAAAACTCTTGATATCATTTTTATCTGCTCTAAAAATCTTTACAATCATGGTGTGAACCCTTTCGTGTATGATATCATTTTTATCCTCTTCTTCGAATTCCATGTTTAATATCTTAGCACCCTTAATCAATATTAGACACTTCTTTGCTGCTTCAGTTTACACGCTTAATTAGACTATCATTATTGCTCTTCGCAATGACATTTACCAATTTCTCTATTAGACAATTTGAAGAAAAAAAACAATTAAATGAATTGAAAATAAAGTTGTTACCTTTCTATCTAATGTCTAAATACTTGATATCGTGGAAGGTAGCAGTAACACTAATGATACCTTTCTATCTAATGTATTTGAAACCCAAACAAATTAAAAATATCTCTTTGACGTTAAGATTGAAGCTCACAAAAAAGAGTAAAACCAAATATAATAATCTTGAATAGAAAAGGTAAAGTGGAAAAACAAACAAATAAAAAAAATAGATTTAAGGAATACTCAGTTGTGTCACTACTATTTTCCTATCAGAATTAGAGAATATTCAGTTGAGTGTCGGTGGTGGTATTTAAATACATTCACATTTCTTATAATTGTTGTCATTTATTGTGATATGCAAAATTTATGCCAATTTTGAATTACTCTCTGAATAGAGTATTTTTTTTGTACCATACATTAATGCTAGTTTTTGTTTTAACCAAATTTAAAATTTGTTAATATTGACTTTTATATGATTTGATTTGCATATTAGTTTTCATTGAAGAAGAGTAGATATTCCTTTAACAATTTCATTTCATTAAACCTTTTATACTTATCCATTGAATTAGAAAATTATTAAATGCAAATTAGGCCAATAATATGCCACATGTACTATAGAATGAAAGGAGTTTGATTTATTTATATTGTAGATTATGGTTCATGCTTGACATTTCAGAGGATTCTAATGTAATTAGATCTATAGTGGAGGAGTTACAGGTTACAAATAATGATTTGAAATTAGATGTAAAAGATAAATAATGATAGTGAATTGAAATTACATGATTTGAAAAATGAAAAGAAAACCTCACCGAAATGATAAGACTCTATAACCTATTCTATTGTAACATAAAATTAAATAGGTATCGAATCATATTTCATTTATAACCACCATAGAGAGTGAATCCAAGAAAGAAAAGAAAAGTATCAACTTGAATCAAACTATCTAACAATGATGCCTCAAGGTTTCAAATTCCAATCATTAAACTACAAAAATCATTAAACTGCCCAAATAATGACTATAAATAAAAGGAACTTTCTTGCTCCTTGGATCAAGTCCTACCTCGAAAATTCTGTTTTTTTTATTAAGGAGTATGAGCATGATGCAACCCATTCATATGTTTTTAGAGTGATTTGAAAAAAGAACCTCAAATAAAATAAAATGTATCGAAATGCATTCAAACAAATGATTTGGAAGGGAAATGCATTCTAATATGTTTTGAATAAGAGGGGAGGGGGTGTATATTTTAACATTAGAGGGAAGGTGAGTGTAATTCAAGTATCTTTGAGGGGAAGGGAGTGTAATTTACTCAAATGAAAAAAAGAAAATGCAAGAGAGAATAGTCATATGAGTTGCAATTGATTCTGCAAATGAATATTTGCAATAATAGAATTTAATATCGGATTAAGGAGAGTAGAGAATTTCAAATATGTGACAATTAATCATAATCAAGGAGAGTATAAAATTACAAATCCATGACATTGAATGTGTTCCTGTGATGCTGTTCTTTTTAACATTATGTATTGTGACATTGAATGTGTTCCTGTGATGCTGCTCTTTTTAACATTATGTATTGTGTTGACCTGGATAGAAATTTAAATGAGATGAGTATTAAAGACCATTAGGCCATAACAATGCCATGTGTACTATAGAATAGAGGAGGATTGAATTGTTTATACCGTAGATTTTTCACTTTAATTTTGAGGTGTTAATTTACACTTAAGGAGTAAGTCAACAATTTACATCCATTTGTTTTTGACAAAAAATAAAAAACAAGTGAATCAACAAAAATATATGAGTATTGCAAACGCAGTTATAACCCAAAATGGGCTTGGCCCATTATCATGTAACCCTAATATTTTAGTTTAAGTAAACCCTAAGGTTAATATCATTGCCGTAGTCACTCACATAGTTTTAAAACTCGGCTCGGACTGGCCGGTCGGACCGTGAACCGGTGGGTAGGCCGGTTCGAGCCAACATTTGGATCGGTCATGCAGTTGACTCGGCCGGAACCGGTAAAAACCGGTGACTCGGCCGAGTTTTTGGTCTGACCGGTTCTCTATTTTTATTTTTATTTTTTGCTTTTAGCTTTACAAAAACGACGTCGTTTTGGATTTTTAAATTAAAAAAAAGAAAAAACT
>Ga0315913_1006651_pt1 | contig 13949 bp, 10 predicted proteins | sample MpolsnodulesMG_FD_207736 | JGI IMG/M metagenome (GOLD analysis project Ga0315913, IMG submission 207736) | Medicago polymorpha root nodule microbial communities from Los Angeles, California, United States - small nodules | ecosystem: Host-associated > Plants > Roots > Nodule | place: USA... | reverse complement strand
ATTTATATTTGTATATTAATATAAAAATACAGTCAAAATAAGTTAAGTCAAAAATATACATTGTCAAACACGTCATCTAATAGGGGACGGAGGGATTAATTGTTTAAGAGCATCTAAATATAGACATTCATTTTTGGATATTTAAATCGATATTATATGCAGAGATCGCTCCTTTGTAATTTTTTAATAATAGTATCTAATAAAAATTAAATTCCTTTAATATAGCATCTCACAAAAATTTCTAAAATGGACTCACTAATCAATTATCAAAAAATTTATATTCGTACATTTCAAATTTTAATATTTAAAAAGTGTGGGTCTCACTTAAGATTCAGGTCTTGAGTGAGAGCCCGGGTCATATAAGACCCATAAAAATTTTCTATATCGGGTCCTAAATATTCAAAACTATCCGGTTGAAGATGGTCTAAGGGTAACATTACAAGAAACTTTCCATTAAAAAATAATACTAACTTGTCCTCTAAGACCACAAGTTAAGAGGTCAAATATAAAAAGATGATTACTGACTAATAGTATCTGGGGTACATTTTTAGTATTCAAAATTATGAAACGATTTCTTTAAAAAGTTAAATATTTCGTTTTTAATGCATTCAATACACAAATATACATAAAACACATTCTTTTCAAAATAAATGTCGTTTAAGATTTTGACACACATATTTCAATTCTCTCTTCTCCCTCTCCAACAAGTCGGCCCTAGTTTTTTCTCTCTAGGTTTTCTCTTATAGTTTTTTCATTGAGAGGTGGTTTTGGGTCAATTTTTGACCCGAAATCACCCCTCTTCATCTTTCTATAGTCCATTTCAATCTAAATAAGTGATTTTCACATAGATCTAGGGTTTTTTTCTTCGCGATTTTGTCACCCGAGTGTGGTGGTGTGTTGTTCGTCGTCTTGTGCGGCGTTGTTTGATTTCCCGTCTTGTTGCGGTGTTCATTTGATTCATATTGAAAGATCGGTTATTCAATCAAAGATTTAGGCATCAACGTTGCATATTCGGAGGCATGAGTATTCCGGTCAACTTGATTTAATCATATATTTTTGTGGGCATTTTGTCGTTATACGCTATTAACTTGGATGATGTGAGTTTGTTCGCAGATTAATCCTTTACGTTTTTAGCGGTGTTGAATAATGTATTCTATCCATTTGAATGAATGTCATTTTGTTTTTGTTAAAAGAAAAAGATTTTGACACACATACTAAAAGATGCAATGATTAGAAGAAAGTGAATAGTCGCTTTACCAAATTATCTCTATCAACTATTGATGTTTTTTCAACTATCATAACTACAAAGTAAAAGTAATGTTTTGGTAGGCGTGTATATAGTGGCAATATTGGAAAGATGAAATTATTATTGCATTAGAAATCAAAAGTGATGTTAATTTTAAAATATATTTTTTTACTAAAAGGACACTCATTTTAAAACGGAACGAGTATATAGAAATTTATTTTTCATCTCTCCTCATCGAATCAAACACGAAAGTATTTGCATAGTCAACTTTTTAAAAAACTAAGGGTTAAATATGTTTTTGGTTCTTATAAATATGTCAATTTTTCATTTTAGTCCCTCTAAAAAATTTCATCAACTTTTTGTCCTCCAAAAAAATCTCATCTTCACATTTGGTCCCTCATTAAAAGTGAACTCATACGTAGAATTCTTATTTTTGAATAAAATTTATAATAATATAAGGAACTCTCAAAAAAAAAATTAGAATTTTTTACCAAAATATGAATTTATAAATTTTTGGAGGTAAAAAAATCATATTTAATTTAAATTTTGTTAAAAAATTCTAAAAATAATTTGTTTACTTATTTTTACAATATTATATACATTTATGCACAATTTCATTAAAAAATACAAAAATTTACTTACAAGTATGGATCAAAAAAGGTGATTGAAAATTTTATATGAACTAATAGTTGAAGGAAAATTTTATATGAACTAAAAGTTGGTATATTTATAGGGACCAAAAACTAAATACATTATATATACATATATGACGATTTTTTATGGATCATGTTAGCTTGTGTTCTGAGGACAAAAGTTAAGGAATTTAAAAAGGAAAAAAAAACATAATTTTTGTATTGAAAAGATAAACATTTAAAACTTTTATATTATAGAATGTACAATTTTCAAAATTAAATTTTTATAAACACTAGTTAACATTTTAGAAAAATAAAAACCGTAAAATTAAGTATTTCATGATTGTAGTGTTTAAGATTTTTTTTTTTTTGGTATGAAATTTCCACCTTTATTTAACAACGACTGAACTTTGTTATGCACGCACACAGCGTGGGTTTCTCTCTCAACCAAATTTTATTCATGCAGAAAAGTCAAACATCAAGTTTAAACATGTGATGTTTGTTTTTTCTGCATGAATAAAAGAGATGTGTTATTTGAACAATCATCTGCATGACAATTTATGGGTCAATCATAAATTTACAAATAAATGTATATATTGACACAAAAAACAAAGCAATAGAAAGAGAATGTTGTCACAGATTGATTGTACAAATATCATTTCTCTTGTTAAAAAATTTCATTTCTTAGCTTGATGTTTGGTTATACTCTTACCTTTCATGAACTTTGTCCCCATTCAATGGAAAATATGTTACATTAAGATCACTCATTTTTAACATTTTTTTTCTGAATAAAATATGAATTCATAAAATGTTTCGAGACAAACTAGGCATCCTTACCCAAAATTAATTCAATAAAAAATATGTTACATTAAAATCACTCATTTATGAACAATTTTTTTCTAAATTTTAGAACATTAAAATGCTTTTTGAAAACAAAAAATAGAGGACGTATTCTCATTGTATTGAATCTTTCTTTGAAAAAAGGCAAATGTTAACTTGTGCCCTCAAGGGTACATGTTAAGGAACTTATTATAGAAATACACGTATCAAAATTCGTGTATTCAACTTCTTAAAAATTGACGTGTTATGTTTTTCAATGTAAAGTTGCTCTTTTTGGGTTGCTTAACATGTGCCCTAAGGGCACAAATTAACACGACCCTTAAAAAAATTATCAGAGCGGGGCAGCTTTGTTTAGAAGGAACGAAGGCTTCATTACAGGAGTGCCACAAATTCTTAATGAACCCGAAATTGCAGAATTTGTCGTTTAAACGAAGGCATGACTCGACTATGAGTATGAAAAGTGGAGGTGGTAGAGTTGAAAAAGTGGAGGGAGTATGTGATATGGTTTTTCAACATTTGAAATCTCATTTTCAATCTAAAAGTTTTGTCTTACCAAGTTCGGAAAATCTTCAATTTCAATCATCTCGGAATAATGGTGCAGTTTTGTTGATTTTCCCTTCTTTTTAAAGGTCGGGATTTTGGTTTCTTGAAGGAATTTTGGAAGGATTTTAAGATGATGTTTTTTAGTTTACTAATGAATTTCATGATTATGGTAGATTGGTGAGAGGGTCCAATTGAACAATATTCATTAAAAGAGGTGAGAGGGTCCAATTGAACAATATTCATTAAAAGAGAATGTTAAACATTGTCTTGAGGTATTGGTTAAGTAACCAAAACAAATACATTCTTCTGTCACTGTTATAAGCAAAATTTAACATTTAAGGTTTATTCAATAAATGATGTATGTGATATATATTAAGGACCACATACATAATTTATTAAATAAATCTAAAATATTAATTTTTGCTTATAATAGTGATCAGATAGTATAACTTTTTAGAAGGAAAAAAAAAATGTAATAACTACTTCATCAAAAGTCAAGACTTATATTTTTAAGACAAATTTTTTATTTATAGATTTTTTAACCATTGTCCTGAGGGCACTAGTTAACTAGACCATTGTTTTAATTCCGAATAAAAATAACCACAACTAGTGGCGGATCCAGGAACCTCAGCCATGGGGTGCAAAAAAAAAAAAACTCATTAATTGTTATTGTAATTTTGCATCTAAAATGGATTGACAATGCAACTTGTTGCCGGTTTGTCTTTCATTTGTATGTAATTTTCTATATATATATATTTGAGTAAAATCAAGATCTTCAAAGATTTGTATAAAAAAATGTTCATGATAAAATTATAAACACATAAATTCACACTTTTGTTACTTTTACCCAAATAATCACATTAATTTTTATAGGTTATTATTTTTGACAAATTATATACAACTAAACATAATCATAGTCTTTATAGAAGGAAAAAGAAACGGCCAAAGAAGGAACTTTTTTTAGTAGTATACAATATAAAATTTACTTGCAAAATGATTCGACATGCATTGATTAGTTGCAGTAGTTTAGCAATTGAACCATCAACCAAGGCACATCGATTTGACGGTCTGCAGGTGCAAAAGGAAAAACTGAGGATGTGCAAATAGCAAAATCAGTATAATAATAGACATAAATTGGAAAATTCCAGGGTGTGCAGGTGCACACCCTCAATCCCAGCTAGCTACACCCCTGACCACAACAGTAAAATGATTATAAACTTATTTCCATGTATAAAGTTTTTGGAGGTGCTTGTTAATAGAACGACCAAAGTTATTAATAGGAAGACCAGGTGGGGTTTAACCTGGGAAAACAAAGTTTTTTCCCACCATGGGAAACTTTGCTTTTTACATGCAGCTGGCAGCGATGACTTGTTATGATGATAAAAAATAATTAATTAAAACATTTTTTTTTGAAGGATAATTAAAACATATTAAAATGCCAAATAAATCGCTTCCAATTGAACACTGTTGCAACAAAAAAATTAAAAGAAAACGGTTCAAATGAAAATGAAATATTTCACTGTTCAATGTTTACAAAATGCGTTCTTCTCTGCATCTGTCTTACTGTTGACAATCTGAATTTATTATTTATTGATTTCTCAACATTTGACACAGCAGTTCCAGAATCAAAATAGTTCCTTCTTAGAGTTATTTTCAATTGAATTTTTTTCTTATTCTGATTATGGAAATTTCTTTAAACATTTCAATTGAATTTTTAAATCCATTCTACTCTTTAAGGAACTATTTTCATATAATTGGTTTCCTTGCATGATTTCCACGTGTACAAAATAGCAACCCTTCCATGTTCTCTTCATCCTGTAATAGTGAAAGAGTTACAATTTTTGGCTAGAAATGAAAGAACCAGAAAATTTCTGAAAAAAAATAATGTAGTAATTGATGTAAAAAATGGTTATGTTAAGAACAATGCTTTAATTCAAAAACGTTTTGGGGTGGCGACAAAGAGAACAAAGGATCCGAGGGAAGAATTTTTTAGAGACACTAACATGGTTAAATTTAAAACCCCCACACATGAATCCTCACAACCAAAATCTTGCAAAGAAACAACCTTTGATTGATTTAAGGAAACCCCCACTTGTTTCTCCCTTAATTTTGAAAGAAGGCTATTGTGATGGTTACTCTGATTGTGTTGATGGGGTTTAGAGGGACTGTAAGCATGTTGCTGGACGAAGAAGAAGAAGCAAGGTTTAGTTGGGGTTCTACGTCTCTATTAAAATAAAACAAATGCATAATTATTTTTTAATAGTTTGGTGGGGTCAACTTTTTTGTTACACAATAGCCAACAAAAAGTTTCAAACCATTACCAGGTAACATATCTGAGTCATTCACATAAAAAAATATTAAATCAATGGCTGTTATTAAACTTTCCCATCGTGGGAAACAACTTTCCTTTCCCATACTAAATCTCATCGGAAGACTAAGCTTGTTTCTTGCAAGAATAAACGGACCAGGATTTGCTGTTGTTCAAAATGACGCAGTTACACACTGTTTTTCATTTAAGCCATTGAATTAGATTCTTGTGGCACAAATTCATCAAACGGCTGACATTAAAACCGCGGGAAAAGTTACAGCACCAAAACCCAATCCAAGAATAAACATAGGGCAACCTATGACTGAGTTGTTTCAACATTTTGTGATAGTCTCTTTACATTCAGGGTGTAATGACCACATTCTCAAATCTAAATTGAGATGCAAATCTAATTTCTTCAAACCGGAAATCTAGAAGCAAATGATAGTGGTCATATATATGTTTTATGGTAGTAGAGCATGAAACATAGGAGCACATGTCTATCCACATCAGATTACATATGGATATGTCTAGCGTTTTTTGTGCGTAATTGTTACCACCTCTTCCATTGGTCTGTGTGAAAAACATTCCTCTAGCAGGCAGATGAATGAGTTGATTAATATCAGTTCAGTCTTGAAAATCCTTCATGGGGAGCCTAGTAGGTTGAAATGTGCCTTTGTGCTCATGAGCACCAATACTAATGTTAAAATCACCAATACGACACCAAGAAAGATTATATTGAAGCTGGATATTTGAAAGATTGTTCCAAAGTAGTCTTCTCTGAATAAAATTGGGTGAAGCATATATAGCTGATATGATGAATTCTTCCCATTCTCATCAACGGAAAAGAAAAATATTATTATCAACTAACAACATAGTAGGATCCAAGTTAATGGAGCATATGCATCCTAGATTAGAAGTTAAATCATTCATATCATTAACTGAGAAAAGCTTTAGCTTTAGTCTAGATAGCCATCTTTGTGGAAAAGCATTATAGGACATCCAGGGGCTCAACTATAATAACAAAATTCGGTTTATGAGATAAAATAAGGTTTTTTAAAGGTAACCTTGAAGGAGAGTTAGCAATCCCCCCTCACATTCCCCAAAAAAGACACTTTATGATGAAGTGGTAGGATTTTTCACACATGACCTCGTGTTATAGTTACCTTGACGTGCTTTATTCTTTTTAGCTGAGGAAAACTTCATTTATTTGTTAGCATCCCCATGTCTCTCTGCACAATTTTGTGCATAACTTCGTGGGGTTTAGCATAGGCACGGAAAATTGTTCTCCATGATGGAAAAGTTTAAGCAAGACCGTGGATATATTAATTTTTTATTTCAACGGTCCATATTGATTACTTGTTACCTGATTGTAAATTTTTGTTTGTAATCTTTTTTGTAGATGTAGACCCCACAAATACTAATTGTTTATGTCTAAAAAGATTACTTTGTTTTTAAAATGAGATGAGCTCTTATGTATTTAATGATAATGCAGCAACGGGCCACACAAATTTCAAACCCAATTTGAGTTGATTTTTATTTTCAAATTCCACACAATTAATTAAATGTACTCTATTTATTATTATTTTATTTTTTTGTTATATTATTTATTATTATCAGCGAGATAACACATGAATTACAAGATATGTAGTAAAAATAGAGATAATAAAGTTTCTTTATTTAAAACAACATTGATCGGTAAAATAAAATATTTAAGGCAAAATTTACAAAAGAGTAAAAACAAAGAAGCAAAATTTCCTTGTAAAAAAATGAGGCAATTTTTTTTAAAAAAAATAATTCTGAATCAACATAAAAGAGGCAAGTCTAAATGAGTGGCTAATATATTTTTAATTATTTTTTTTATTTTTATAAAATTAAAAAATCCAGAAAAGAGAAAGAAAAAAAAATGTAGTTCTTCAATCTTCATTCCAGAAAGTTCAATTTTTTCATCACCATCTTCTTTATAGTCTTCATTCACAAAATTAAACCAAAAATTAAATGCACCCATTTAACCTAAAAGGCTAAAATCCAAAAGGATGAAGAAATCACTTTGAATCAAGAACAAAAATAGTGAAGAAGGGGATGGAGAAAGTTTGTTGTAGAAGAGTAAGAAGTTGATTTCTTAAATCCAAAAACTTGAACCACAACTTCTAATTTTAAGTAAGCGGTGGCTAGAAGACCCAATATCATAAAAAACTTGCAATCCTGCTGATTCATAGTACAATAGAGTTCATCAAGAGGAGGTTTTGATTTTTTTTCCCTTGCCGGAAATGCGGGAGGTGCAGAACTTACAATGTCTGATGGGAAGGAAATAAAAGACCTAATCTTCTAGAAAGAATAGAAGTGAGGTGAAGCAAAGCAATAGCAAACAGAGAAGGTACACACGAAAAAACAAACAAAATTAAAAAACAGTTTTCTTTTACTGAAACAGGTTTCAAACTGACAGGTGTCCTGGAAATGGAAGCTTTCCCATGGTGGAAAAAAACTCCTCATTCCTAGGCTAAATGCCACCTCATATGGATGCTCAACCTATTTTAGCTGAGCGTCATCAACATATTCTGAACAATCTTTTGAATCATTATCCTTGTCTCTTTCATCTCCTTGGACACGTTAATGCTCAGATTTAAAACTTTGAGCTAAATTCATTCATTTTTATCAAGTTTACTTATTTAAATATTTTTTATTAATAAATCTTAAATTAGTGTTTATGACATTTGTACCAAAAATATTATTAATAAACTAGTATCGATTTAGTTCATGTAGTATCACTATGTCTCCAATTTAGTTTCTAAAGTTAAAAATAAGATGACATTTTTTTTTTTACATTAGAATAGAAAGCAAGCGGGCAACAAACTGCGCCGCTAGACTTTTTTGAAATAGATTGATGATATTTGACTTTTACTTTTCTTTAATAACAACTTTTATCATATGTACATCTTGAAATCTACTAAGGTAAATAGTTTATAATAGATTGAAAATTATTGTAAACTCAAAAATTGATTGATAATTTTAAAAAAAAATCCCTGAAAGTGCATCAAAATTAATCAAACTCAAATCCAACAGGTCTTCAATTTTGTAGGTAAAATAAGGTAAAAATACTTGATCAAAATAAAACAGTGGTACGGATGAACAAGAGCCCACCAATATTTATCCACATAGCCTAATTCGTCTGTATCTATAGAGACAGAGTTAAATAATGGAAAAATGAAAAGAAGAAAAAGTGATCCCATTTCACATGTCTCAGAACTGAAATATGTCACTCATACTGACACCATATGTCATAATTAATAATAATAGTATTATCTACGTGGGTCCCATCTTTACCCTCAACTCACTCTTTCTATTTTAACATTCTTTGTTGGAAAAAGCGAGGCACGGCGGCACGCGAGTTCTTTACGATCGCCCCACGTGCTTCCACGTGACTTCTTTTTACATTGAGTAGGCACTATTTTCTTTGTTTATTTCTCCAGGTAAAATCAATTATAAACTCAAAAGCTCCAATTTTAAAGTATAATCAATTTCAAAGGGAAAATCAATTCTACTTACAAGTAACCAAACATGTAAAAATTAACTCAACACTTTAAGAATTATTTTTGGTCCCTCTAAAACTAAAATCAAACAAACACTAAACGCAAATTTTATACGGGCTAAAAACTTTAGAGCCCGTTTGGTGCGCATGATAAGATAGTCATAGGATATGATAAGAAGTTGGATAAAGATATGATATGATAGTGATAGGATAGTCACTTATGCTATCATGTGTTTAAAGCACACGTGATAAGCAACATGGTTGAATTAATTTTATATTTTTTTCCCTAAAAAAAATACATATATTTTTTTATATTCTGAGGAAAGAAATCAATGAAATTAGGAAAAGGAGAAAAAAGGAAAGGGAAAAAGTTAGGAAAATCAAAGCTGGAAAAATGTCATTATAGAAGCACAAAACTAATGAAATGAAAGAAATAGAGTCATTTGAAAGATAAGAAGCAAAAGAACTCAAAATCATATGAAATTAGATTTTCCAATGACAATATTATAATAACGATTGTAACTTGTAAGCACAAAAATTAAAAAAAGATTATGTGAAAAACTGAGACACGAAATTAATCAATTGAAAAGCCGAGGAAGAAGAGACGCAGGAAGAAGAAGCAAAATTGTGGAATAAAATCATTTTAGAAATTGAAGACTAGCGTTAATTGAAAAGTGCAGATAGTGGGAATCGAAGAGCATCCTTGAGAAATAGAAAACATGAGTGCGCGCTTTGTTTTATGCTATCAACTTGCTAACCCAGCCTAAACTAAGGATAAAAATAACAAAGAGTGAGTAGGATAGGATAAATAATTGGTTTATTTTATCCTTTCCTATTGAAGCACCAAATAAGATATTCAAATAGGATAGAATAATTTTATCATATCATGTCTCCTTATTATATGTCTCCTTATTATGTGCACCAAACGAACCCTAAATACTTATGTATTGGACTTGTGTTATTGGTACACTAAAACCAATTGGCAATGATGACAAGTCTACACATAAAACTACAAGATTTTAACTAGTGTGAAACTTGAGTTCAGGGTTCTATGTGAATTAACGCCAACTTGGAGAAGTTGTGGTGTGTAATACATCATGACCTCTAACTAAACTACTTGAGGAAGAAAGCATTTTAACATGTTAAACAATTTTAGCGAGTAATTTGATATTTCGTTGAGAGACACTCACAATTTCAAAACGCAACATGGGAAAGATGAAGACGTGGTAAATATCAGTTATTTCTAGTCAACAAAAGGATTATGACTATTTCATAACTTTATATCAACATCTCCACGCGAAAAGAATAACAAAACTTATGGTGGCATCATATAACTAATCAACGAGATTGGAATAGTACACAACACATGTCAATCAAATAACTATTTTATGCTAGACTATGATAAATGCATGCAAGGGAGAGCATGTAGTTATGGCGGAAAACACTACCTTAGGATCTTTTAGGTAATGAATAATTTCTTCAAGTTCAGCCTTTGTCTCATCCACACCTTTCAAATCACTTAATTTAGTATATGTCTCCACGCTGGGAATCACTTCATCTATACCACGTATTTGGCTCCAAACTAAGGGTGAAAAACAAAACAAAGAATGTTCCCATCAAATTCAGATTGAATATTGTAAGTTAAGTTAACACAGTAATACCTTTAATTAAAACATAGACAATGAGAGCATGTAAACCGAAAAAGCAGAGGTAGCTCGCTGCATCATGCCACATCGACTCTTTGAAATTTCCACCTTCTGAAGCAGTGAGCATACGAATAAGAGCACTTTCAGTTCCAAAAAATCTGTTCTTTGTAGGTTTTCCTGCATTTCTAAGAGCAGTATTAAGGCCACCTATAGTGCTTTCTTCCTCTCTCGTTGAGTTAGAAATTCGTGAAAATACAAATACTGAGGTTATAAAGCGTGGTCTGTAAAATGTGCAAAACAAATAAATATACAGAGAGCTGATTGAAAAAAGAATAACGAATTTCAACAAGTTTTGAATTTTGCAGACTGCAACATAAATGAATATAAGATATCGGATTTCGTATATCCATCATTTATTTAATCAATCCATGAAATGCAAGTATTATGAAACTAAACAAAAGGTCAAAAGAGGTATCAAAATAAAGTGTGCAAACGAAAAAGATTATATTTGAGAAGAATAACATGAACTAAATTGGAACAAAAGTCTCGTACTTGTATGATATAGTTTCCAGTCAATAAATGTTTGACCTTTCCAAATTCAGATTGTCGTCAGTTGAACCTGCAAACATAAGCCATGCATCATTCGTTAGGGTTTCAAAACGGTTAAAGGCAAAAGAGGGTAGGGTTTCAAAATAACTAACTAACCTGTGTTGAAGCTTGATGGATTGAATAATAGAGATGTGTTATGAAACGCCTCCAACAAGCCATGTTACCACCATAATAGAATAAAACGACTGTGATCAATGTGCGTGCATTTTCGAGATGAAAAACCCTAAACAGAGACGAAGAAGGGAATGAAGGACAAACTCAATAGCTACAAGAAGAACAGAGCAAGCTCACTCTTCCTTGTATAAATATAGACTTAAATGCACTTTTGATCCCTCTATTTTAACTTAATCGGAATTTTAATCTCCCTATTTTCAAAACCACTATTTTAGTCCCCCTATTTTACGAAGGATAGTAACTACTCTGTTAAGAGTGGATATTATGAGATAAAAAATTGGGAGAGGCAAACTAGCACATGCCCTTCAAGTTCAGATCATCATAATAAATTTTGGTTAACCAATAACACTCCTAGACAAAAAAACACTTGTGTGGAGGATTCTTAACAAAATCATCCCTGTTAGAGAAAGTTTAAGCAAAAGGGGCATTAGATGTAATATTCTTTGTCCCATTTGTGACAGCAAAATGGAGACTATTTCTCACTGTTTTATGACTTGTGATAGAGCTAAGAGGGTTTGGTTTAGATTCCCTTTAACCATCAATCTCAATAGGTGTCCAGAGGTTGATTTCAGTGAATGGCTTATTCAGTGTGTAGAATCAGAAAACAAAGAGACTTTATCAATTATGTTTTCTATTATTAATGGCATTTGGATGGCCAGGAATGCAAAAGTTCATGAAAATAAAGATATAAGCATTCAGGATCTGGTGGAAAAATCTATAAACTCCTACAACAATGCAATCTGGTGAATCAAAGAATATCAACAATCATCCAACAGAATCAGCAAAACCATACTCGAAAATCTACCCAAGCACGTTGGTACCCTCCCCCAGAAAAGTACTACAAAATAAATACTGATGCTAACCTGGAGGTAGATGGATTTTGGGGTCTCAGTGCTATACCTAGAGATACACATGGAGCTGTAGTCGCCGCTGAAACGTGGAGAGAAAGAGGTGATCAAATCGCGGTTGAAGCGGAGGTTAAGGCATTGATGAATGCCACAAATCTGGCCATCGATTGTTGTTTTCTCAAAGTCATTTTGGAATCAGACTGTGAGAGGATAGTGAAAGGGACAAATGATCCGTACCAGATGGGGTTTCCTGGTTCAAAAAATTAAAGACAAGAAGCACTTGTTGGAGGATATGAAAGTTCAACACATTAGGAGAGAAGGGAATCGGGCTGCTCACATTTTAGCCCAATAGGCTAGTGTTATTTTAGATCATGTTTGGTTGGAGGATAATCCATCAGCCATTTCACACCAATTGTACATTGACAATTTGAATTAATATAATCTTTCAAAGTATAATTTTCACCCATTGTTTAATTAAATTGATTGTTCAAATTGAACCACCACAAAGCAAAGACAAAGGGATGTGGATTCTCAGCAGTCAAGAGGCATGAACATAACGTTCGCAACAACAATAAAATCACATATAATTGCAAATTGGGGACAAATTCAGCAATTTCCTCGGATATAGCAGACAACTTGCATTCACTACACAATCCCCGTTATAATCGTGTCCCGCGCAAACTCTAAATCATGCATGCTCGCAGCTTTGGCACCATGCTTTGCTGCCCGAAGGGCAGCAACATCAACTAATTTTGCAAGGTTAGCCCCAGAGAACCCAAGTGTACACCGAGCAATGTTCATCACATCAACATCTTCCTCCTTTAGAAACTGTGTCATATTGGAATAAGAAACACACATTAGAAGTTTCATTCTAAGTTCTAACCATTCAATATTCCAAAACTTGACTATATTTCACAATTGTGCACACCCACAAATAAATTACAAAACTTGAATAAAAATAGACATAGTTCAAAAAGTATCACAGGTTATCATGGGTGTTGGGCTGTTAGCTAACGTGAAGTGTCCAGCAGACACCCAATCATAGCATGCCTTTGAAAATTGGTGGGCAATTTACCCAAACCAATAAAAACCAGCCACGTGTCATCCATTATAAAAATAACTTCTCTTTTTTTTGAAAAAACATTTATTATTTTATTTTACAATTTTAGCATGTATTTTATTATTTACATATTCATTCCAATTAAGAATGGCTTTACAAAATCATTGAAAATAAAAAATATCATCCCTAGGATTCGAACCAAGACACACACACTCTTGATTAAATAATTTAACCATTTGACCAATACATCTTGATGAAACAAATTGAAATGCAAAATATATGTTATTAGTGAGCAATATTTTTTTTTGCAGCGTCTTATAATCCAAGCTTTAGTAAAAGAAAACTCAATATATATGTGTGTATATTTTTTTTTTTGAGGGAATATGTGTATATATATGATATAATAAATATTTTTAAAATAAAACAATATGAATTCATTCATTTGTTTTTTATTTTTTAAATATTACTCTTTTATATAAATTCATATTATTTATCTAGATTCGATGAACTACAACAA
>Ga0315913_1006650_pt1 | contig 13956 bp, 6 predicted proteins | sample MpolsnodulesMG_FD_207736 | JGI IMG/M metagenome (GOLD analysis project Ga0315913, IMG submission 207736) | Medicago polymorpha root nodule microbial communities from Los Angeles, California, United States - small nodules | ecosystem: Host-associated > Plants > Roots > Nodule | place: USA... | reverse complement strand
TTCCGGTTTGTGGAAGGAACCTGTATAATTGCTTTGTGTCTTTCTTCTCTCTCTCTCTCTCTCTCTCTCTGTTTTATCCGCTGCATCTAGATTATGAACATCACTTCAGAAGCTGAATTATATCTGCTTCTGAACAGTGATTTCAGCTTAGGAGAAAACGAAGAAAAAGATAACAGAATTCAACCCCCCCTTCTTGTGTTTTTCTCACCTTCACTTTCAACGCTCAATCACAACTGAAAAAGACTTCTAAATGTTCAATCATAACTAAAAGAGACTTCAAGAGTTTACAAATGAATATATTTGTTCTTACACTTGATATACAATCAGATGTGTAAATAATATAGAATAAAACAAACTCAAATACTTATAATTTCTAAGATACAAACTTTGATGAGAAATTCTTACGTGCTCAATGCGCTTTTTGATTTAATAGAGTAAGGACACAGTTAAAATAGCATAGTCTTGTTATAGTTCTTCAAGTCTTCAACTCCTTATATAGGTAATGATTTGAGAGACATTGGAGAAGAGTGGCAGTGTATTAAGAGTCGTTGAGAAGTTCCAAATCAAGGACATTGAGTCATTGCTTGATATGGATAATGTTGTTGATTAGACATTTGAAATTCCTTTGCTAAAATTGGAATTATAAACCATTTGGAATCATTGTCGTTGTTGAGTTGTAATCATGTGTTAAAGCTTCGATCTAGGTATGAGGTGATAGAATAGTTCGAGATCTTGGGTGTAAATTCACCGAGATTAACGGAAAAGCCGTATTTTCCAAAGTTCATTCGGGGCTCGCGGCGATGGAGGTAGTCCTTTGAGAGAATAATTAATTAATGTGAAAATTTAGATGTGTGAGGTTAAAAGAGGATTTCGAAACATTATTTATTAGGATGTTGCTTGATTTAAATTATGCTAATATGCGATATTTGATGTTATGGATAAATTATGTGTGTGCTCATGCTTGATTTGCTGAAGTTATTTGGATTGGTTCAATGTATGATAATGAATGTTGTTGTAATTAGGATTAGAGTTGTTAATGCAAGATTAAAGTTGAGGGAAAACAACATAGGGTAAGACGAACTATGAAACCTAACGGTGAAAAAGTGTAAAATCTACTAGATATTAAGGAGAAATTAGTATAAAATTGATATGGTAAATATAGAGTAGTTCCTTAAATCCATGATGAATCCATGATGGAATCAATACAAGAAAAAGTTTAAAGGTACTATAGACGGTTTAAAGAGAGATGTGAGTAGTAGAGTAAGGTGTTAAATGAAGAGGAGTAAATATGTTTACGTATAATGATGTGGCTAACAAGGTTGTCTATAATATATTATGGAAGATGAGATGTAGGATACATACATTATAATGATGATGTAAATGACGATGCTTAAAATTGCTTGATGATGAGAATAATGATGTTGAATGACGATGTATGTTTATGATGACAATGTTTTTTATGATGATGATGTGCATGACAACGGTATGTTGTCTCTTGATGTTGTGCATAACAGGAAGAGTCTTGCATTAATATGTGAATTGATGATGATGTGAATATGTGTATATACTTGATGAGTCGGTCTTCATGCATGCATACTTGACGACGAAAAGTCAAGAAAACCATTGTCTATGATGTAAAAGAAAGTATTTTCAAATTCAAAAGGTTCGATGTTAATATTATTATAATTTTCAAGGAAGTGAAATCTAAATTATGTTTGTTATGAGTCAATGTGATATACTAAATCTTGTGGAAAAATTATTATATTATTAAGAAAGTTTTTGTTTTACACTTTCCGTTGCAAATCAAACACTATTTTTAATTAAATAATAATAATGATTATTTTTGGGATTTAGGGTGTCACAAAAGCATTCATAATCTTATTAACTAGTATAGTAGAGTCTAGCTCTGTAGAAGGCTAAGTAATAATCTTGAAAGGGTCGTGATGCGAGGATCCAATCTTCACACTATTTACCTTCTCAAAGAGTATGACGCTATTGAACAATCCAATTCCACTGTAACATATATCAAGAAAGTAGAATGAAAACTTTAAAGAGAAAAATGGGGAGCATTGTGAATATGATATTATTATTTTATAATAAAAAAATGTTCAATGTTGATGAATCATACTTATAGGCTAGCACATGAATAGGATAACTAGTGTGATCATCTACATATGATTCGAGCTATCTAACTATATTACAACAAATTCTAACCACTTCTTCTAACTATAATGTCAGCTGACAGTGAGCTATTGATAGTTGTCATTGCTTATGTGGCAAGTTAGTTAAGGTTAAATGTAGTAACTTGCTTCTCAAGTAATCTTTCTTTTTGTTCCTTTCTTAACAGTCCCTTGACAAGCTGGTGGTTGGTATATATATCTACCATGTCAAGCTTGCCTAGTAAAGTAAAGAAAGGTTTTGGATCATGGGCGGTTTCACCACCTGGCGACCCCATGCACTCGCCCGGGCTAATCAATACTTTCTTTATATTTGACCCAACCCAATGGTCCATTAACCCACTTAAAAAAATTGGGCAAACTCTAATATTTTTCACGCGCGCGCACAATACAAAGCCAAAAACACAATTTCTTATTAGTTCTGCCTCTATATCGTCTCTTTTCTTTAGCTCTCTGTCTCTTTTCATCTTCAATCTCTCTTTTTATTTGGCTGCTAATCTCTCAGTTCTCACTCACTCTAATGGTAATCCAATTGATTCACTAATTTCTCCTTCTTTTCTTCCTTCCTTCCTTGTTTTAGAGTTTTAGAATTGGGAATTGTGTTAATTGAAAAATCAGATGTGTAAACTGTAAATTATACATGATATTTGTTTTAAATATATGAAAGATTCCACTTAGGTTGATTGTTCTTACCTTCAATTAGTTGTTTGTTGTTTTTTATTCGTTGTTTAAGGGTATGTTTATGTTGGCTTGGTTTCATTAGAACAGTTTGAATTGGTGTGTCTGCATCAATTCTTGTCGTTCTATATGTGTGGCTAAGTTTGACTGGAAAATTGATTAGAACAGTTTAGAAAAATTGATTGAATTGGCGTATGTTGAAATTCTTGTCTTTTCATTTGAACAGTTTTGAAAAATTGATTTTGCAGAAATTTACCACAATTAATTATTTGCAGCGGTTAGAGTTAGCACCAGGTGTATCTTGTTATTTTACTTCAATGTCTAAATTGCGCAACAAGATTAACGATGTGTGGTTCAATGACTTGATGATATGTTACACCGAGCGGAAGATATTCAGGTCACTTGTTGATATTGATATTATTTGAACATTCACTGCAAAGAGGTCTCGGAAAGAGCATTTACATCATAATTTTATTTATCACATTATTGGCAGGTTATATTTCTTCTCTCTTATTTCAAATTGTACTTTTGTTGACAAAATGACGAACCTCTTTTATTTTGATTTATGACTATTTATATATATTATGTCACATGTAAATTTGTGATAATTTTTTTGACCATGCTCTATAAAATTCCTGACTCCACCATTGTTTTGGATGAAGTGGTTTGGTGAAGAAATCTACGGCATGTTATGCACTTGAGACAAGGAAAAGCTTTTGAACTTTTGTCTTGTTTTGAACTTTGTCTTAGTGATCCAAAACTTTTGAAAACTAGAAGTAAAAGAAAATTCTTGCAGGATTAAAATGAAAAATATATATATATATATACTTTTTTTTTGACCGCATATATAGCTATACTCTATATAAAGAAAACAACATTTTTCATTTTTTTTAGGCTGGCATTTTCTCTTTCCAAAAGCACCTTCAATTTTAAATATAAATAACACATGTAACAAATAGATAAGAATAAATTTAAATATTAAAAAAATGTAACAAACACAATATGATTGTATACATGTATGTTTTTTTTCTTTATCATTTAAAAGTGTAACAAACTAAATGAGTATATTTATACTTACTTTTTCATTATCCCAATTATACATTTAAACAACTTTTTCTATAATAAAGATTGTTGTTGGTGTTATTAAAAAAAAGAATCTAGATTATATATTTTTGTTATATTATAGGTGTCATTGAAATAGATAATCATGGTTAGTTTGATTTGTTATAACTTGAAAAAAAAACATTTATATTTTTTGTTTTACTCAAAATCAAAATTTCATAAAAAAAACACCGTTCATAATTTTCAAACGTTTGTGCAATAAAAAGAAGGAAAAGACGAGCACATGAGTGTCTGTCTTTTCGCTAGTTATATATAAATATAGGACACAACTTATCTACAATTCTTTAGGTGCTTTTCGTATGGTTCTTAACTAAAAATACAAATTTTTTGGATATAACAAACTTTGAGAAAATTATGGATTTACGGAAATCATGGTGAATTTAGTTAAGAACCATACCAAAAGCACTTAAAGAATTGTACCTAAGTTTTTTCCATAAATATAATAGAGGATTTTGAGCTGGTTTTTCTTTTATTTCAATTATACCCTTAAACAATTTTTCCTATAATAATATTATATTGTTGGTGTTATTAAAAAAGATAAGAATTTTGTGTTATTATCCTTAAAAAATAAATTGTTTTATTTGTTCTAATATTGTTATCATTGAAAAAGATAAATATGATTTGTTGAGTTTGTTATATTTGTTATATTATTGTTATCATTAAAAACGATAAATATGATTTTTTTTTAGGGAAAAAACGATAAATAGGATTTGTTAAGTTTATTACATTTGAAAGTCACAGATATATAATTTTAATCTATATAAATTTCTTATAAAATATATTGTTTTTATTTTGTATTTATAACGACAAAAAACATGTTTACCAAAACCATTTTAAATTATCCAAGAGCGTTTAGATGAAATGACACAAGTCTTTTCTATCTTAACTAAAGTCTTGGTTCAAATATAGCATTGAACGTGTAGCAATGTTAGAACTCTTAAAGAGAGTTTCCCCTCATTTAGGTCTCACAAGACTCGAGGAATTAGTTTCGGCGACAAAACGGGCCCGACCCATTGAGCCAGCCCGTTTAACCCGCCAGTTTAGGCAGGCTGGGGTGAGATTTTGAGTCCATCTCTCTAGTTGGTCCACCCCTGTTAAGCCTGCTGAAAAAAAGGGTCGTAGCGGGGTGGGGCGGGTTGGCCCACGAGATTATTAAACTTTCTTTTTTACTATTAGTGACTGGATTTTTAATTTACACATCCCATGAACAATTGGGCCAAATGATATCAACCCAACCTCAAATTGTCCCACTCTCTCTGATAGTGATAAGTGATAACTGATTCACCACTAGTCCACTACCTCTAGATAAAAACTAATTCACCACTGCATTATATTGAGACTTATTTCATGTTGTTGAATTTATTTTGTAATTTTTTTTATGTTGGATGTATGGTGAATTTATTTTGAGATTGTTTAATGTTATAGTCTTTATATTGAATTTATAATAGCAGCGTATTTGTTAATAACAATCGACAAAAAATATTTTAAAAAATAGACGGTCAGCCTGCTAGTCTGTCTTTAGGCGGGACAGGGTGTGAGTTTGAGCCCACCCCCTCAAGTTAGCCCGCCCCACCCTGTTTTTGGCAAGCTAATAGCGGGCTGGGCCTAACCGGGGCAGGCTGGCTCGTATTGTCATCCCTAGTTTCCGCAAGGACAATTACTTTTTTGACATTCAGAAGTTCCTAATAACACAAGTAAATTACTAAAATACATCTAGCGGTAGTTAACTACCGTTGGGTTATAACTACAAAACCAACGACAATTAACTGCTGTTGGGTTTTTTAATCATTTATTTGTGTTGCTAAGACATATCACATGTCAGAAAAGCAATCCTCTTCTCCAAGTTAGGCGCGAGGATACCCAGTTAAAAAGAAAAAAAACATTTTGAATTAAGACATCATTTTGAAATCATGAAACGACACCGTTTGCAATTTCATCGAATATATTGGCTATCACCACTGTCCTCTTCAACCACATGGCAATACTTGGACTATACCCCAAATTCTTCTTCTCTCAAAATCCAATCCCAAAACCCTTCTTAAACCCTAATTTCAATCCCAAATCTTATCAAATCTTCAATTTCAAACCAATATCTCAATTTACCCATCAATCAACAACGACCACTCCCAATCGTGGCTTAATTTTCAGAGAAAAAGTTCTATACCTTGAAAAACTCAAAGTAAACCCAGAAAAAGCCTTCAAACAAAACCCTAATCTTCGTTCTTGTCCTCTAAGAACCCTAAAATCTGTAGAACAATGTCTTTCATCAATTGGCATACACAGAAGCCAAATGGGTCGAATTCTTGACATGCTTCCTGAACTTCTCACGTGTGAACCACACAGTGATATTTACCCCCTTCTTGATTTTCTTCTCAATGAGGTTGAAATTCCTTACCATGATGTTCAAAAATCAATCTTGCGGTGTCCTAGATTGTTGGTTAGTAGTGTAGAGAATCGATTGAGACCTGCTTTGTGTTTTTTGAGGGAATTAGGGTTTGTTGGACCCCACTCTCTCACGTGTCAGACAACATTGCTTTTGGTTTCGAGTGTTGAGGATACCCTTTTGCCTAAAGTTGAGTTTTTGATGGGTTTGGGGTTCACTCATGTGGAGGTGTCGAATATGGTTGTGAGGTCACCTGGGTTATTGACTTTTAGTGTGGTTAAGAATTTGGCTCCTAAATTTGAGTTTTTCATGAAGGAGATGAATGGTGATGTTGCTGAGTTGAAGAGGTTTCCTCAGTATTTCTCTTTTAGCTTGGAAGGGAGGATTAAGCCGCGGCACGCGATGTTGGCTCGGCTTCGATTGTCGCTTCCTTTGCAAGAGATGTTGCAGGTTAGTGATGGTGGTTTTGATTCTAGGTTGCTTGATTTGCGGTTAAAGGAACTTGAGGGAAGATAAGGGTAGTTAGTGTTGTCAAATAGCGGCACTATATCGTAGAAAAATTTGAACAAGCTGGCATTGTTCCGCGATACACATTTAGTACAAAGTGGTTTAAAATAGCAGGACTATAGCAATGAAACATATTTTCGGTGTTATATGCGATTGACAAAATTAGTTGAAGTAGTTGCTTTGGTTGGTTAAGAGAGAACATATAATTGTTGCATCCTTTGCAAGATATGTTGCAGATTAGTCATGGTGGGTTTGATTCTAGGTTGTTCGAATTGCTGTTAAAGGAACTTGAAGGAAGATAAGGGTAGTTATAGCTGTTGTTTTTGAAAGAGGAGTAAGAGAGAAATATAATTGTCATTGCTTTGCTAGAATATAACAAATGTTTGTGCATAGCTGATAACTTGTGTTAGAGATAGGGCTAAATCATAGCTACCTGGTTCGCAATTCACTTTGGTACGTGGTACGGGACTGTAGTACGCTCTGTTTGGTTGTCTTTTCCTTTGCAGATTAGTGATGAGTAGTTTGATTATAGGTTGCTCCAATTGCGGTTAAAGGGACTCGAGGTAGGACAAAGGTAGTGGTAGTTGTTGTTTTTGTTAGTTAAGATATAAATGATGATTGTCATTGTTGTTCTGTAGTGCTAGATAACAGTGAAGATTAATAAATTTTTGTGCATAGCTGATAAGTTGTATTAGAGAAAGGGCTGAATAACCATGAATCTGTGATGTTCACTGAATAATGAATCCCTACAATTCTCTTTCACCCATAAGAAGAAAAAGGGGTGGGGGAGAAAGGAATTGTTTTTCAAGAGATTGTTGACAATCTGTGGTAATGCTTGACTACTCTTCAAGTAATAATGTATGCCCAATTTTGGTTATAGAAATGATATTTTGACAACACAAGTATTGTTCTGCACTGTCTAATGAAACAGTTCTGTTTTTTGTTGATTTTTTTTGCTCTTTTCCATCCACATTGATAGTTGTGTTTGATGTATTTTTACATGGTCTTTAGATGATGTTAAATTTGTGATGTTCTAATAACACCTCTCTTTTTGTTTGGTCTTGTTATGTTTTATAATCAGTTATTTCAGCTACAATTTAAGCATTTTCGTTTGCCAAAATATTGCCAAAACGTGGATTAAAAAACATTTTCAAAATTAATTTCGACTATTGGATTCACGATGATTTAATAGATGAAGAGAAATGATATTTGTAAAATTATTTCGTGACAATTTTTGGACAAATCTCTCTCATACTGACATTGCCTTTTTACTCTCTCACTTTCTCTTTTTTCTATTGTTTTTGGCCAATAAAAAAAAAGAATGAAATGTTGTTCCAAAAGTTGTCACAAAATGGTTGTACAAATATAATTACTCTATATAAATTAGATGAATTCAATGTAAAACAATGCGAATAATTGAGTAATTCAATATTGAATATGATATTCACTATTGAATCAAATCGTACAATCAATATTAACGTACGAAATTGCAAATCCAATAAATTCCCAAATCAAACTTATTCTTAAACAATAAATCGTTTATAACAAGAATTTGATCAATGACCGAATACAAACAAGTTGATTGCAATTCTATTGAGTTGATTGGTACTTGTAAAACAAATCTATCTTCATTGATGAAATTTAGGTTTTCAAAAATTCAGTCACCTCAAAGTTATTAATAAAATTTGCAGATAGCAAAAGAGATACTCCCTCCGTCTTACAATAATTGTCTCTTTGTCATTTTTTGTTTTTCTTAAAATAATTGTCACTTTAGAATACCAATATAGCATTTATTATTTTTTTCCCCATTATTATACCCTTATTTATTGAATTTCATCCAACTTAACTACTCCACTAACTACAATTAATAAGAGTGTTTTAGTAAATGACACTAATTTTAAGCCAAATAACACTTTTGATCATTTTGATTTGACAGAATTCTCAAGTTAGTCTTTTTAAATTTCAAAAGTTTTAAATAGGTCATTTTAGTTTGACAAAACTTCCAAGTTATTACTTTAAAGGACTAACTTGGGACCCAAATAGGTCCTTTTAGTTTAAAACTTAAAGAACTAACTTGAGAATTCTGTTAAACTAAAAGGACTTATTTGAAACTTTTCAAACTTAAAGGACTAACTTGGGAATTCTGTCAAACCAAAAGGACCTAATTGAAACTTTCGAAACTAAAAGGACTAACTTGAGAATTTTGTCAAACTAAAAGGACCAAAAGTGGTATTTGGCCCTAATTTTACATCAAAATCAACATAATTAGTCATTTCCTTAATAATCGTGCATAAACCTTAAACGACTATTATTTAGAGACGGAGGGAGTAGAATAGAAGAGAAACAATGTGATGTATAGTGGTGCTCACAATCGTTCTTGCATGAGGTCAATCCTCTCTCAGTGAATGAAGCGACTGAAGTTTGTAGTTGTTTCACTTAGTTGAAGATGCATAAAAGTGCTACAAGATTTTCGTAACAAATAATACTCCACAATAGGCCAATATTTGCTACCAAAGATGTTATGTCCTAGATTTACTCTAACAAGATCACCTCAAACTTGAACCAATTCAAATCCCATGAATTTAGAATTTCAATCCTTCAATTGTTTAACTCCCATGCAATCCTTGAGCAATATTCAACAAGATCACTTCATTGGCATGAACTCCGAGAAATTCCTTTTGTGTTGAATTGCAAGAAAAATCCCCAAGATATTGGAGGAGAAAAGAAACCATCTTCTATCCTTTAGAATCTTGAGCCACCTTTAATTCCTCGAGTAACGAATAACATGAGGAAAAATTATATTTATAGTTAGAGGGTTTTAGAACACTTTGAGGCTGAAATTTTGTAAAGCTACACAGTGTGAATTGATTCACATGCTCAAGAACATGTCTTGAGTTTAGTTGAAGAATGCTATGATTTGGATGAAACTACCAGATCTTCCTTTCACATTCGAATCGATTCAAAATGTCATACATGACTCTTGCATCTATTTGTGTGTGTAAAAATCATTATAAATCATAGATCAAATTAAATTTGCAAAGAATAAAAGTGAGAGAATGGAATAAAAACACTGAGATTTTTAAAGGTTCTCCCAATCATCCTCTCTATGAGATCAATGCTCTCTTCGTGAATGAATCCATTGAAGTTTGTAGTTGTACGAATTCACCGAAATTTATAATTGTTTAACCATATATGTTGAAGATGCACAAAAGTCCTACAAACTTTTTGTTACAAGTGATACTTCCATTTTCGTCTAAACCAAATGAGGTGTACATTTTTTTTTGGACAAGACGAGGTGTACATGTGATTGTAAATTAATTTCCTTTTAATAGATCTATCAAGTATATAAAATAAAATTGTATAAAGTGATTTATTAAATATATTTTTCACATAATTTATTTTTGGTAACTAAAAGGGGCTACAAACCCCAAAAACAACTAAAAACAATGAGTGTTACCCATTTTTTATTTTAATAGATTAATAAAGTCAATTTGAAATAGTAGCGTAACCTAGTTGGCATGGACAATGGATTATATGCAGTTTCCTAAACCACTTATTTATCTTATTTCATTTTGAAGGAAAATCGATTTGAAATAAAATTGTATCTTCTCATAATATTTCATTTTGAGGTGTGAATATTTATGTCATTTTATAAATATGTTTATTTTATTTTATTTTATTTTCATTCATACAAAAAATTAAATTTAATCATCTCGTTTTCTATTATTTTTTCTTCTTTTCACATTTTTCCCTCGCGTTCTTTCATCTACTTTTCTTTTAGAGAAATGATATTTGTACAACCATTTTGATACAACTTTTTCTCTCATACTCACATTATGTTTTTATTCTCTCTCTTCTTTTTTTTCTCTCTATTATTTTTGACCAATGAAAAGAGAAATCAACAAAGTTATCTTAAAGGTTATACCAAAATAGTTGTTAAAATATCACTACTCTTTCTTTTATAAACCAAATCAAGAGATCTTCAATGACCAAGTTGATCTCCTTTAGAACTTGGGTTTTGTCATGCATTTTTTACCAAAAGACTCCCCAGCATAAACACAAAGAACATGACATGGTCGTTTTCAACAACATTTATCATTATATAAACTTGTTAAACAAGTTTTAGTTTTAGTGATACAATTTTTATTTATTAAATTTATTTATAACTATAAATCATCTCGTTTAATTCATTGCTTTTTTAATTGCAGTTGCCAATCCGTCATAGGCTATTTCCCAAGCAGTGCTTAATTCTTCACTCCATTTATCTCCCGATACTTCTTTTATTGTTTTTAGCAAAGCTTCTTTAACCACCTGTAAAGCACAAAAATTATTAATTTTGGGTCAGTGACTTATTACTTAGACAATAGGCATGTGAACGAATATGAAAAATATTTATCAAAAACTAGTTTATTTTTACACAAAACAATTATTACTATATATTTTATATCATTTTTCTATCTTTGCGTCATTGGAATAAATGAAATAAATAATAAGAAGTAGTAACAAAACAATTGAATCACAATAATCCATAGTTTTTTTTTTTGGAGAACTTTGTTAGTTACATCTACTGAGTTTATCATGTTATGTGATAGTTTTATCTTTATACATTAATTTTACATGATTTTCTTTAATTATTTATTTCCAATATTTATATCATAATTTTAAAAGTTGGAATGGAACTGAAAATGCTTATTTATACCACGACAACTGATTATTAGATAGTAAAAAGTACAAGAAAACATCCACTAAAATATTTTATTAGATTATCATACCTCAAAATGAGGATCAACAACTCCTTTTTGGATGTGGATAGCACCTAGTGTAGCATCTCCTAAGACCACTTCTCCTTTTGTTCGGAGTTGAACAGCAGAGTCGTGTACCTATAATTCAAAATATATAAACATCTTAAGATCGATAACTTTTATGTTAAAAAAATATAAAAAAAATACTAATTTAATTTGGTATTACATTCCTATTACTAGAATGTGATTATATATTATGAAGAAGAAAAAATATCTAGGGATAGAATTAAACAATCTTACCAACCAGCAAAAGTAAAAATAAGACAATATATGGGGAAATTGCAACATTTAGATACTTATGAGGTCAAAACTATAATTAAGCCTATTAATAAAGGATTGAATTAATAAAAGTAAAAATGTGAAATGTGACCGGCCATATATGGGGATCTTGGAGTTAAAAATTAGACGATAGTAATAAAGGATTGAATTAATTTTAGTTTTGGTTTCTCTATTTTATCGCGCTCACAAAATAGTCTACTATTTTTAAAAGCAAATTTTTTTATCCTTCAATTACCATATTTGTTGCGATTTTGGTCATAATCCATATAGTTTTAGTTCAATAATGATGATTTTTAGTATCAAAAGTAGCCATTGTTTTGCTTAAAAATTGGTAAATTATGACAATATATCACCATTTTTGGGAAAAATATTTGAGATAAGACCAAAATTGCAAAAAATTAAATAAAAAAATATAATTAAGCCTAAATGATTTGATGTAACAATCAAATTCGTGGAAGATCTAATTTGTACTACTAGAACATCGGGAACCAAAATTTTAAAATGCTTTTTTGTAAGGAAAATTTTATAGTTGCAATTTTTTTGAAAGAATTTTTTTATAATTTCTATTGATAGGACACGGAAAGTGGAATGAAGCATTAAATATATAAATAATATATTTCTTTAAAAAAAAATATAAATACTATTTTTTTTTCTTTCTAAATCAAGAGCATAATATCATCAAAGAAGTTATATGACATTCCAATTAGATTGACACCCCTTAAAACCCTTAATCTTATATCAAATGTTCATATATATAAATAATATTACTCAATATTTCATATATTAAATATACATTGCAATGAAATTACTATAAAACACACATATGAAGTACAATTATTTAAAATATTCATACTTATCAATTTTAAAAGTAATAGACTGAATGTATAGACTAAAAAAAAAAGAAAAGAAGGTTAATTGATGTTGAATTACTTATATGTTGGATTAAACTCACCATTCCAAAAACTTTTTCAGCATGGGCTTGGAGTTTAGGGCTATCCTGGACTCCAGCTGAATCCTTAAGAAAAGAGAACATGCCCTTTGCCGCTGGTGCTTTTTCTAATATACTATTTTAATATAAGCAACCATAAAATCGTTGTTAATTTACATTCGACAATCAATAAAAAGGGAAACTACAAGTCAAAAACACTCAAAATATATAAAACTTACATAGTGTAGAACAAAACACTATTTCCAGAGAGATTTTGTTTAAATGCTTCCCATGAGCCATTAACTAAAGCCTCCTGCTTCTCAGTGAAACCCATATTTCCCTCCTTCTTGTTTTTTGTTTTGATTCTGCAATATATATTTGCAATGTAATAATTTTACATTCATTACTTATTTATATAGAAAACTTCCTGTAAAGAGACGTAGATGATTGATTCTAATTGTTTTTTCAAAGAATCTTTTGGCTTGTGGAGGTGGCCATTGACATTATTAAGAGACAAGAATCTTTTCAAGAACATAACAAATTAACTTTTAATTAATCGTATTATTTATTTTTAAAATAAAAAATCTAGACATTAATATAAATACCCTTTCATTTAAACAATATAAACATTAATATAATCGAATAAAAATTGTTTACAAATAGTAACATTTTCACTGTTTCACACAATCCTATTATTACCATATTATTAGAACTTCATGTTGCTCGAGCCATTGCAGAAATTCTTACAACAATAATGTTGAATAAAACAATGTCATAACTGGTTGTGTAATTTAGTTAAATTTCTTAGATATATTAAAAATGTAGAATTCAACACTATAAGAAAGACATAATAATTACAACAAAAAATAAATAAATAAAGTATTAAATATATTTTTAGTCTGTATAAAATTGTAACTTATTTAAGTATAGTCCCTATATCCAATTTTAGCATATACAGTAGAAACTCTTTAAATTAATACTCGGTAAATTAATAAACTCTCTAAAATAATAAATTTGTCCGGTCCCGATTTGGGCCAATGTAAAAAATTGAAAAACTCGATAAAATAATAAGATAATAAT
>Ga0315913_1006649_pt1 | contig 13957 bp, 10 predicted proteins | sample MpolsnodulesMG_FD_207736 | JGI IMG/M metagenome (GOLD analysis project Ga0315913, IMG submission 207736) | Medicago polymorpha root nodule microbial communities from Los Angeles, California, United States - small nodules | ecosystem: Host-associated > Plants > Roots > Nodule | place: USA... | reverse complement strand
TAAAACTAAAAATAAAATTTAAAAATAAAAGAGAATTAATAAAAGATGGAATTTTAAAAGATAAAAGTAAATTAAAAAAGATAAAGAGAGAAGAGAGTCTGTATCAGGACAAAAAAGAGGTATTTTAAAATACCTCTCTGCCGAATTTTTCACTGAAATGTCAGAGACTATTCAGGATCAAACAGTGTATGAATGTAAGACCTTAGGTCAAAAATTGGGGTATGACAGCTTGCATTGGACTTCTTTTATCGCGAGCTGCACATATTCGAATATGGTCCTTTAAATGAGTAGTACCATTTTCTGTCTCACCACCAAGTTTCTTCTCACAATATTTGCAAATGGCCTTAAACACGCCATCAAACTTCTGCCTTTTGTAATGGCGCCAATATTCAGATTTGAGTCCTGTTGGGTATTTGTATTAGCTGCATTATTGCTAAAACAAATAGCCTTAATGTGTAAGTTGGAACCAATGTTCCAACATGTGGTTAGGCATCTCTGTAAGATGTTGGATACAATGTTCCAACATCCTGGCACGGTTCAGTGTGCCTGGGTTCATGCTTATTTGTACGCGCGCCCTTTATTGTTTAAGGAAACAATATTTCCTTATCTTATTGTCCAAGCAACACGCATATCTTTACAGGAATCAGCTGTGGAATATTTCTAAAGTAGTATTTTTATTTTAGGAAATAATTGTTATTGGTTGGAACGATCCTATAAATGTTCCGACATTTTAGGACTTTCCATATTTGTTTCTGATTCTTGTTTTGCAGATTAGCTGAACCGATCTGCTTTATGCTAAAGCCCAACAAGAATATTTAGCCCAAGCTGCTTCAGTATATAAGGGAGACTTCAAGACCTAATTGATTATTCAAGCCGTTATACTAAAAAGTTTAGATTTTTAGGGTTTTGATTCTACATGTGCTCTACTCTTGTATGGTTTGTGAAGCAAGTTTAGAACCTTTTGCGAGCCTTTCTTGTATCGTCTGTGATACTTGTTTAGGACTGTGTGTGTGAGTTTCCTTCCTTAATTGGTAGCCCCCAGAGTAGGTGTGTTTGTCACCGAACTGGGTCAACAAACTCATTGTGTTCTTTACTTTCTTGTCGTTTATTTTTCTTGTTTTTTTTTATTTCTGTTTGTCGCGTGGTGTTGGAATATTGAACTGAACATTGCAAACGTTAAAACATCATATAGAACATATTAAAACAAGTGTGCTAGAATTTCAAGTCCTCTTTTGTTGGGACTTACACTAGCCTCATGAACGGCTTCAGGTTCTTGACTTTCGACATTCGTGTCATTCTGAGCTGTTTAAGTTTGTTTTGCGGTAAAACATTATTGGATGACTGAACTTCTTTTTTAGCCATTTTTAGATAAAAACCTTCACATACACACATAAAAGGCAAAAATAAAAGTTAAATGGAATCTACAAATTCAAACATCAATGAAAGTTATTAAACATCAACCAGAATTATCAAAAGTTTTACATTTCATCAAACAGATAGTGAGCAATAGTTTGGAATTTCATCAAACAGATTGTTAAAGCAATAGTTTCTCATCAGAAAACCTTCAAAAGCAATAGTTGGTATTTCATCAAACATATAGTGAGTAATAGAAAAAACAGAACTGAATACACTAACCCTTTTTGTGATAATACGTTTTAACATCATTATAAATTCACAAAAAATTAGCAGAAAAATTCACAAAAAGTTCAACATAACTACTTAAATTCACTATAAGATTTACATAACTTTAATCTTAGCAGAAAAATTCACAAAAAAAAAATGTGATTGAAACCGTGGTTGAGAGGAAAACTATACGATTCACATAACTATAAGATTAAATTCGAGATTGAGAGGAAAACTTACAGACTTTGAGGAACAAGAGCAGCAGAAGAATCTTAAAGAGAAGATTGACAAAGAGAAGCAGAATCCAATAGTGAAGATTGGAGAATGAATGAAACCGTGATTGAAGCTTAGATCAGTGAAGCTTAGGAATTTGAGATGGAGATGAATGAATGAAATCGTGAATGAATGAGTTGGGAGGCGCAACTAGGGTTTGGAAATTGGAACCCATTTCATCGTGAATCTTTACTGTTTCTCCACTCTCCAGTAACCAAAACATTTGTATATTTTACACTTTTTATTCTTTTTATTTTATTAAACCATGTGAAAAGTCCAAAAAACCAGAAGTAAGTATTGAGTCTATTTAAAAATGTAAGGACATTATAGTATTTTCCCGGGGGTTTGGGAATCCGCGGGGCGGGGGACACTTCCCTGATCTCCGCCCCGAAGTGGCTATATTCCCCCCGTCCCCGCCCCACAGGGGAGAAAATTCCCCGAAAATGGGGCCCCAAACGCGGCATCCTGCGGGGACCCGCTCTGAAAGTCCTCATTGACATCCCTAAATACAACTTCGTTTGTACCATTTAAATATGCATATTGTTTTATATTTTCAATATAAAAGAAAAAAAATATTGTCTCCAACAGACTTGGTACAACAGCGGTAAAAAATGATAGATTGTAAAAAATAGATTTCACATCAATGGGGGAGTAAGCCGATGTGAAATATGTAAATTTAAGCTATAGATTTCACATCTGATGGAAGGGGGCGGATGTGAAATATATATTTCACATCTGTCTCTGTATGACAACCGATGTGAAAACCAGTATGTTTAGTTAGTTATAATGAACATATATCATATTGGTGTTTGGCGGCCCGATATGGAAAAATGTCTACCACAACAGCGTCAAATCCGATGTAAAAAGATCAGGACATACCACATCACCTTCGTTTACAATGGATGGTATCCGATGTGAAATGTCATTTTTAACCGATGTGAAATCATCTTTTGTAGTAATGCCAATATGAATTTTCCTATTATTCAACAATCATGAATGTATTTTTGATTGAAGAATATGCTTATTAATATGATTTTGGTCCCTTGTCTTCTCACGCAAAATCATAATTTCTTTGATATAACAATATCTTTTATATTCAGTAAATATCTTCTATATTTAACAATAATAACTTGGTAACCAAGATAGTAATAGCTTATTCTCTTTCCAACGGTGGATGGAGAAAATTTTATTGGTTTAATTTGTTCTGCACGTACCGACTAATTTTTTGCTTTTGATTTCATAATATTAAAAGAGATGTTCCTTTTGATATATATCATCTTCCAAGCGACAATGCATTTTTTTAAAACTCAGTATCCGACCCAAGAACCAAGCGACAATGCATTAGATTGATAAAATGTCTTATTTTCCTAACTACTAAAGTCCAGTTTGGTAAAAGAAAAAAAAAAGCAAATAGACGATAAATTAACTTATTGTGGATGAGTTTATAGTGGATAATTTATAAGCTAGTTTATAGCTAATAACAAATACACTAGTTGATTGAATTTATAGTGTTTGATCAAATTAGCAGTTGAACTAACTTATTAGTATGAAATGACATAAAAGAGATATATTTAATTAATATTTTATTTTTTCCAATTAAAGCTACAAGGTTAAAATTGATATAAAAAAAATAAAAAAATATAAGCTACTTAAATTAACTTATCAAAAAACGCTATAAGCTAGTAAAAATAAGCTATAAACTCATGAGAAAATGACGGAAAGTTTTCCGTGACATATCAATTATAAAAGAAAACTAAATTAAATATACTCTATATTAACTCGGCATATGCAATCATCCAAGCAAATAATTAGAATAAGGAATAACCATAAGGGAGTTTTCTGACTGGGTTATTAACATCTTTGCCGCGATGTCTAATGAGATTTTGATCAAAATATTGGCTATTATCTACAACATTTGGCATGCGAGAAACCAATTGATTTTTGAAGAAAAAGACATACCTAAGGAAGTTGTTATCTCCAGAGCTAGGAATGACATCTTAGACTTACACAAGGCTCACGATTCAGCGAGCACCATCACCCAAATTTCAATGTACAACCCTGTTAACAGATCTAGAGTTAATTCTAGACAGAATAAAAATTGGAGAAAACTGGAAACAAGATTCATAAAAGCAAACTGCGACGCTAATCTATCAGAGGAAGGTACCTCAGGTAAAATAAGATAACAAAGATGAACACAATGGGATAAAATAAGATAATCAACAAGGCATATTGCTATATGCAGATTCATGATCGAAATGAAAATAAAGGTTATCCATAGTTATTAGCTCACACAATAGACAAATGGAAGAAACCAGAGGTAGGAGTTATTAAAATCAACAACGATGTTAACTTAGCTCCCCATGGGGTTTAAGTCGATTCTCCAAATTCAAATGTCAACATGTGTATACTCCACTGTTGCCCTTTATCATATTTATATTCATGATTTCATGTTACTATGATATTTAACTATTGTTATCGTCACACTAAATATCGTATAAGGAATTTTCCCTTTACTTAACCATTAATTAAAATAATATTTAAACCAATTTAAATAACACGGTAATAAAATATAGTATATATAGACATAATTATATTTTTTATTTGTAATTTATTTACATGCTTTATATTTAACTTATTGCAATATATAGTTTATTTATCTATATTTAATGAAATTTTATGTTTATAAATAAATATGTTTAGTTCCTATAAAATCACGACATTTTTAAGTTTACTCTGGAATTTTAAACTGTTGCATGACTATTCATTTGTTTGCTAACAAATCTGCGTGGTATGGTATTCTCCTAATATAATTTTTGGTATACTTTTTTAATTTTATAATTGAAACTATGGTTCCCTTACTAAATTAGTTACTAATCAATCAATGTATGGTAATTGGTCTGTTCGGTGAGGAATCGATGGAGGCAACGGTGGTGGAGAGTGTTTCGGTACGGTGGCGATGAGTCCTTACGGTGGAATGGAAGGTGCATGCAGACACGTTAGCACTCCGACACTCAAGTCAGTAGAGAAACAAATAAAATTAATAACTTTTTTTTCTTCACAAACTAATAATAAATTAAAAGGCCTCATTTTGGATTTCGTCTTGAGCCTCAATATGTGTTGGGCCGGTCCTGGTCTTAGTCTTGTGGACGTTTAGTCCACGTGTCATCATTGAATTGGCCTTCTGACCGATCCAGAACAGTAACATTTGTTTTCTATGTGCTGTCGTGCATGACAAATTGTAAATTCATTTGAAAAAAGATTGACGACACTCTTAATTCAACACGTGCGTCCGCACGAGCACCTACACTAGTTGAATACATTACAAAATATTTAAAGAATCTTTCAAGGATATTCATTGCTATTTCTTTTATAAAATTTAAGTATATTTTTCCACCGAAAAAGTAAGTTTGTTTTTATTTTTTATATAAGTTACATTTTCTTTTCATTTCTAATTAAAAAATTCTTAGAGCTTAAGTTAATGTTTTAGTTTTGATAAAAAAAATAATTTGTTGCAAAAATCATTGAAGAGTTTAAGTTGATTTAAAATATATTAATATATTTGTCACATAAGTTTAATATGATGCGATATTTATTCTAAGATTCACGGGGAAGCAACATGTTCATTTATGTGTTGGAATGAAGTCATTTTTGGCACCAACTTTCAGCAAGTTGTAAAACGTTTGTCGGCATCATTTTTATCTTGAAAAGTGTGTATTTTTCTTAGAAGAGTCGCGCATAAATACGTCAAAAGCAAGTGTTAGTTTGATTGAAAGAAAGAGAAAAAGTTATTATTCACTACTAGAAAAAATGGATTTCACATCAGAGATTTGACATCAGTGAATAAAATACCTGATGTGGGATATAACGCGGTGACAATTTTGAAATTTTAGTGAGCTTTGGAGAAGATTTTCCCATCGGCTGAGGAAATGCCTGAGGGGGAAAATAAATGCTGAAGATATTTCACAACAGTGGAAATAATGCCTGAGGGGAATGATAACGCGGTGGCAATTTCGTAATATTAACAAAATTTACATAACACATGCTGGAGATCGGTGGAAAATTAACTTGAGGGAAAACACATTTGATTAAAAAATCTGTAGTTCTTCTCTTTCTCTCACTAACAACACAGCCCAAATTTTTGAACATACTAACCTAAGAGTCTCACCCTCTCAATCGGCCACCGCCGTCATTCTCAATCAACCTCCGTCATTCTCAATCGGCCTCCTCAAGTAAGCCTCCTCCTCTCTATACTAATTTCGGTCTAAGTTGTGCTCTCTCTCTCTCTCTACGAGTTTGTCCCTCTATTCTCTCCCTCACTCAAACCTGTGACTTACAACAAGAACAACACTGAAAGAAGGCATGGTGGTGGTGTGACGAAGAAGAAGAGAGGATGTCAGATCTGAGGTTGTGGTGTTTGTTCACTCTGTTCTTTCCCCCTCTCTCTGCTTAACTGAAGCGATTTGGTAGGTTATAATTTCTACTTTAGTTTTTTGTTACAAAAATTTGAAATTCATTTGAAACCCATCAATTTTTTTGTGCTATGTGAAATGGGATTTTAATTTTTTATAATATTGACCATTTTTTAATCACCATTTAGGTTTCTTCTGTTGAGTTTATAGTTTATTTGAAACACTTTTGGTTTTTTATTGTAGTTCTCAAGGTCTGAAGATTTGGATGATGAAGAGTGGTACTTTGTGGGGTTTTATGTGTCTGTTTGGGTGGTGCGGCTTCTGTTCCTGTCTATTATTAGTAGGCTTTTGTGTGGGTGTTAGGCGTGTGTTTTTTCTCTTTTTGTAAGCTCTTTTGTATTGTGACCCATGTGACCCATCCTTCCTGTCTTAAGAGGAATGTTGTGTATTAAATAAAGTTTTTGGATGTTAAAAAAAATAAAAGATGCTAAAAGGTGAGAGGAAAGACAAGTGTTCATGCGGAATTATGGTGAAAAATATTTCTCTAAAATGGATTTCAAGGAACTCGTGTTTCAGCAACCAGCAACCATCACAAAAGTTATTTTACATTAAGGTAGTTTACTCTATAACTAAATTCAGTTAAGCTATAATTTATTGTTATGATTTTGTTAATTAAGAAATTGAAACACAACTTGGTTGGAAATGCAGAGATGAAACAGAGTTTGGTTGTGAGCAGAGATTCAAGGAGAGGGATGGTGGTGGTGTTGTGAATGGAATAGACTGAGGTGGTGGTGTGTGAGATCTGTGGTGGTCGCTTGCCACCATCATGAATCCTGAATAGTAAGTTCCAATTCTTCTCGCTCTTACCTTTTCTGTTACACTTCTCTAAAATTCCCGTCATCGATTAAATGTTTCGTGTCTTGTTTTAAATTTAAAGTAGATAGAGACCCACGTGATGTGCGGGGTTGCGGATGAGTTATTTAAGTATTGTGTTGGATTAGATTGGTTTTGGTATTCTTAATATAAAAGCTATAGATGAGACAATAAGTTGAAGAGAATAAATAATTAGTAGTAATAATTCAAGTAGAAGAAGTAGATGTTTCATGTAAAGGAGTTTGCTGCAAAAATATAGCAGTAACAATAATAATAAGACATTGAATAGTATTATGTTAATTTGATAAAATAAAAAACAATGTTGACAGTTTAGGATGAAACTCTATATTGACAAATATATTTGTTATCTTAGTAGTTTGGGAAGGTAGTGAATATTATTGTTGAATTTGTCTATATGGATTGAGTGATGAATTCTCTTTCATTATACATCTAAGAATCAACGTGATTTAATTCAAATAAATTAGCCATTTAATATTCATTATTTATAATTTATCAATACATTGTAGACCATTTATGTGTAATAGTGATTATAAATGGTAAGTCAAATGCATTCTAGGGATACCAAAGGGAATCCAAAATTCACCTGATTGTGAGCGTGATCCAGCCTGCTTTTTCTTTTGGCTAGTTTGATACTGATAAGATGATAGTATTAGTTATGGTTCAATATTGTCTCTTTACAACACAAAGTTCTACACATACTCACTCAAACATTATACGTTGCTTCTAACCATTGTATTTTGAGAATTTATTATTTAGAGTAAGCGTAGAAGATAGACATCTTGTACAAACAAGCAATATATTTAATTTGTCTTCTTTAAAGATCTATGAATAATGTGCTTACAATGAAAAAGGATGAAAATATTAGGCCATCATTTAGGTACATTGATTGAATATTTTTTTGTTTTTATATATGATCTAAGTTGTTTCACATGGACTGTACAGTTGCATGTGCTTTGTGGTAGAAATTAAAGAACTCATGAAGTGTATGATCATGTGTTATTACAATACTGTTACTATTCTTGCGTGTATGGGGTTATTAAGCACATGCTAAAGTATCAGGAACAAATATATGATGTTTCATGATTATGTGCCTTGTTGGAGTTGCAACTTGCCATTTGCAACACATACTCTATAATGTTACTAAGTCAAATTCTTAAACTGTTTTGACAGGACTTATTGTTTTGCCTTGAGGATACTAAAATGACTTAATTACCAGGCTGAAAAGAGTTCACATGAATGATGTTGAAGAGCCATTTAAATTGCAGTTAATCTCCGATTATTTAGACTTTCCTAAGCATAAGGTTAATGTGATTGCCCTTTGTTGTTTTATGCTGGTATTTAAATTTACATGGTTCAAGTTTATTGCAGATGACTGTCAGTGACCATGGAAATACTTCATTGCATTGACTAGACAATGTTATAGTTAATTAGTGGTCACAATTATGGTTATAGTTAGAGAATCCACTGATATAAGTATATCTAAGTATATCTCATCCCACTCCTTTTAATTTTTTCAGACAGACAGGTAAAGGATGATGTGGGCTTAAAGTTTGGCTCTTGAAGAATAAACACCTAGATTATTTTTGTAGATTCTATTTATGTAAACTGATGAATTTTATATTAATGTATACCCTGGAAACTGTGTCTTTCACTCATGTGCAAGGCAATTATTTTATTTACCCTTGTAATTCGACTCATATATTTTTATTATCTAGTATCAGATTGTAATATCTTATATAAAATTCTAGAAAATTATACGAGGTATTATAGCTTGCAGTTAAGTGTGTATATAAGAGAATTTTGATTTTTCATTGAATTTATGTTACTTTGTTATGACTTTTACCGCATCAGGAAAATGAAGTCATTTGATAAAAAATATATTTGTTGTTTTCTCCAGATTAAAAAAAGTTATTAAAATATAATTTTTAAATAAAAAACAAATTTCACATCGGTTTCAATTATAGCTGATGTGAAATATGTAGATTTCACCTCGGGGATTTCAAATAAGCCGTTGTGAAATACATGTTCAGATTTAGAAAAAAGAGGTTCCACTTCAGTTGGATCGAACCCCGAAGTGGAAAACGACTTATCACATCGGGTTCGTACCCGATGGGAAATGTTACTAACATACAACATCACCTTTAGTGACATCGGTTGGGACCCGATGTGAAATGTCGATTTCCACTGATGTGAAATGTCATTTCTGTAGTAGTGATTAAGCGATAATGGTGCTTTATCCCATTAATATAAGTCATTTCTGGTTTTTCCCTGTAATTTTTTTTTATCTACTGGAAAAAAACCGAAAATGACAACTGTACAGTGTTGAACAACTTTTGAGATGTTCAAATAAACTTTTTCTATTTTCTGTTAGAGATTGCTTCAAGGAAGTATACTGCCTAGAATGGCGTTGTGACAAAGAGGAATAATTAGGGTTTATTAAACTTTATCCCATAAACAATATTGTGTAATTTTTTTTTTTTTTAGGAAATTGAAACTCACAATAATATGTTCTTCTATTGTTTCAAGGCATTAGAGGTATGAAAATCTATTTTTGTTTGGCTTGGTTGGACATCCTGTATTTTAAGTGGTGTTCATATGTGGTGGAAAACTTTAACAATTTTAACACCATGGTAAAAGGTAAATATGCAAATAAATTGTCTCAAAGCATGAAGGAATATAACAGAACAAAGCAATATAGAGATGAATTATTTGTTTGGGACTCACATTAATTGAGAACCATTTAGTTGTGAAAGGATAACACTGAAACCATCTTCTGTAACCTTGAGCAAACCCTGCAAAATATTAATCACAAACATAGAGACCACCATCTTCAGGATTTTATATTGGACCTATTGGTAAATATTTCTTATGAAAATTACAGGCTTGGATTTAATTACCTTGGTAGCATCACAAACAATGAGACCACCATCTTTTGATGTAGTGATTCCAAGCAAAGAAGTGCTATCTATATGCTTCCAATTCTCCCAATTTTCATTCCTAACCATTCTTTTAATCCAACCATCTCTTGTAGCTGTATATAGCACACTATTTTTATCCACACAAACATATTCTGGTTGTTTCAAAAATCCTTCTCCAAGTTTAATCACATTCTGTTATGTCATAGAAACAATAATAGACAATTAAATACATACACTAGCTATAAATAGAATATGTAACAAATATTGATAAAATTTTCACCTGTAATTGGTTGTTTTTGGTTGAAGAAGTTGAAGATGCAGCAGAAGGAATTTCAAGTATAATTGGATCTATGGGTGAGAAGTAGAAGACTTGAACTTTGAGAGCAACTAAAGCTGCTAGCACCAAGCTTGAGGTTTTGATCAGATAGGAAGCTATGCTTGCTCAGTTGCTCTTGGAGTTTGAGCAATGTGCTCTGATGTTATATACTCTCTTCTTCTTACATTATAAACAAAAAGCGATCAATAAAAATTAATGTATTTGATCTAAAATTTGAACCAAATACATCAAGTTTGTTTGACCCATTTATCTTTATATTTTGAGACAGGAGGGAATACTTGTCTATACATATAGTGGACTACTATGATAACATTTTTATTATATTATTTTTGAAACATTTATAAACAAAAGTTATATGTTTGATTAAGGCATTTTTGTATAGAATCATGTATTGTTATTTAAGTAGAAACTTTCTGCAAAAATTATAGGGTGCGTCTAATATGGACCTCTCAAAAATGTCTAAAGTCGAATATTGCTATTTTTAGTAAGGGGTTTAATAAGTTTTTTATCTCTATAAATATATCTATTTAGTCCTTGTAAAAAAAGTGGCATGCTTACGTCCGTATAAAAAAAATTAGAATGAAGTTTAAGTCCTTGTTAAATTTAAATTTGTTTTATTATTCATAAAATTTTAAATTTTGAAGACTTTTTGCAGCAGAAAATTATTTTTTTAACATGAAATAAATCAAATATTATTTTTCTAAAACTTCTAAAAGATTAAGATAAACATAATGAAAATATTGACACATAAATCATCTTATAAACTCATTTTTTATAGAGGTATTTTTTATAATGTTTTAAGTATGTCTGAAAAAAAATCATTCAAACATATAAAAGTTTAAGCATAATTAAACAAATTTGAATTGAATAGGGACTAAAACGATATATTGAAACTTTTTATATGGACTTGAACATGCCAATTTTTTTATGAGGACTAATAACAAAAATTCATATATTTACGAGGACTAAAATTTTATTTTACCCTTTAGTAAAAACAAATAAATCTTATAAATAAATGTAGAGTGTCAAGAGGATTACATGCAACAAGCCAAATGTTATTCATGCAATAAACCGAGTGTCAAGAGTAATGCATGCACCAATATAAGTGTTACCTATGCAAGAAACCAAATGCCATGACTCGTGAGGAATACATGCAACAAGTCAAGTGTCAAGATGAATGCATGCATCAAGCCAAGTGTTATCCATGCAATAACACAAGTATCATGATTAATGACAAATACATGCAGCAAATCAAGTGTTATTCATGCAACAAATCAAATGTCAATAAGAGTACATACAACAAACCAAATGTTATTCATGCAATAAACCAAGAGTACATCATGCATTTGGACTTCTATCATTTGAATCATTATTTAGGCCTATATGTCATATTTCAAGGTTCTTTTTATCGAAAATTGACAGTTTTACCATCAACGGTAGTTAACCATCGTTGACAAAACTGACAGCAATTAACTACCAATGGGCTCAGCGGTGTTAACTACCGCTGCAACCTGTGTAACGCCCTAATTATTATTTAATTATTTTTGGTTGAGTTTAGAGTCTTTTATATGACTTATATGATTTATGACGTGTTGTGGTGTTTTAATATTTTATTAAGTGGCTTTATATTATTATTTAGTAGAATATGTTGGAAAATTAGAATAAATATATTTGAGGGGCTGGTTTGGATTTAATTAGAAAATATGTGGTTTGGATTTAGTAAGAAAATACGTGGTTTGCATTTAGTAAGAAAATACGTGGATTTAGTTAGAAAATATGTTGAGGGTGTGAGATATAAAAGTTAAGAGCCAGACATAAATTAGGTTGAGAAGCTTTGGAGAAAAAGAGGAGAACCAAGAGAAGAGGAGAACCAAGAGAAGAGAGAACTTGTAGAGTCTTACAATCACCAATCTAAGGTAAGGGTGGGACTAATATTCTCTAATCTTAAGTGGTATAATTCTGAAATTGAATTTAGCATGTAGTTTGGTTGTTGTTCATGTAAAATTGAGAGTTAGGGTTTAAAACCGGATTTTGATGATAGAACATGTAGAATTGGATGTTAAGAGTGTAGAAAGTCTGTAGAATTCATAGATAATTGATGGTCTATTATATGAATAACTTGTAGATGAAATTTTACATGAAGGCATGTATATATGTTGATGATTTACGATGTTAATGTATATGTTGAATTAACATGATGATTTATATGATGTTGTCATTGTTGTTGATGTTATATGTTGATGTTGTTGTTGTTGTTGTTGTTAGTTGATGTTGTTGTTGTTGTTGACGTTGTCGTTGATGTCTTACGTTGTTGTTGATGTTGTCAATGTTGTTGGTGTCGTCAAGTCGTTGAAGTTGTACGTTGTTGTTGATTAAGTTGTTGAGTCCATGCATACTCATATAAAGTTAGGAGCTATGCTCCAGCGTTGATTTAAGAGCTATGCTCCAGCGTTGATTTTAGTTGTTTATGCTCCAGCGTTGATTGGTACCACATGCATACTGCATAGTCCAGCGTTGTTAGATAGTTGTTGTTGATTTAAATGCTAAGTGGAAATAAATGAAGCATATGTGAATTATTGTTGATAATAAGTATATGTGAACTATTATTGTTGTTAATTATTGTTGTTAGGTTGTTAGATTCCGTTGATGAATTATATACTTATTATTATTGAATGTGAAATCTCACCTCTTCTGTTTGTATGTTGCCTCTACGTGGGTAACGTGCAGATAACCAGGATTAGCTGCTGATGTGAGTTGACTCTCACGTGCGTCGTCTTAGGGTCGCTCTGATACGTAACGGGATGGAAAATATTTGCTATGTTTTCCACTGTTGCGTATTATTTATGAACCATGTTATTGAACCTCTTTGAATTAAGATTTTTAATTAAGTTGTTATGTTGAGGTCGTAGTGGCAAAGTTGTTGAACTATGAATCTATTTTCCGCTGTGATGTTTTGTTAAAGTGGTTTTAATAAATAGTAACTTTACTCTATTTATACTTGAAATGTAGTGTGACATTCCGTTTTACTTTGAATACTCTGATTATGTGTATTATTTACATTGTTGGGAAAGCGGAGTGTTACAACCTGCAATTTAACACAGTCAGAAGCTTCATTCAACATAGTTATTATCATCCTTCATCGAAAAAATTTATTGTCATCCTTCATCCAAATTATAAAATTTTCTTGCAAGGTTAATTTGCACCAATTCATCCAAAAAAATTTAAGAAAATGTAATATCCCGCTCGTCAGTATCAGAATTATATCAGTTTAAGGTGCGCCAGAGAGAATGTTCATGAGACTCACTACGATGACGAATGTTTTACGACACAACACGAGTTAATCATCAGTGCCAGTGTAAATGCGTTTAAGACGAATGGTAGTTTGGTAATAACGCGTAAGGAGTATTTAAGGACTTTAGGACACAAATGACTCATTATTGGTGTTGTTTTCTCTCTCTAAAGTCCAGAATTTTGAGCTTCCTCTCCCCTCTCTCTAGAAGTAG
>Ga0315913_1006647_pt1 | contig 13959 bp, 6 predicted proteins | sample MpolsnodulesMG_FD_207736 | JGI IMG/M metagenome (GOLD analysis project Ga0315913, IMG submission 207736) | Medicago polymorpha root nodule microbial communities from Los Angeles, California, United States - small nodules | ecosystem: Host-associated > Plants > Roots > Nodule | place: USA... | reverse complement strand
AATACCACAAGACTTTTTTTAAATGACAAAGAATCTTGATTGAATAACACAAGACTTTTTTTAAATTGAAAAGAGTCTTGATTGAATACCACAAGACTTTTTCATGATAAAAAAGTCTTTTAAAATCTCTTAGAATCATGATTCAATACATCCTCTTAATAGGCCGCAGTTAGATTCAGGCCTTAAAAATTTTGACAGACTGGACTAAGACCTTATAAACCCTAACTCGACATAACCTATTTTCATCCCTACTCTTTTCTATTAGGACAAAAGTCTTGTCTGACTTATCGTAGGCTAAGCTAAAAACCTTTGTAGACCGTCGGTATGACCTATTCCCATCTCTATCTATTATATTTTTTTTACCCTTCAATTTTCTATTATCTCTCATCCCTTCCTTTGTAAAGTGAAAGAGAGATCCGAGTACGTAGAAAACATGTAGGAAACCAAAAATCAAGTCGGAGTAGAGTAACCATTTCAAATGAATATCCCTTTACACGTGAAAGAAAGAACACATAAAGGTCAAAAAGGAGAAAGAAGAATGAAAACTTAGATATAGATGGGTCTGCCCATTTTCGATAATATTATGATTTATGATTGCACACCACACCTGCTATGTAGGACACCATAGAATTAATGTAGTAGGGTCACTCATGATCCTGTATCAAATAATGTTATATAATTGATATGATATCTTCCACTATCTATTCCATTCCTTTCATATAGATAGGAACAAAAAAAGTGTTGGGTCCAAGTCAAAGTCGTTAAGAACCATGCCATGTGTGACATATATAGTGATGGACAATACATGACAATATGTGTATGGTGGCAAGATCCCATGGAGTAATGGACATGTGCATTTGTACTTGCATTTCTAACTAGATATTTCATATATAATCATATGATTACATGAAGCTATACCTTACTCTTTATTTTCTTTCGTATGTATATGCTCCCTCCATACTTAAATATAAACAAAAAAAAGTTGTATATATGTACGTGTCTTGTAATCATTAAAAGTATTCCCTCAAATTGTATCTTAATAAGTTAGGCAACGCATAAACTTTTAGAACTAGAGATGAAATGGAACCCCGAAAGGCAGGATCGGTGAAGGACTTTTATACAACAACAATCAAATATTATATCACAATGGACCAAATGATGCTATAATGTTATGTCAATACATATTTATATCCAACTTTTTTGATCTTTAAATCTTACTATCGTATAATTTTTCTTGGGTCTTCCTTTAATTCCCTTCAATATAATCTACCTTCCTTACTACAAAATCTACAAGCCTCTCATCTACATGTTCAAACCACCTAAGCTTGGTTTTCATCATCTTTTACGAAAATAAAAATAAAAATGGGTAATTAAAAAAGTGAATTGATACCACATTTTAACACAACTTTTAAGGCTATGAGGTCATGAGTAACCACACTAGTACTGTCTTTATTTAAGCAATGGTCAACCGAAATGGAACTTCATAACCCTAAATTTTGCATTTTCTAATCATCTCACCAAGTGTGGATCTCCACATTGCTATGCTCCTCCCTCAATCAAACACTTCTCAAGTTTTACAGGGTTGCCAACAAACGGTCAGACCAAGTCCGAGTACTTTTACATAGCATACCGAAACTATCGGCTTTGATACCACTTTTTGAAGAGGACAACAAGGAGAAGCTCGAAAGAGAAAATTAGGGAAGAATTGATATCAACGGATCGAAAGTGAGAAATGAACTAACTCCTAATCTTTAGCAGTACAATATACATGTTTTCATAAGTATATTCTCTTTTACTTAAGCCAGTGTAAACCAATGTGAGACTTCATAATTTGACACTTTCATTTGACAACATACCTTGTTACTTCGTGCAATACCATCTTACTTTACAAAAGAGTGGTCCCTTTCTTTTGTCATATGCTAGAAAGCGTGCTTGTTAAAAATAACTCATAGCTTCATGGACAAAATGATTGCTATTGAGTGTTTCCAAAAATTGTGCTTCTCTTTTTTTAGGCCAAAATAAGATGCACTTTTTAATCGTGAAAATAAATAAGTTATCTTTGCAATACACTGCCTTTGCTAGAAAGAGTTCAAACATACTTCATTCTCATGCATAAGTTGAATAATATCATCCCCAAAATATTTTTGTAGCATACTTATTTTACAAATTTTTTTGTAAATTCAGGAAAACTCTTGGAAATATGTATGTACCTTGCCTTGTCATTAGAGGTAATGCTTATATTGTCAAGGCTTAAGTCAACACAATAACCTATATCTAACTTGTAATAAAATAGTCACAAATTGCTACAACCAAGAGACAGATTCAGCGGTGATAGAAAATAAAAAAAATAAAAAAAATCAGTATGCACAAATCAGGAAAGCCAGATAGACCATGTGGATTTGAGGATTCACAACATAACCGGATTGAAATATGAAGCATTGGATCCTGTCCTCACACTAGCGTGTAATTAACCATTAAATCCATAAATGAATACCACCATAAGATAATGTGATTTTGCGATTTCAATTTTTCAGCTGGGGGAGTCAGAGTGACTATGGTTTTATTCCTCATCAGTGGAGGAATCAGGATCATCCGGGATAACTATTAAATCTGAAGAATCTTGTCCACGGCTAATTAGCATCCTTCGATATTGTACAAGCATGAGTGTGTGGTCAAGGGTGTGCTTCTGATTAAATCGGCCCGGACGCTTTGAGCGTTTGTTATAGCAATCACCACAAAGATCAAAGCCGATACTCTCTTCACAGTCAACACATTTATATCTGTCCCCAATTATTGGGTACAACTGTACAAACCAGTTAAAAACATCAACACATTGAAAAACTGGAAGTACAAATGGAATTCAAGGAAATATCATATCAAATAGCACTGAATCATGCATCAGAATTTTAGCATAATGCAACTTCCAAGTAACACCGTATAGATACTTTTAAAAACAACTAAAAAGGACGGCCTGACGCACAAGGCTCACACCAGGTGGAGTCTGGGGTGGGTAGATGTATGCAGCCTTAACCCTAGAGACTGATTTTAGGATTTCAACTCATGACCTCCAGGTCACAAGATCACAACCTCACCATTGCGCCGAAGTTTGCCCTTGTATTATTGAAATTCATTATGAGATAAGAATCTCTAAAAGCATTAATTATATGACAGTGATCATCTCAAACTACATTGAATACAGGTATTGCAATTTACTAGTGTAATTGCAAACTAAAATTTAAGAGCCAGAGCAAGGTTATGTATAACTTCCTTTCTTGACATTGATTCAACAACAACAACAACAACAACCAAGCCTTATCCCACTAAGTGGGGTCAGCTACATGGATCAAATGACGCCATAGTATTCTATCATAAACCAAATTTGGATCCAACTCATTGACCTTTAAATCATTTCTAATGGTTTCTCTAATAGTTTTCCTAGGTCTACCTCTACCTCTTTTAACTTGACTCTCCTCCATTTGATCTACTCTTCTTACCACAGCATCTACGGGTCTTCTCTCTACATGCCCAAACCATCTAAGCCTATTTTCTACCAACTTTTCTACTATAGGTGCTACCCTCACTCTCTCTAATGATGTCATTCTTAATCCTATCATGTCTAGTCTTACCACTCATCCAGCGCAACATACAACAACACCGGTCTGACTGCTGTCCGATAGAACTTTCCTTTCAACTTAAGTGGTACTTTCTTATCGCACAAAACACCTGAGGCTCTTCTCCATTTCAACCACCCAGCTTGAATACGATGGCTTACATCTGCCTCAATTTCTCTGTCATTTTGTACTAAGGACCCAAGATATTTAAACCGTGTAATTTGGGGAATGATATGATCTCCAACTTTCACCTCCACGGTAGACCTACTTCTCCTTCCGCTAAAGTTACATTCCATATACTCCGTCTTGCTTCTACTCAAGCGGAAACCATATGCTTCTAAGGCTTGCCTCCAGGTCTCTAGCCTCCCGTTCACTTCCTCCCTCGACTCACCAAGCAAGACGACATCATCTGCAAAAAGCATACACCTCGGTGCTAACTCTTGGATGTGTTCCGTCAATACATCCAAAACTAAAGTAAAAAGATAAGGACTTAGGGTTGACCCTTGGTGCAATCCTATTGTTATGGGAAAGTCTTCGGTAGTCCCATCCTACGCCCTCACACTAGTCGAAGCTCCCTCATACATATCCTTGATAGCCCTAATATAGGCAATCCTAACCCCTTTCTTCTCCAGGGCTTTCCACAAAATCTCTCTCGGTACTCTATCATACGCCTTTTCCAAATCAATGAAAACTAAGTGTAAGTCTTTCTTGACATTGATTATTAGAGCAAAAATTAATCCTATGTCAAATATGTAACAGTCAATGAAGACAAGCAGCCACATATTATGAATAGTAAATTAGACTCCCCTCCCTTGAGGGATTCTTAAATTACACTACCCTCCCCTATCATGTTAAAACATACCCTCCCCTCTTATGCAAAAACATATTAGAAAAAATTACACACCCCTCCCCTAAGAGAAAATTGATAATGAAATAAATAATAAAAAATTACTAAGGAAAATTGATTTCTTAAATCTGTACTACATAAGTGATTCTTGAATTACTTCTCAATGGAGTTTAGTGTATATTTTAACATAAGAGAGGAAAGGAGTACAATTCAAGCTTATTTCAAGGGAGGGCAGTGTAATTTACTCTATTATAAAACAAAGATGTACTAAGCATAAATCTTCCTACACACATTCCATACACTGATTTCCACTCTCACTGACCATAATTAGACAAAAAGTTGAAGCAAAATAAATAGATGATTAAAGAAAATAAATGTTATGATAAAGAGGTTTTACCCCACAAAAATCACAACCAACTCCTGTGTGAATCAACAATTCAGGATTAGACCCCCAAGCTATCCTTTCTTTGTTGTCTGTAGACAATGAACCTGAAAGCAAACAATATCAAAGAAACATCCAACATATCACCGGTCAATTGTTCTACAATTTTCTTTCTGTTAGTATGGTAATTGACAGAAAATGAAATTCATATTTATAAATCTAAAACCTTTAGAAAGCATGATGAGAACTATTAGCAACCTTGAGAAGAGAAATGAGAAATTGATAGGAACTATTGAGAAAGATGAAAATGAAACAGCTCTCAAGTGAATATATGTGTATTATACAGATGTGCTACTCATAACACACGTATAATATACAACCACCTCTACCTTGTTTACATTATTTCCGCTTCAAGGTGGGGTATATGGATCATATACACTAACCTTGTTTTCGAAAGAGTTGTGTTGTTTGAACATCCATATATGTGACAACTTTTGTGACATTTTACAAAGGAAATGAGGTATTGGCACAAAAACCAAAGCAATAGAGAGAGAAAGTCAAAAGATAATGTGAGTATGAGAGAGAAAGTTGTCACAAAAGTTGTAAAAAATGGTTGTTCACATATCATTTCTCTTTTCGAAAAGTGTACATTAAATTAAACTTGTTACACGTATAACTTGTACCAGGATCCCTCGTTCTTCGCAAAAACAATACCAAATTGATCATTTAATGTTTAAACTAAGATCAGAATGAATTTAAATGAAAGCTCATGGCACTATTGTAAACACTGGCCCATTGTCCATAGTTGTTGGTGACAGGAAGAACTGCCGTACAACTCAGACCGTTGTTCAAAAAAGCACGTGCACTATTGTAATCACTAGCCCATTCTCTCCTTTTATCTGAAGTCCCACAACTTTAACATACTTATTATCAAGTCAGTTTTACTGATTTTAGCCTTGAGGACATGACAATAGGTAATGTCGTAATGATAGGATAACGGACAAAAAAGGGTTTTATCTCACATTGGGTTCCTCTCATATGCTTAGAGGAAAAAAAAGGGCAGTCCGGTGCACTAACGCTCCAGCATACGCAGGGTCTGGGAAGGGGTCCCACCATTTGGTGTATTGTACACAGCCTTACTCTGTTTTTTTACACATGAGGCTGTTTCCAGGACTTGAACCTGTGACCTTTCAGTCACATGATAACAACTTTACCGTTGCGTTCCTCTCACATGCTTAGAGGAAAACATAAACATATATATACAGATGCATCAATAACTTGACTAGTAGGCTTCAGAATATCAAAATATAAGTTAAAAAAATTAGTAGGCAAAGATACATACAAGATGTGGTCTCAGGTTGGACTTTGATTTGGCCAAGTTGAATTGCATCTCTTCTGTGTGTGTACTCTTCTGGAAATTGCTCTTCTAAATATTGGTCAAGAGCCAAACAAACTTTTGGAAATCCTCCGGGATGTGGACTTTGACAAACTTGACATCTAAACATCTCATGAGATAAGTCGGTAATACAAGTCTCACAATATACTGTAGAGAACGCGCACAAAATGATATAAAAACATGTTAATGAGGTTTTCTGCTATTGATAGCTTTAATATATGCTATAAACAAGAGAAAAAAGTTGAACACCTACCATGACCACAATTAAGAGCAACAGGATGAATGAGAAGTTGCTTGCACGTTGGACACATTAAATCTGCAACTGATATCTTCAGTTGCTGAATGTGCTCATTTTGAGGCAATACAGTTCCATGTTTCCTGTCAGAAGAGTATTCCAAAATGATACCTTCGTCTCCTTTATGATTTGCAGACCCTGATTGCTCCATACTTTCAAAAGATAATTTGCTTCCTGAGTTAGACGTCTGATTTATGGTAGTACCGGTAAGCGAATCTCCAGGAGGATCACATATAACTTGAGGGGAGGAGTGACCCATTTCCTTTTCTTCCTCTGAATCATAAGGTTAAATTAGCAATTTTGATCAAACATTTCACAAACAAAGTAGACAGAGGGATTGTTGTCTTTTATGATAACTGCAATTTTACTAGAAAGTGGCATAATAGAGGGGACGAGAAAACTTGCAATGAGTGTGCAAGAAATCCCAAGAATTAGAAAAATATTAAAATACAATCACATACTGAAGCTGAGGCTTAAGGTGTGTATACATATAACAGGGGCAGGAATCGTTCAGAACAAAATACCAGACACTTATACACACACACACACTCCAATATTCAGACCAATCTACATAAAAAAAAGCATGGAACAAACCCAAATAAGACACCCAGAAGTTGAAAGTGGTCTCAACAGAACTAGTAACGTAAACAAAATTTGAATAGCAGTGCGCCCAACAGACGACAAGAAGATGGATCTTGCACCCCACATGACAGCAAGAAACTTGTTGGATAGATGTACGTGAAAGTCAGCAAATTATGGTGGCAACGCTCAAGGGAACGGTCAATTGCAGCCTCTGAACCAAACAATGGGGTTTTTGACACCCGACAACCAAATAAGAAAGGGCCAACCTCCTTGACGAAGGCTGAACCCAAAACAAGGGCTTCAAGACAAGAAAACTATTCAACCATATTAAAACCCAATAATGAATATTCTATGTATTAGAGCTTGGAATATATGTACAATATATAATAAAAGGTTGAACAAATTAAATCCCTTTAAGGATTAGAATCAGCTAAATCAGAAGGCTAGGAAAGAAAACGGTAATATAAACAATAAAATAGATCTATCAAATTGTACTGCCGGAAAACTAGAGCTGGGTCCCATCCAGCTACAGACACCATAGCCGTCCACGTGGCGGGACGTGCAGGAATCTGCTGGACCCATAGAGGTTTAGGGCAATGCACGCGGGCCTAATAGGCGGCCTGATCACGTGTAAACCCGATGTCCAAGGGTCCAAGTCACCCCCAACTCAGTCTTTCCCCCTAAGTGCCGTGCACCTAGAATCACGGAGGGAAAGGTGTGAAGAAGGGGCTTCGTGAGGAGACGTGGAGGGAGCCGTTCCGGTTCCTTCTAGGGTTATCCACCTATAAATACACATTAAACGCTCCCAGAAGAGGCATGACCTATATTCACAACCTATCAATCTGACTCTCGAAAAGCACACTGCTGCTAGGGTTAGAGCTATTGTACTCAGTTCAAGTACACAAATCTTAAACAATATCTCAACATAGACAGAGTAAATTTTCTAAAAGAATTATTATCATAAAAACAGTCAGTCCATTCGCTAAACCTTCAAGTGAAATGCGACAAAATGCTTTTACAAAAGGCAACTATGTGAGGCATGCTGCAAATTTGTATTTCATTATGTTCATGCATAAGCCCTTAAAAAGAGAAACATACCCAGAGTCTGATTTTCCCTTCTCTTGTAAGCTTCAGGATATGTCTTAAGAAGCAAAAAGTGAAACATTTCACAGATTGTTGGAAAGTGGTAGTATGGATGCCTACAAGTTGGACAATGGGATTCACGTGATGAATTCATTGATTTATGGACACACCAGAAACATGATACGTGGCCACAAGCTACAAGCAAAAGAGAAAATAATAAAAATTCATCGCAAATTACTAAAGCTATTTGAACTATTTTCAGAAATTGATGTTGCGTCTTACATAGCACAATGGGCTTGTATAACAGATCCCTGCATTATAAAATTTAAGTCATTCAGTAAGGAAGGTTTGATAACGTTAATAGGGCAGTTTACAGACCAATTTAAACAAACATAATTACATAACGATAAAAATCAGCTCCATTCTATAGACAACATAATAAAAAGTAAAAGATTTAAATATGTTCTTAGTCCTTATAAAGTACGCTCCTATCAAGTTTAGTCGCTACAAATTTTCCATTGATGTTTAGTCCTCAATTTGGTGATTTTGATAACAAAAAGAAAGTCATCCATCAGAAGTCTTGTTAACATCAATGGAGATTTTTCTAGATACTAAACTTGATCAGTGAATATTTTATAGGAACTAAAAACATGTTTTAACTGGAAATTCGAAGTTCGTGAATGTGCAATCTTTGTCATGGAAGGAAAACCAAGTCATAAGGACCAGATAATTCAGTCTTAAATACGTAAAGAAACTCATCTAAATATCCAACTGCACTATCAAGCAATAAGATACAAGATAAATGTATGGCTCAAACAATCTGCCGACAAACTTTACTTACATCCCGACCAAACTACGTATTATCAGAGCCCCTTTTCTCTTGAACCCGTAGGGCTAAGACCCAAAAAAGGCATTTGGCTCCTCGAATGTGAGTTAAGTATAAACTAAGGAAATCAATAGTTTTCTTTCAACAACCCCATGATTTGTTACAATGCACATACAATATTTACATTTGATCCTTGTAGCACCAAGACTTCTGATGGAATGTGTGTCGGGTGTGTGTTAGCAAGCAACCGAACATGCCAACTTGACATTGAATCACTGATACATGTGATTATATTCAATTAATTTATTTTCTAAAATTAATACCGGCTTCACTATCAGCATTGTGTCTAGCATCTGTGTCAGTGTTGAATTAGTTCATCAATGGTGATAGAACTAACTTAGTACTCTAAAGTGAATTTCTTACTTTACACTCTAAACTGAGTTTCTTACTTTGGATGAGTCAAATCCAAAAAATATACAAATGAAATCTAGTCCCTACAAAATCAATGATCTCTATAAATATCCATAATTTTGATTTTAGTACCTACAAAAAAACATCTCACTTTTTAGTCTAGTAAAATCTCCGTCAGCATTTGTAGTCTTATAAAATTTTGGGTCTTAGGGCACTCTTTAAGGATTCCCAATTAAGAAAATATCCACTGAAAAAGTCTAATGTTCCAATTTCCGATGCATTAAATGCACCAGTTTCCATAAAAATTTACTATCTAAAGTCCCTAAAAAGTTGTCACAAGGGTACTCATTAGCATTTCCTTAAAATTTTCCGTCTGCATTTTATACATTGACTAAAAGTGAATTTGTTACGGGGACTAAAAACAAAATTCTTGATATTTATAAGGATCACTTGCTTAACAACCCTAAAATAAATTTCAATACATGAAAAAAATATATATCACATTGACAATCAAGCCATACAGTCATTCTGAACCTAAATTGAATTTTACTATCCAATTTCAATTTCAGAAATCTAAATTTGAAATATTTAAAATGAACTAAAATTAAACTCCATAAAACAAAATTAAGAAAGAAGATAACAAAAACATGAAAAGCAAAAGAAACTTACAAGCAAACGCAGCAAACAAAGGATTCATTGATTTCTTGTTCTTCGTTTGTAACAAGTTGTTCATCTTTGAATGCGTTGTCTTCTTCCATTCTCTGCGAAGCGAAATTCGGCGGTGGATGTTCGTGTCAGTTTTCAATCGAACTGCTCAACATGATTAAAAGTAACAGAATAAAAAATGCGGTTGGATTCAGCTTAGTTAACTATTTAAAATGTTGAATAGGTTTTTTTATACTCAAAATGCAACATAAAATAGAAACTCTTTAAATTAATATTTGGTAAATTAATAAATTCTCTAAAATAATAAATTTGTCCAGTTCCGACTTGGGCCAATGTAAAAAATTGAAAATCTCGATAAAATAATAAGATAATAATTTTTCGGGAGATCCCTTTATAATTTTCGGTCCCAAGAAAATCATAAATTAATAATTCATAGAAATTGAAAAAAAAATATTACACTCTATTGAAATATGATTCAATAGTTGTCCGTTTTTCTTTAAAGTTTAAGTCTGTTTGGAGCTCATCTCTAACTTTTCTTATTGCATCCAATAGCTCAGGTGTTGTATTTTTGTATTGTATTTTTCCAATGCATATGAACACAGTAGTTACTAATTTACGTTGAGTCCCAAGGTTCGCTGTAACGTAATTTTAAGAGGCATAGACTAATTTGTCTTTTTGTTTGGTATGTACTGTATAATTACTTAAAAACTCTTTAAATTAATAATTATTAATTTATCGATAAATTAATAATTATTAATTTATCGATAAATTAATAACTCTTTAAATTAATAAATTTCTTCGGTCCTGACATTATTAATTTATAGAGTTTCCACCGTATAACTTTTTTTAGGAAAATAACAAGGTGGCATTTAATATTTTGAGGAATAACAATAGCAACAAATCATATAAATTTTGAGGAATATTATCAACACACTTTCCAACACACTATTTTTTATTCGTTAAAACTCTCATGTGTTCCACCAAATGATCTGAGATTCATCCAAAATTTGGTGAAATTTGGTGGGATCTATGTGAATTTTAACCAATCTAAAAATGTGTTCAATAGTGGGTGTTAAAATGTATGTTTTTAGTATTTTTCATAAATTTTTTAGGCTTAATTATATCTTTAGTCATGTTTTAAGCTCTGTTTGGTAAATATAGCAGATAGTTGATTAACTAACTCATAAGTTAATTAAGGTGTTTGGTAAAATTAACGGTTTAATTCATAGTTTTAAAACTCGGCTCGGACCGGTCGGACCATGAACCGGTGGGTAGGCCGGTTCGAGTCAACGTTTGAATCGGTCATGCAGTTAACTCGGTCAAAATCGGTAAAAACCGGTGACTCGGCCGAGTTGTGGGTCAGACCGGTTCTCCATTTTTTTTTTTTTGCTTTTAACTTTACAAAAACGACGTCGTTTTGGATTTTTCAATTAAAAAAAAAAGAAAAAACTGGAATTAGAAAGGTCAAAAAGGGTAGAAAGACTTCAAAACCTCACTCCCTCCATTCACTCCTCTGTTTTCATGTTTTTTTTTAAATTATTATTGTTGGTTGTTGCTAATGACAATAATAATTATATAAATTTAATCTGATTCAATCCGATTAAATTTATAATAATTAGCCTATGAAATTATTATTGTTGGATAGATTTTTTTATTTTACAGGTGTCATTATTTTAGTTTTTAAAGTGACAGAGTCAATCCGATTCAATCCGATTTAATCCGGTTAAATAACTATATAAATTTAATCTAAGACCGAGTCATCTAACTGAGTCATCCGAGTGATTCCGGTTCAGTCATGCGAATCGACCAATGACTCAGTGGTTCGACCATTGACCCAGTGACCCAGTACCCCTGCCGAGTCGATGACCGAGCCGAGTTTTAAAACTATGGTTTAATTAGTTGATGAATGTAAAATGACATAAATGGATATTCTTTATTCAAATATTTTTTAAATTATATTCTTAATATATATTTTATATATTATTAAATTATTAATTTTACTAAAGTTTATTTTAAATTTATTCCATTTCAGTTTTTATATTTTTCAAAAACAAAATAAAGTATAGAATTTTATTATAAAAATAATCATATTTAAAAAAAATTAAATTAAATTAAATATAATATAATATTTTACTTTAAAAACAAAAATGTTACAAGAAAAAAAAAAAAGGTTAAATAAGTCGTCTATATTAAACAAAAAAAGATTGTGTCACTTGCACGTAGGTACTAGGATCAAGGAGAAGTATTGAAAGCATATTACCTTCGTTTTTAATTTATAAAGGGTAAATATGGTTTTAATTAAAGTGAAAAGGATTGAAATGTAACAAAAAGTGATAAGCGATAAGTTATAAGCTCGAACGCTACTTAAAATAACGTATGAAAAATAAGCTAAAAGCTCCTGAAATAAGTTATAAGCTCGTTGTAAAAAGACTGTTATCAAACGGGGCTCCTTTTGTCAGATAAGTTTATAAGTTATCCGCTATAAACTATAAGTTAGTATTTTGGCCTTGAAAAAGAGAGCCTTAGTCATTTTATTCTTGCCTGAAAGCCTCAGGGGCATTTTTGTTAGTCTACCCTATCTTTTGGTGTCTCAGCAACTCACTTAACCAGCCAACATTGCAAACTCATAAAATTACTAACGTGGTTGTCATTAACTTGGTTGAGAGACCAAATTTGAAGTGATTAATATTTGTAGTGGTTGTTTGAAATACTTATTAACTTGAGGGACCAAACTTCAAATGAGCCATATTTACATAGACTAAAGGTATAAATAAGCCAATTTTTTTTTATTATGAACGGTGTTTTTCTATTAAGTTTTGATTTTGATTAAATGTATAGACATAAATCATTGTTGCTTTCAAATTCTATCAAACTAAATTAACCTTATTTATATATTTCAATGACACCAACAATATAACAAAACAAAAATAATATTATCTAAATTCTTATTCTTTTAATGATATCAACAATCATTATTACAGAAAAAAGTTGTTTTAAGGTTTTATCGTGATAATGAAAAAGTCAGTCCACAATTTTATACTTTCTTTATATATAGTATAGATATACCCGATCTAGTTTGTTACACTTTTTAAAACATAAAGGAAAACAAATTGTACTTACACTCATATTGTGTTTGTTACATTTTTTTTTTAAATTTTGAATTCATCCAACCCATTATCATTTTTAAAAGATAAAGGATATGGAAAAAAAATTGATATATCATGGACAATGAGGATTAATCAAATGATTCATTACTTGATGATTCATGGCAGGTTTATTAAATCAAATGAGGAGATTTTCTTGTTTAATCACTACAACAAAATATGGAAAATATAGCGCTCCTTTAATAGCGCTTTTAACAGTAAAGCGCTATATATAGAAACACAGAGGTTTTAGATAGCACTTCTTGTAAAAAGCGCTATCTCTAATACTAAGTATATATAGCACTTTTTTCAGAAAAAGCCACCATAGGTACATTAAAAATTAATAAATTTTAGAAAAAATACAGTAATAATCTTTTATGGTGCTGGTTAAAGGAAGCACTATTTATGGGTCAGCATTAAATAGCGCTTTAAAAGCGCTGTCATAAGTTTCAGAAAGATAGCGTTTATAGTTTATAAAAAGCGATGTCTATCAATCAAGTATACTTGGTCAAGTGGTAAAGCACGTTAGCAACTAGCTCTAGGTCCCTAGTTCGATTCCTTGTGAGTCAAATTTTGTTTTTTAATTTTATCACAATCATTTGACAAGATCACTTATTGTTTAAAAACGCTAGTTTTTTTTATTGAGATTAAAAAAGGGTATTTAATAACAATAAGTGTTTTTTTGTTGGATATCCTCCAATAACAATAAGTGCTATT
>Ga0315913_1006641_pt1 | contig 13970 bp, 13 predicted proteins | sample MpolsnodulesMG_FD_207736 | JGI IMG/M metagenome (GOLD analysis project Ga0315913, IMG submission 207736) | Medicago polymorpha root nodule microbial communities from Los Angeles, California, United States - small nodules | ecosystem: Host-associated > Plants > Roots > Nodule | place: USA... | reverse complement strand
AAAAGAGATTTTATGGAAGAGATTATACCTGATGGAGCCTTGAAGAAGGAAAGAGCATAGAATGGCAGAGCGGTCAAGACAGACTTAAGGAGAATCAAGCGACCACCGAAGGAAAGAAACCGGCTTTGCCAACCAGACAGTCTAGATTTTATACGGTTAACAACATGATCTCAAAAAGACAACCGACGCGGGTTTCCACCAATAGGCAATCCCAAATTGATAAAAGTCACTTTCCCCATTTTACAATTCAACAGCGTCGCCGCCTCAATCAACCACGATTCAGATATGTTCACACCCACCAACATGCTTTTATGAAAATTTACTTTTAACCCAGACACTGCCTCAAAAGGGATTAGAACAGCCCGTAACGCACGTACGTTAGCCCAACTCTTCTCACCTAAAAGTAACGTGTCATCTACAAACTGAAGGTGAGACCCAATCATCGGATTATCCGAACCAACACTATACCCACGAAACAAAGTTGACTCACACATTGCCTTCATCATATTATTCAACCCCTCTGCTGCTAATAAGAACAAGAAGGGTGAAAGCGGATCACCTTGATGTAGCCCTCTGCCAAGAGAAAATTCATTTGTAGGACTGCCATTAACAAGAACAAAAGTTGTAGCCGTCATTACACATTCCTTGATCCACTTTCTCCACAAAGTTGGAAAACACATTTTGCCCATCACTGAATCAAGATATTCCCAGTCGACGGAATCATAAGCTTTCTCAAAATCCACCTTAAACAACAACAACTCTTTCTTAGACTTACGAGAATCATCGACAAACTCATTCGCAATCAAAATCCCATCTAGAATTTGTCTATTTTTTTAACAAAAGTAGACTGGGCCTTTGAAATAACACTCCCAATAACCTGTCTCAATCTATTTGCCAACAATTTTGCCAAAATTTTATACAAGCTTCCGACCAAAGAGATGGGTCGAAAGTCATTTAAAGATTGAGGACACTCCACCTTAGGAATCAGGGCAATAAAAGTTGAGTTTATACCTTTTAACAACTTTCCATTTCGATGAAATTCTGTAGCAAACCTCATAATATCCTCTTTCAAGTCCATCCAAAAATCTTTGATGAAACCGAAGTTGATACCATCAAGGTCTGGACTCTTGAAATTATCACAATCCCAAATTGTCGCTTTAACCTCCTCTACTTAAAAGGGCTTAATGAGGCCCCCTTCCGCATAGGACAAACCACGAAACTGTAAATCATCGATCGTCAGTCTAGTGATATGATGTGCCTGGAAGTGACTAGCAAAGTGGGAAAACACAGCTTGGCGGACGGGCTGCACGCCCTCCACCACAACACTGATCACAATTATCGAACCCAGAGTGTTCCTGCGCCTCCGACATGCTAACACGGAATGGAATTTTTTTTAATTTGCATCACCCTCACGGAGCCAACAAAGTCTAGATTGCTGCCAACATATACTGGTATTAAGCCGAGATAAGGAATGAATATCCGACGTAATACCATGTAACTCTGATAACTCATCTTCGGAAAGATCTTCCTCCTCACCTTTCCCATCTAGGGCGACCTGCTTCTCTTTCAGTGTAGATATTCTTCCAGACAAATTATGAGTATTAGACACATGTTATTCCTTCAAAGCCAACTTTATTAATTTAAATTTCTCTTTCAACATGTAACCACCCCATCCCATTACCTGAAAAGAATTCCATTTTTCACTAACAAAAAGCTTATAACAAGGAATTTATTGCCAACATTTCAACAAATGGGAGGGTCTTGGACCCCAATTTTCTTCATCAATTGTTAACACCAAAGGGCAATGATCTGACAACCCACATAAAAGAGCCACTTGAACACAATTAGGCCACTCCAAACACCACTCCTCCGAAAGAAGGAATCGATCCAACCTACTCATTGATTTTCCATCACCCTTGAACCAAGTATATTTTCGCCCATGCAACGGTAAATCAACCAACATATTTCCATCACCCTTGAACCAAGTATATTTTTTACCACATCTCAACCTCAGAGCAATCCCACACAGTTAGGAGACCCCTGACGCACCAACCGAAGGACGAAAAGAATACGAATGAGGTGAGTTTCGCCACACAGAAGCACACACAAAGTCATCACAAGTCTACAACTTAGTTTCTTGAATGCATAAAATAAACGGTAACTTCTCCCCTACCAGCAAACAAACCTTTCTTTTCTTCTCCAAACCACCTAACCCCCGGACATTCCAAGATAACATCTCCATAGAAAACACCCTCATCACCCCCACCCACAAACCGCACACCTAATCACCCCCACCTGACTGCTTACCTCCCTCCACCGCACCATTATTTTATGACTTATTTTTATCCCTCTTTGTTCTTGACAACACACTAAACATGTTGTGGCTATCCCTCTTAAAATGAACACCTATCGACTTCCCCATCCCCCACACATCCTCGACCTCCACATCCTCATCACCTTTCAAAACCACCCAATTTTTCCAGTCATTATTAACAGAAGATGATGAAGATGCACCATGTGAAACAACCTTAGAAACATTATCCGTTGATCGTGACACACCCTCCTTACCATGCCTCTTACAAATCATCCTCTTGAAATCATGTAACACAGCTACTCGATCATTATTAGGGAGCCTCGCCACCTTTTTTAACGAGTACACAGAGTGACGAAGCACACCCCCCACTTTCTTTCGCTTAAAACCATTAACCTCGTCTGATGGCTGGACCACTTTTCTAACCACTGGTTGTTTGCCCTTCTTTCTGGATGAAGAAACTATACCTGCATCAGCATGAATCTGATCACATAACCATTCCATACTCCATGGTCCCGATACTGACGGCCTCCCTACCCGAGGTGGACAGGAGGTCGTACATTTATTCCTTGGTACCTTTTTCTTTGCAACATCACGCAAATCAGAAGTAACCTAAGCTTGCGTCCTAGCTATATAATCATCAATATGGACATCTGGCGATGCATGCTTTGGATTAACTTCCACCACCTCAATAGTTTGATCGATATCCTCCCTTGAAGAAGCCACACATGGCGAAGAAGAAACCATATGCGGTTCCCCAAGGGAAGTATCAACAAGGCCCCCATCAGATTTCAAACTCTCTATGCTAACATTATCTGCATCCCCATTTACCTCAGAATCTTCTAAATATTCCACAATTTTCCCTACCAAAGTATCAACATTTTTACAGACATCCGGGTCGACATGAACATCTTCATTATCTGACTGACCATTATGTCCATCACTATCTTCAAAGAGACAAGCATCTTCCCCGATACTAAAACCCCATTCCTCTACAATCTTCACCTCGATCAACACACCATCAATAACCAATTTTTCAGTCATAGAAATAATATCCAAAGAAGGCGTAACAACCAACACCCTAACATAATCTAACCGTTCCTTTTCCGAAGAGCAACAATCAGTCCGTATAAATCTTCCACAATCAAAAACACATAATTTAAAGAAGGATTCATTCCACGAATGAAGTAGAATACCATACAGTCTCAACCAAGCACCTCTTTTAAAAAGGCACCACCTTCTTCTCCCATCTCACAAAATTAGTGAAAAGAAGATTAAAAAAGTCAGAAGCTTCATTCACCATCTTCAAAACATCCAAATCTGATAAGCTTCGAATAAACACTTTATCAGCACCCATCGAAATGATGTCTAAATCAGTGAAACCAGCATCTTCAATTCTATTCTGAACCATTGGAACCGCCTCCCCATTAATAACAGATGCTACCATACCATTACGTGCCCATTTCAGATCAACATATTGAGATCTATACATCCTAACCAATTTTTTAATCTGATGTGTACCTACCAACACGTTCGGTACTTGAATACATTCCTTCTGTTTCCCCACACCAGACACGTGCTCCCATCTCCTGTCCCCTACCATCGCCCTTCCTTCCACACGGTTTCCCTTGATACCCCTCACCGGAACCACCATCTTCCCAACCCTCACGCCACCCTCACCAACACACCCCACATCATCACTCTCATCCTCCGAGCTCCTTCCTCCCACGCCATGCCAACCCAACCTCATTTTCTTTTCTCCCTCACCCAGTTTCTTCACTTCCACATTAACACCACGATCACCCTCACCCTTCGCAACCACCTCCTCGTTTCCCACATACTCAGTCGAACGATCAAATTGAGCCACCGTGGCATTAACTCGAAAATTACCAAACCAAATAGCATTAACCGCTTTCAAAAGTTTACCGACATCTCTAACTTTTGAAAATCTAACAAAACCATAATATTCCCCATGAATGTTACGCTTACTAGAAACCACAACATCCTCAAGAATGTCACATACTTCAAAACCTTTCCTCAGATAAAAATGAGACAGTTATGGCGGAAAATTCGTAAAATAAAAAGTGACAAATTGTTTGAAAGAAGAATCCGGAATTACTTACTCCCTATAATCTTCAACTGCACATGACTGTCCATAAGGTGCAGCAGTCGCGCGCCTTCCCTCAGCTGACCGACGCGGTTTCATTGAAGGGGACCGTCGTAGTTTGATTCCACCATCACCGCGATTACCATCATAAACCCTAGATGAACCCCTGCCATCCGCTGACCTCATCGAACTCGTTGCAACCCTTGACCTAGACCGCTGATTTACATTACCTGTAGAACCTCCAATCTGCTTGCTCTCCTGCTGCCTGATCTGACCTCGATCATCCTATCTCAATGCTTTCCAACGTCGCAGTCTCACATCCTGCCAATCATCCCCATCCCTCCCTGTTTGTGTCACCCTGCTTGGATCCCTTTCCCCCTATTTTTCATCACTTCCGGTGAGAATGATCGTCGGTGTGATCGCAAGCGGTCATGTCTCTCTTGGTCGCTCCCTCTCATGCTCTCTATTTCCTATGTATAATTAGCCTCTCCAAAATTAGAATTAGGTTATAAATTTAATTTGTGATTTGAGAACTTTGGTGTATATTTTAACTTTGACATACTATTTTAGGTTATAAATTATATATGTTTTCCTAAGAATCTTAAAAACAATTAGTGCTCAAGTGTTTCAGTCTAGTGTCACTTCTCTTTTTAGGATTCTTAAGTGATCAGTGGTCATCTTTTGTGTTTCATTCTAGTATCCACCTAGTGTCACCAAGAGTGTTTCATTCAAGTGTCATAAGATAATCATCAGTGCTCAATTTCTTGGTGATCAGTGAACATGTTTTGTTATAAATTCTAGTGTCACTTTTTTTTCCACCATCTTCTGTGTTTCATTCTATTGTCACTTCCTAAAACCTTTCTCTGATATAGGAAGGTTTGACAAGTCCAGTGACAGAGAAACACAATCGTAAATGGGTCGAAATTGGTGATGATTGATGACACTCTGTCATATTATTTTATTTTACTCATTTTAATGTCTTTTAGGGAGTTTTAGATTGTTTTGATGCTAGTACAAGAAAATCAAACTTTGAAGCTTAAAATTGTACCACGATTTATGGAGATCGTGACACGATTTTGGGATTAATTAGAGGATTTAAATTCACAAAAATTTGTGGCACGACCCAGGGATCTCGCGCCGCAATTCAAAGGAGTGCCAAAAAAAAGAGATTTGAAGTATGAAGACAATCGTGACATGATATAGAGCATAATGGCACAATTTTTCATTAAAGACACTTGCCATGTAGGATAAGTGAAGGATCACAACACGATCTATTAGCATGGTGGCGCGATTTGTATGAACTAGACCTGACTTATAAAATCCTGATTTCAATTCTGAGCAAGGTCCAATTTTTGAAGATTTTGAAGACATTTTTGAGGCTCCCAACTTGAGGGATTCATGGTGATTCACCATTCAACTAATAATTGGTCCTTATTGCATGTAATGTATTCAAACTTATTAGTTGTTTATGTTTTAGCCACACGTAGCTAATTTACCATTGACTTGGTCATGGATAAATCTATTTCCAGTTGTTTGAACTATGTAATTGCGAAACTTTGTTCAATTCAATTGCAATCCTAGTTTTTATTCGGTACATTTATTCTCGATGCCTTTTATACATTGATAATATATGAATTGATCTCAAATATCAATTGATTATTAGTCTTAACCGTTGATTTCGATCTAATATATTGTTCAACCAAATGTATCACTTTAGAGATATTAGATTGTTAGGTTGTGGTCCCGTGAGCTTAACTCAGTTGGTAGGACAATGCATTATTATATGCAGGGGCCGGGGTTCGAACCCCAGACACCCCACTTATTCACCTTATAAGGTGAATTCTAGCCACTAGGCTACCTGACCAAAAAAAAAAAGATTGTTAGGTTGTGATTTTAGATATTAACAGTTATGAAACTTTCGACGATTACGAACTCACCTAAGATATTAGAGGGTTGTAATCATAGAAGAGGGTTTTGAGTTCACAGATTGATCAAAACTATTTTTTAATTCATCGTGAAACCATGAGAATAATTGTTGAGAAAAAGCGCAATTTACCGAACAACAAAAGATAGAGGATTCGAAGACCAAATCATTTTCCACAAGAAATATTTACCAAGTTATGTCTAGTGCATTCCCCCCTTTTTATTACATCCTTATTTAATTACTACACATTTTTAATACACTTGCTAAAAGTTTATTAGTGATCTACTTGTTAAACCATAAATGTATATAAAGGGAGATTTCTAAGTGATTTGAGGGGACACTTCAATTGTTGAGAGCTACCGCACAATCCTTAAGATTCAAACCCATAAATATGTATACATTAAGTGTTGAATTATATTGTGTGAGGACTGCATTTGTTTAATGTAATGTGGTAAGTGTCATGGTTGGTAGTGTGAATCATAGCACAAAGACTTCATAGAATATACGGTTGAAAGCGTGATTCACGTTAAACACATGCAAGACCTCTCACAATTCAACAAGATGAAGAAGATTTTAATCAACATTTTGTTATGATTTTCGATGACATGAACGAGATAGCTAAGCATATTTAGAGATTTTGAATCCTCACCTAACGAAAAAATAATAATGGTTTTTATTTTAGTAATTTTTTATAAAAGTTGAATGTCTCATGATGTTGTATACAGTCGAGTATACATATAACCAATCATTCACCAACTTTGCATCACATGTTGTAGCTACTTGAGGAAAGTATGTCATATAATGTCTACCAAGGTCGGAACAAATTAAATATGTACCCTAGTACAATACAGGTTTTAATTTTTTTTGTTTTTAAAATGGGGCAATTTTCAAGTTTAATCATTATAAACAAATTAACCTGATTGAATCTTAAATAAATAAGATGACATATTTATAATGGAATAGATTAAGGTTGAATTGAGTAAAAAATAATAATAAGGATGAATTTGGTATGAAAAGTAGTGTTGTTAACATTCAATATAATTCTTTTTTCTTTTCAACACTATTTTTTAATTGGATAAAATCCATATGAAGCCCGTTGTGTTACGAATTCGGTTCACTACTTTTAGAAATGAATTTTTTAGTGACAATTTTTATAAAAATATTGTGGCGGCATTTTATATCTCAAGAACAAGTTAGAGGATTAAAAAAATGTCAGCTAAAATATATTTTTTAGACAAATATACAGGAAACCGATCTCTAAACTATCACTTTCTCATCGTTCATCTTTTAATTTATTAAATTGATACTTCTAATATATTTTATATTTTAAAAGAAACTAAAAGAACAATGTGGTCTTTTTTTTTTTCTTCCGAGAAGGGAACAATGTGGTTAATGATAATAGTTAAATTACATTTAGTTGATTTAAGTTCATCATCTGATCCGGATTTTTTACGGGATAATCTTGTTCAGTTTGTTCATTCTTCTGGTGGATTACGAGCTCGTCGTTCTTCCCTGCAGCTTATTTGGTTATGTTGTGTTTGGGTTCTGTGGAATGAGTAGAATAATAGAGTTTTCAAGGCTAAGGAAAATAAAATTTACCAGATGTTAGATAAAGTCAAGTTACATTCATTTGGTGGTTGAAAGCATCTAATGTCAATATTGGTTTAAACTCTCATATGTGGTGGTCGAGTCCATTTGTTTGTATAGACATCGGCTAAGTTTTCTTGTTTTCTTTTTTTGTTGCGTTTTGACCGTAAACTTTTGAGGTTCTTTTTGGCACACCATGTGCTAGTAAAGACTCTCGGTTGGTGTTAATATAATTCATTCTTGCTTGTTAAAAAAAACATTTAATTGTTTTAAAAAATATGTGTTCATAATTTTAAAAAAAATAAAATAAATCCTCTCCTCCTCTGCTATTTTATTTAAACCCTTCATCCTTGCTTTAAAGGGTCTCCTTCGATTAACTATCTTCACAATCTTTCTTTTTTTTTCCTATGAAATTTACCTTATATTATATTCGTTGTGCAAGGTGTGCTATATAATCACGCTACCAACCGTAATTGAAAGAAAAATTCAGGGTCTTATGACTCGTTTGGTCTCAGATTTTGACAACTTCAAACCATGCACTTATATTATTGCAAAGCATAGCCCTTTTCATTCATAGTAAGCCACCCTTTTTTATTTTGTTTTTCCAAGACCAAAGTTTTGACGTTTTTTTTTCTTCTTCTCTTCAACGTATATTGGCCAAGTAAATGAAGAGAATAACATGACCAAACAATATGAAGAGAATAATACCTTTGAAATTTTGGAACACATTTAGGTTATCTCACTTAAACAATAACATATCTAGAAATTTTCATTAGTGAAAAATTCATATACTATGTATATATGAAAATAATTGATTAACTTCAAAAGATTTAGTCTAATCGTAAAAAGACATATCTTGAATGTATGAGGTCTTTGAAACCAAATACCTTAAATTAGAAGACTATTCCATCACTTTAAAAAAAATTTGTTTCCGGAAAAAAATTCATAAACAATTAGATATGATTCTAAACAAATTAACCTAATTAAGTATTCTTTAATATATAAGATGTCATCTTTTCCTTAAAAAAAAAAAAAGACGTCATCTTTTTAAAGGAATAAATTAAGGATGAATCGAGTCAAAAAAAAAAAATTAACGAAGAATTCATTCAAAAGAAGAGGAGAGCATGGAAACTTAATTATCTTTTTTTAATGTTCGTTTTTTTATTCAACAAAATTCATGAGACTGATCAATTTATGAATTTTCTCTACTTTAAGAAAAGAATTTTGTAGAGACTAATTTAGTGACAGTTTTAAGAAAAATACCATGGTGACATTTTAATCTAAGGGCAAAATTTGTGACTAAATTTTTTATAATACTTTTCTAATCAACTTGAAATTTTAGATGATTAAAATGCAACTAAAAGATATTTTTAGACCGTGTAATGTAAATAGAAAAATGTTCATTTTTGTCCCAATTTTTAAGTGTCGAATTTTAATCTTTGTTTACTTTTAAAATTGTGTTATAGTCAATCGCTCTTCTCTCTTTTGTTAATTGAAGCGCTAACATGGATGACAGAAAAACAAGGATAATTCTGATATGGTCACAATCACAGCAAAAGTACATGTTAACCAATGTTTTCGATAATAACAATAATAAATTGACTTTCTTTCAAAAAAAAATACGATAATAAATTGACTTTTTTTATATAAAAAAAAACAATAATAATTTTTTTCCTATCTACCTTTTTCTATTTGTGAGCGTGTCTAAACCATTTTAATTTGTAGTTGTGAACATACAAATGTTGCTCGAAAAACAATCCACCACATGTCTTCAAATAATTTGACGTATCAGGCAACACAATGTATTAGAATGATAAATTCGTCTTGAAAAATCATCAAAAGAAATGTAACAAAGCATAATAATAATCTAAACTAAGCACTTTGCCACAAACAAATGAATGATAAACTTGTCTTAAAATATCATCAGAAGAAATGTAACAAAACATAAGAATCTAAAAGAAGTCTATACGCAATAAACTGCCATTTTAACGACAAAACCATGTCAAACAAAATAAATAGCAGCTTCTACGAGTTCTTCCACAAAATGGCTTACCACACTGTTTTGTCTACTCAAAATCAAAGCATTGCATGTTCTCCGAACACTCCATGAAATCCATAGATGGATAAGATATACATTGAAGTGAAACTTCCTCGCCCATTTTGTCAAATCCCCAATGGTAAAATGCAGAACCCAATTCAAGCTTCAGTTTCCTCCTGTTTGCATCAATATGACATCTTACACAGTCAACAGAACCTTGAACATTGCAGCTAAACTCTCCTCGTCTTTCTCTCCCAACAAGATCTGTTTCTGTAGTAGGTTTTGCATCATCGTTAACAGGCCATATTTGTGTGCCTAAGAATTTAGAGTCACTCTCATAAACTACACCAGTACATTGCGGGAGTTCCACTTGGAAACGATGACCTACAGATGGCTTAGGTTTTTTCTTTTTATTCACAACTGCTTTGCCAGTTGATTCGTGCAGTTTATTTCCAGCAACAGAAAGTGAAATGCAGCAAGGACAGCGGGGTTTTTTAGGGACAGGCTGCCTTTCACTACATCTCAATTTCACTACGGGATCCTCATACATGGCAGGATGCATCTTCTTCACCTTCTGTAAAGGATACATTTTCAGAAAATTCAGTAGATATTTTTTTGAAGAAAATATCATGGTCAGAGAAGCAAAAGCAAACTAAATTTAAGACAAGTTCAAAAGAAAGTGTGTATCGAACATAAATTTTTTTATTTGACTTCTTTCTTCATTAAGAAAATGTCTTTTTAATGTGAATTGTAAGAGTCTCACTCTGACGGTGTGTGTGAATTGCAAATCATGCAGTTCAAATTCAGGTTTCCCAGTTCAAGTTGAACATGTTAACGGATAACCAGGTCAACTGCAGTGTTAATTAGGGCTACAAAGGTTAGGTATAACCTGGACACATCTCATTTGTAAATTTTATTTTCCAAATCATCCCTCCTTTACACTTGAACTTGTAAATGGAAAACCCAGACCTTGTAATACAGACCTAATAAATTCTCTCGGCTCTAAGTTCAGTTCTTATTGCACACACAACATCGCAGGATTAAGATAGGATTAGAGCATGCAACCTTGCCTTATGAGTTTGTAAAGACACGTTCTCTTTGTTATTGTGAAGTGCCGAGGTTAGAGCTTTAGTTTTGACTTTTGAGAGCAGTCATTTTGTAGACTGGGCCAAAGCTATCCAACTTCCCGTTTATTATTATTGTATTAACTCTTGTTGATCTATAGCAGTTGGCAAGCTGAGATTTTGGAATTTATGTGTATTATTTTAGGAAAGAAACCGATAGATTGCGATTATATCTTTATTAAATACGCAGAATTAAGTACATTGTCATGCTAATCATAAATACAATAAAAAGATAACTAGCCATTCATGTGAAAACATTCTCGTTCAGGATATGAAACGCATAAAAAATCCAATGTGTAAAATCATGTATAAAATCATTATGTGCATAGAAATTATACCTTCGATGATGACCCACTGTTTGGTTCTGCATGCTTTCTGACTGACAGAACTTCTCTTGCCCACAGCATCTGAACTAAAAAGTCCTGGCCACCTTTATACTCCTCAGGATCAAACGGATGTATTGCGATATTCTTCGTCCAATTTATCATTCCTGACAATGATTCCCTTTTACGTTTGCAAGAATGAAATTCATTCTCAGAAGTTTGCACAGAAGAGGTGGCTAGATCGTCCTCGACACCAGTGCTGAATTTTTCATTGTCATCCTCATTACCATCACCGTTAAAATTTTGGACACCCTCACATTTGTTGTTTTGGTTTTTAGCGTCCAATAAATTACCATCACTCTTGTGGTTAACCAAATCAAGGTGATCAAGGGAAGACTCGTTTGCCATGAACTTTTGACTCTCTAAATGTGTTGAATTTGATCACAAAACAAGAGGCAAAAAAAAAAAAAAAAACAGCAAGGAGTAATGTTGATGGTGCAAACACAGAACAACAAATTTACAGTGAAAGCTGATCAAGATATAACATTACTATATACTGGTGAAGGAGTAATGTAATAATTACATCAAGATCAAAGTTTTGATGGCTGTGTGAAAAGATAGGCACAATTACATCAAGATCAGAGTTGAAACCTGAAAATCATTGAGAATTGATGGTGGTGGAGGTGGTACTAACTGGCGCTGCTGTTGAATTTCATTCAATGCTGCAAACATCAAACACTAATACTAGGGTAGTTAAAAACATCAGTAGGCCAGGCCCATTTTAGTCCGGTCCGATAAAGCCCAAATCGATTAGGTCAAGTCAAACCTACGATAAAAAAAAAATTCAAACTTAGGAGAATGCACCGAATCCATTTCCTTAATCAAACTTAGGGAGATGTATTTGGTCAGATCTTAAAAGATTATTTTGACATGTGAAAATCCTATATATGGTAAAAGACAATAAAAAAATATAATGATTGATAAGATTTTGTAATTTTAAAATGGAATTATAATAATAAAATAATAATGTGTAGAGAAAGCAAAAAAAAGTATAATCAACACAATTTTTTCCTTGTATATAATTTAGAATTTGAGTTGGGCCTAACTCAAGCTTATAAAACCGGGTTGTAAGGTGAGAGCTTCCCAAGCTTTATAAAATTAAAAACTATACGTGCCATATCTCTAAGAGAGCTTCCCAAGCTTTATAAAATTAAAAACTATACATGCCATAAGCAATGTGGGATTATACCCACCATTCACATCCAACACAATGAAAGTGTTGGAGGTTGCAAGAAAGCAACCAAATGTCGCAATTAGACGGCTAGGGGCGGCCCACGATGAAAGCGGAATTCCGAACAAAATATATTAATCTTTGTTGTATTGTTGATAATATTGTTCAATGATGATAAAATCCAACCTGATTAGGACAGGTATGCGATAATCAAGCATAGGAGAATGTATTGGGTAAAAGCTCAAGATTATTTTGACATATAATGACGTAAAAGCTCAAGTCTTATATATTTTAAAAGGAAATATAAAAATATAATGACGTATAAGATTTTGTAATTTTAAACTGGATTGTAAAAGATCTAACTCATAAAAATTTATAAGATTTAAAATGATAATAAATTTTGAATAATGTTTTGACAGGAAAATATTATCAAGTTAGTAGTCATGTTTGTTTCCAGGGTTTGAACCCTGAACTTCCTTCTTAAAACTCTTTAGGTGTCCCTTGGAAAACAATAAAAAAAACTCATATTGCATAACATTAGGATGGTAAATTTTGTTAACAATAAAGAGTTTACTCACCTGTAATGTTGGCGTTCAACTCCCATTGCCAACGTGAGGACCTCTTTGGAGGGTGATCTGCAAGTACCTTTGTTAGCGCTCGGCGAGCCTTGAGACTTGCCCTGACCCTGGTGAGCCCCCAAAGCTCAACTCACTTAAACTTTTTCTCATAAAAAAAATAAAAATAAAGTCAGACCTGGTTAAGTCAGGCATGCAATAATCAAACTTAGGCAAATGTATTGGGTCAAATCTTAAAAGATTATTTTGACATATAAAAATAAAATGACTAATAAGATTTTGTAATTTTGAACTGGATTTTCAAAGATCTAACGTGTAAAAGTTTATAAAATTTAAAAATGACAGTAAACAAGGAAGCATTTTTTTGATAGGAAAATGTTATTAAGATAGTAGTCATGTTCGTTTCCAGGGTTTGAACCCTGAACCTCATTCTTAAAGATCTTTTGTCCCTTCGAAAATAATGAACAACTCACATTTCATCAACTTTAGGATGGTAAAATTTGTTAAAAAAACCCATAGAAGGAGACTTATAAGGATAAACATCAGGTAGCTCCACTCTTATCTTCCATACACCTTCTTGATATGGACCTGCAATGAGAGTCCTAATAAAAGTGAGTGATAACAAAGAGAAGAAGAAAAACCCACTTCAGTTCCCCCTCTAAAGTCACAGTTGTGTTATTTGAGCATCAAAATACACTATATGCTCAACTCTATCTCTCTCTTAACTTTTTACCTTCTGCAACTTACGCA
>Ga0315913_1006640_pt1 | contig 13970 bp, 6 predicted proteins | sample MpolsnodulesMG_FD_207736 | JGI IMG/M metagenome (GOLD analysis project Ga0315913, IMG submission 207736) | Medicago polymorpha root nodule microbial communities from Los Angeles, California, United States - small nodules | ecosystem: Host-associated > Plants > Roots > Nodule | place: USA... | reverse complement strand
TTTTTACACTCTCAGACATCAGAACGTTCTGAAGTCTGGTACTAACTTAATCATTCCAAGTTTCAACTTGAGAATTACTTTTTAAGTTACAGAATAATTATTAAAGGGTCACAATTCAAACCCCCCCCTTCCTTGTGACTATTTTATCTACTTCACCAACGACCTCATCACTTGTATAGTCTACCTAAGATAAATAAACGCGACATTATTGTTACTTAATATCCAACAATATATATAAGGGAGATTCAAAGAATCTTAACCGCTGCTTACTTTTAACCCATATCTTTTATATCGTCAACTTACAAAAATAAGTAACGAGAATTGTTTGGACGAAACGACAATCCCTGTCGATACGATACTCTATTCATCACTTTATTACTTGGTAAATGATTTGGTACACTTGCCATATTCGACCATTACCTTCCAGTAGATCTTCCACCATAGTCTTCGAAGCTTCCCAGATCTTCCACCATAGTCTTCGAAGCTTCCCAATCCCTTTTTGATGCTCTTCATATGTTCGTTCTTCAAGATAAGGAGATCCTGCACACTTGAACATATGTTAGTATACCAATTGTTCTTCAATACTTTGTTATCATCAAAACCCAAGAGAATTTGTATGAACCATTCTTGTTCTAACATAGTTATATACAACAAAGATGGACAAAAATAGCAAGTGTACTATGTTGTCGTCAAGTAGTAAAATGTATAAGGAAATGATAAAGAGTGCCCATGAGGTATTGGTTAAGATGATAAAAATAGAAATATTGTATTGAGAAATGGTTAAAACTGATGAATTTAACTTTTTAAAATTCAAGATATTGTTGAATCCATTGCAAAAATACTATTTTTTGGTTCCTTAACCCAAATTTATATAAGTTTGTATATGCAAGGATTGTGTAATTCTAACTTAACTACTACGATAATAATTAGGATAAGATAATTTGGGTGGGGGGCTTTGCACTATGCACTTGGTTTGTTTGAATTGGTTTTAAAAGGGAAATTAAGACAACTAAGTCAGGTATCATTCCTTCTCTAAATTGTTTCGTAACTACAAACTATATATGAACACAATTTAAACCGATTACTTGATTTTATGACATTTGAACAAAAGGGTTAGGCAAATGTCTTGGTCACTGATAATCCAATAATTGTGAAACCCAATGTCTTAGGTAAGTCCACGACTATTGGTGGTTTAATGAATTCCAAATTAAGTACACAAATCATTATTAGAATATTTCTAAAACTAAAAAGATTGAATGATTTAAACTAGGCATTAAGGATTTAAACTAAAAAAGATTTAAACTAAAAAGCATTAAGGATAAGTTTAACCGAATAAAATCAAAGTAATCAATTGTATTCAAAGGATAATTCAAAGTTACATAATCGAACAATTATAGGGTATTGGAACAAAATGTGTTTAACATTACCCTTTGAGTTTTGATGATAACAAGGTATTAAAAGTGTCAATTGGATATGCTAATATTTGTTCAAGTGTGGACATAGTGAATTGTAAGACTTATACAACAATTTACAGGTGTCAAAACTCTACTGAATTTGTTTCACATCAAAGTTCACTTAGAATTTCTTAACAACTTCCATATCTTAGAAATTCTAGAGTCTTAAAGAGTCTGTATCTGATTTGTATTGTGAACACCACTAATTGTATATCAAGTGTTCAACCTCAAACAAATTTCTTTGTAATTCTGTTTGAATAAAAGTCTCTTGATTAATTTCTTTAGCATAGGAAGTCTCTTGCAGTTGTGCTTGAGCATAGGAAGTCTCTTGATTTTGTTCTTGAGCATAGGAAATCTCTTGCAGTTGTGCTTGAGTAGTTTGAAGTCTCTTGCTAGTTTTAGCAGTGAGCAATTGTAATCAGATTTTACATTTTTAGTGAACTCTCCTTGGAAGTGCAAGGGGGACAAGACTACTTCCGGTTTCTGGAAGGAACCTGTATAATTGCTTTGTGTCTTTCTTCTTTCTCTCTGTTTTATCCGCTGCATTTAGTTTCTGAACATCACTTCAGAAGCTGAGTTCTATCTGCTTCTGAACAGTGACTTCAGTAGAAGAGAAAGCGAACACAATTCAACCCCCCTTCTTGTGTTTTTCTCACCTTCATAGGGAAGTTCCTCTTTCATGACTTAACCTAGAGATAAATAGCTACTCATGATTCATAAACATAAACTAATGAATATGAATAAGAAAATATAAGTAAAGGATCGCTAGTTGATGATTCATTGGCTCTCGAATGGCTCTGATTTCTCTTAATCTACCTAAATCGTATTTTTGTCTTCGTCTGCTCGTCCAAAAAGTGTTTTTGTACTGACATATGGGCCCTGTATTTATAGACGAGCGTTTCCCTAAAATTCAGGAATAGTTGGCCTGTGATGCAAGGTCTTTTACTAGCGAAGCGAGTTGCGACAAAAGCAATCACTTTGCATTTCCTTCAGAAGATGTGACACGAAGCTTGTAGTTTGCAACATGAGCTAAGCCTAGACGAAATATGGCTAATTCCTTTGAGAGCTCGTGATGCGCAACTCATAGCACGAATCACGAGTGAGCCAAGGACGATTCTTTAGTTTTCTTCGCCCATTGATCCATTTTTTTCTCACTAAAAAGTTCGTAAAGACTATGCCCCAAGAATCACTAATGATAAATTTGTAAAAAGCATAACACCGTCACATAGTTGTCTGGTTCAAATGAATTTCCATAGTTTCATGGCCTATTTTCCTGTTTTGGCCCTTTATCATGGATACAATTGGACATCTCAATTTTTCATGAACTAAAATGAATTTCACTCAAAGTTATGTCGCACAATCCAACTCAAACCAATTGGTTCAACATCAAGTTTAATTGGTTCTTATATTTGACATGAAAAAGAGTTTTTAAGTCAACCTAATTCAAGAAAATTTGATTAGAGACAATGAGTTTGACCAAAACCATTTCAACAGTTTTTTTTAGGGTCTTGCTAACGAGTGTTCCTGAAAACTCTTTAAAGATCCTATATAAGAAATTATTTTTTAAAAAGTCGAATACTTCAATTTTCAATACATTAAATACACAGATATTTAAAACGTTATTATTTAAGATCATTGAAGAGTATAAGATACATTCATAGCATTTCTTTTTTAGATTCAATTGTGCATGAATACCCGTAGATATTATCATGCACATTATCTCTCTAAAGTCTAAACTACAATTCAAAATACGCTCACACATACTACCTGTGCATTATGACCGAAGTTACAGCCCTAAAATTTGAAGCCTAGTTTGAATTTTGTACATAGCATGATGATAATGTTTTGTTTGTATTTTATAACATAAATATTTTTATTTTTATCAAGCATTTTATTTTATAACCGAAGTTACAGCCCAGTAAAATTTGAAGCCTAGTTTTTTTGAAAGAAATTTTTTAAGTCTAGTTTGAATTTTGTACATAGCATGATGATAATGTTTTTGTTTTGTTTGGTTTGTATTTTATAACCGAAATTATTTATATTCTTGTCAAAGCATCTTATTCTTAGGATCAATACCATATCCACATTATTTTTATTATTTTTTTGAAACAATGAATGGATTTTTTTTTTTTGGAAATTTGACAATGAATATAGTATTTGGATAGAATATACACACATAAGATTGGGCAGTCGAGAATATAACGAATGCATGCAGTGCCTCAAACTGAATTTCATCGGCATAAAACAAATAAAATAATTTGATTCACACCCTTTCAAAATAAAAATGATTTGATTCACGCCATTAGTAGGGATGAGTTTGGTCACTGAAATAATTGGGAAAAGACATCATCATGATTATTGAATTGTGAAGAATTTGTTTTGAATTAATTAATTAGCATGAGTCAAAAACAAAGTAATTAATTAGCAGCAAATTAGGTCATATAGGCATCTAGCTATAATACTACTTTTGTATGAGAAAGACAATGTGGTCTAATCATACAGAATATCACAAAGAATGAAACAGCTTGGCATAATCTAGCTTCCTAATCTATAACAGCCCATTATCTAATCAAGTGGATAATAGCACTATTATGAAAGTGACATAAGATTACAAAAAAACAAAATATATAAGTATTATATTATGTTGTTTATTATTATGGTATATAATCGGGACTGCCGTCAACTAGAATATCTCAAATGTCCTTATATAATCGGGCCCCAAGCATTCAAATTTCTATACCAGGACAAATATAAGTTCTCACTGCCCGAGTGAATATTCATCTACTGAAAAGACAACTACACACTAATATATATGTATAAACTTGTGAGAGAATATTTGTAACCAAACAATCATACGAGCTTTTACACTATAAGATAATGTTTGGTGTTGTAAAACATAGTCTTAGTGTATAGGTTTGTTTAAATTTAATACTATTGTCAAACTTAAAAGTTAATCGAGTATTCGACTAATATAATATTTTTCACACTAATGTTATTTGTAGCGACATTTTTCGTAACGAAGTCCTCACGAATTGCTTTATATCCAATTAAATAAGATATTGGCAAGAAAACATGGGGTGATGGGTATAGTTTAGGCTGAATTTTCAATTGTGTAGCATTAAATTTACTTTGTGGTGTTCTCGCGTTTTTTTATCATTGTGTTCAGCATTTTCCTTTTTTTCAAATAACTATGCCATCATGGATTGTGAATTCTTTTAACTCCTCTAAGTAAAAACTGAAAGTAGAAAAACATAGATAATACACAAGTAAAATAAGTGATTAATTGATTCAGTGTCTAAAACGAGGTCATTCTATTGAGTATAAAGGATTCAAGTCTTACACCATATGGACAATGTCATTTTCAGCATTTGATTAATACATTTTATTAATATATTAAATACGAATAGACATAGACTTGTTAATCTAATGGTAATAAATAAATTTATGCATGGTGCAAAACCAATTAACTTGTGCATGTTTTTTTTAATCATAATAGTTCATTTCATTAATAGTAATAGTTCGAATACATGTGGATGCATTACTGAAAATATGAAAACTAGTTAAAGATATGCATTTCCCTTGCTATGAGTAACCATTGATTTATCTGCTAGTAAATTCAACACAAAAATTTATAATGAAAGTGTTGGGAAATGCCTGCATAATTTCCCTCCTCCGTGAACTCAAAATAGGCACTAGCGGAAACGTGAAAAATAAGCGTAATGACACAAAGAGAATTTTAGCGTGGAAAACCTTCTCAATGTAAGAAAGGGAAAAACCACGGGACCCTTAGGCCTCTTAAAAACCTCCACTATAATGATAATGGGAATACAACAACTTCACCCTTAGGTGGATCTCACTACAATATATCTCTCAATTTGTAAGGAACACTCTCACAAATTGGCTCACTATTTCTCTCACAAGAAAACTCTCTATGAGGATGACTTTTCTCTTGAGCAAGGATATCTTTCTCTCTTGCTTCTTGTTGTTCTTCTCTTGTGGTGTGTTATGAATGCTTGCTCATGGTCCTATTTATAGGAGAAGCAAGCCAAAATTGTCTTACATGCATGAAGACACTTGTCATTTGCCTTTCATGCAAAACACCAAGTGTCCCTTGCAATGCATGCACCACACCAAGTGTCCCTTGTATGCATCACAACATGTGTCACTCATGCACTACACCATGTGTTACTCATACACTAAACCATGTGTACACCATGCATCTTGCTACTTGTCATCACATGCAACCTTCCATTTTGTCAAATGTATGTTGGCCATGTGGCAATAGCTGTCCTTAAACATTTCAGTTTTCTTCCGGATGCCCGTTCTACAAAGGCATGGAATTCTTTGAAAACTTGAAGAACTTGATCTTTCGTCTTCAATGAATACACCCACACTTTTCTAGAGTGATCGTCAATGAAGGTAACAAAGTATTGTGAGCCACCAAGGGACCTTTCAGATGTAGAGCAAACATCTGAATGAACAAGATCTAGGATGTACTTTCTTCTTCTTACATCATCTAATCTTTGAAAAGATACTCTGTGTTGTTCGCCTGCTAGACAATCTTCACAAGATTCAAGTGGTTGACTCTTGATGTTTGGAAGATGTTTATTAGCAAGAATATCCAAACCTTTCTTGCTCATGTGGCCAAGTCGTTTGTGCCACAATTCTTTGCTCTTGTCTTGAGATACATTGATATCTCCCTTGTTTATCTTTCCCTGCATCATATACAAAGAGCCTTCCTTTTTACCACAAGCAATGATCATGCTTCCCTTACTGAGCTTCCATCTTCCAGCTCCAAATTGGTTTATCATCCCAACATCATCTAACTTTCCTGTCGAGATAAGGTTTACACGCATGTCTAACCTCCTTCAACACGAGCTTATAGCCATTCTCCGTAACCATAGTCACCTTGCCAATTCCAACAATCTTGCTTGTGACTTGATTTCCCATCTTCACCATACCAAAATCTCCTTTTTGATATGGTGAGAAGAATTCTTCATGAGGGGTTACATGAAAGGATGCTCCAGAGTCAATTATCCAAATGCAGTCATCAGACGGTACATTTAGATAGTTCTTTTCTTCAACAAGAAATAAATTCTCGTTGGTTGCTACGACTGCTATCGAGGATCCATCTTCTTTATTCTTCTTTGGGTTTATCAGATCTGGATGGACTGTTCCAACCTGTTGATCTCTCTTCAAGAATCTGCACTCATGTATTTTGTAACCTAGTTTGCCACAATAATAACAACTTGGTCTTGTGTGGAACTTGGATCGAGCTTGTTATCTCCAACGACCACCTCTTTCACGGTTCTTACTCATTCCTCTATTATCAACAATATTTTCTTCGAACTGGTTGTAGAAGACTCTTTCCCTCCGTCTTGATTCTTCACTTAGTAAGGAATCTGTAACAGAATCCATGACAAGTTTCCCATATGGAGTAGAGTTACTGAGAGTGACGACTAGAGTGTCCCAACTCTCAGGTAGAGAACTTAGGAGTAGAAGAGTTTGCAACTCATCATCTATCTTCATATCAGCTTTTGTTAATTGATTCACAGTACCTTTGAAGGTATTCAAATGCTCAATCATGTTTTGGCCATCTAAGTACTCCAATTTCACCAATCGTTTAACAAGGTGGGCTTTGTTCCTTGGCGTCTTCTTTTGAATCAAGGATTTAAGTTTTGTCCATAACTTATACGCTTTGGTATAAGTTGACACATGCTCGAACAAACTTTTGTCGATGTATTTTCTGATTATGGCCACTGCCTTCCGGTTTTGAAGCTCCCACTCCGTAGCAGTCTTCTTCTCGGGTTTATCCTTTTGGGTGATTGGCTCATGAAAGTCTTTGAAATACAAGTGGTCTTCCATCATTGGCTTCCAATATGAGTAGTTGTCAGCAGTTAGCTTGAACATATCACCATCATGGTTGATTGAACCCTCCATCTTGAGTTACACATGTAATAATTTATTTAACCAGTGTGTCTAGTATCGTATACTAGAATAAATATGAGTTCGTGAATAGTACACCAAGAAAGTTTCCAAGTAAGAGAGGTGGGTCAATAGACACACTTAAATACTAAGTCTTTCCTTTCCAGAACTTTCTTACACATGCAATATATCATTACCTCAATTTATTTGTAGCGACAAGAATATTTCTTTTCTGATGTGGAAGATCAAACAATGTTGCAGCCACAGAGCATACTAAGAATTATTTTGCAGATACGACACGTCAGAGTCCTAGAGCAACGAGTGCTCTGATACCACTGTTGGGAAATGGCTGCATAATTTCCCTCCTCCGTGAACTCAAAATAGGCACTAGCGGAAACGTGAAAAATAAGCGTAATGACACAAAGAGAATTTTAGCGTGGAAAACCTTCTCAATATGAGATGTGAGAAAGGGAAAAAACCACGGGACCCTTAGGCCTCTTAAAAACCTCCACTATAATGAAAATGGGAATACAACAACTTCATCCTTAGGTGGATCTCACTACAATATATCTCTCAATTTGTAAGGAACACTCTCACAAATTGGCTCACTATTTTTCTCACAAGAAAACTCTCTATGAGGATGACTTTTCTCTTGAGCAATGATATCTTTCTCTCTTGCTTCTTGTTGTTCTTCTCTTGTGGTGTGTTACGAATGCTTGCTCACGGTCCTATTTATAGGAGAAGCAAGCCAAAGTTGCCTTACATGCATGAAGACACTTGTCATTTGCCTTTCATGCAAAACACCAAGTGTCCCTTGCAATGCATGTACCACACCAAGTGTCCCTTGCATGCATCACAACATGTGTCACTCATGCACTACACCATGTGTTACTCATACACTAAATCATGTGTACACCATGCATCTTACTACTTGTCATCACATGCAACCTTCCATTTTGTCAAATGTATGTTGGCCATGTGGCAATGATTGGACTCCACAGAAAGAACTATGAACATGCTTACAATCTTGCATGATGACACCAAATTCACGTTATTCAATCCCTGGTTCTTGAGTCACAAAATGAAATTTAAATGTAGTAGTTACAGAGAAATGTTACAGCATGGAAACCTATTGTTTAAGAACTTGACCTATAAAGATTAAAAATAAATACACGATATAATAATATAATTTAATTTGTTATCAGATGCATATCAAATAAAATTTTTACCTAAAAATAAAATATATATATATATATATATATATATATATATACCTATATAAATTTAGTACATCTATATCATGTTATATCTTTATCCATTTTTCTTATAAGCATCAAACATTCTATTATAGACTATATTATTATCCAATACTCTCCTTAAGTTTTTATCGGAGAGCTTGTGTTTTTTTGAGTCTCTTAAATTTACACGGTAGTTATAAAAGTTTATGTTTACGTCTGTTTTCATTCATCATGATATTGGATGTTGAAATGTTTCTCTGATTAATGAAATTTTTATTCTTTTAAAATCTTGACAAATTTTTTAATTGTCAATTTCTTTCTCTCAATTACATGATGATTTTGTCTAGGGTACTTCAAGGTATGTTATTTTATAGGTAAGGCATGATGCAATTGTCTCAAATGGTTTAGTGTAGGACATTGATCAACAAATATGCAGAAAATTGTGGGAAAAAAGTATCCCAAAACACGTCTATTTTGCAATTGGAAGATTCTACATGAAAAAACTACTGATAAAAAATGATCTTTTAAAAAAGAAATCAGTGGGATCCATTGTGTATTTTTTATGGGCAAAATAACAAGACAACTTCATATCTTTTATGGAGTGTCATTGATCAAAGCATCTATGATTTGTTTTCTCTTTAGGTGTGATATTTAATTAACATGATTACATGTATGCACCTTTTCGAGAGTGGTTGGAACGAAATATTATTGATGCAAATGTGGATATTATGGTCCATGTGTTGGTCTTGTGTTATGAAATACGGTGTGCTTGAAATAAAAAATATGTTTGGAGGGAACTAGCATTGATATGGATGCCACTATTCAAAAGACACAAAGATCTATTATTAATTATAAGAGTTAGTACGGTGTCTTTGAAGACGCTAAGTGGAGGTCCACATTTTCTCATATAAGATGTTCACTAGACACTCCCTTTTAGTTGTTTTTATATGCTCAATGTTGATGCCACTGGCCCCATAGACGGTGGGAGTAAACAACCTTCCACGTATGTCATATCTATTATTGGGGATTACATTAGTTTTAACTTTTAAAATTTGATTTCATAGTTTAAGTTTTTTTCATGTTTGACATGAGACCAACCAAACAACCTATTATTTAGTTAAATATGATTTTCATAATCAGAATTACATACATACAGAAGAGACTCCACCTTATATTTATGTAGTTTTGATTTTTTAATTTATCACCGGACTTTTGTTGATGAAATTTCAATTTCAAACACAACACTTTTTTTTTTTTTAACAAAAAACGCAACACATATTTTCAGAAGTGTATTTTCGAAACATACATAATATGTACTTTTTTAGATGTTTACATTTAAAGTTAGGATGAAGTAAAGAAAGTTTCATCCCCAAAATTTTACTCATCCCCATTACGTACAATGAGTGTTTATTGAGCTTGCTCTATCAAGTATGGAAAGTTTATCATCCAAAACTTTTCCATCAATTAAGCTCGTAAAGCTTACATGCACTTCTATTTGACTTTACAGTTCTAAACATAAACTTGTACTTCAAGTTATTATAATTAAAGGGAAATACTAACTAGTGCCCTTAGGACACTAGTTAAGAAGATTAATATAGAAATTTTGCATTGAAAATTGGTGAAAAGTGGAATGTTTAAATTTATGAAAGTCAAAAAATTGTTGTATTTTAATGAAAATTTTCCATTTTTGACATCCTTAACTAGTGCCATGAGGGCACTAATTAGCATGACCCATAATTAATCAAATTGTGAATAGTCAATTATGTTAAAGTTGTTTATAGTTTGTTGTTAGTTCCACGTTGTTTAGGTTTTCGGCTTATAGAGTGTATAAATATGTTTGAGTACTCTCATCCTTTAAGCTAGCTTTTAGGATGAGATTCAAACTCATTTAACATGGTATCAGAGCTGAGTTAAGGATTTCAATGTGAAACTCGACTCAGGCTCACGGTATGCTAGTTTGTTGTTAGTCTCACATTGCTCAGATTCTCGCATTGTTGAGTGTATAAATATGTTTGAGTACTCACATCTATTGAGTCAGCTTTTGGGATGCGATTTAAGCCAATTTAACAAATACGTCTAACTCAATTGACAAAAATATTATATCTATTAAGTTGGACCTGATGGCTGAAGTTCAAATTTCAATATGTGTAAGTTTACAGTAACTTTCGTGTATCTATAAAAAAAATCTAATCGAAAATAATGATGGACCTAGACCTATATAAATTGCATGTAGGGAAAAGCAATTTGACTTTGTGTTACGACTTCACCATTTCAGCTAGTATAACAAGCATCAAAATTGCTGTATAATTACATATTCTGTCATGAAGATTTTGTTATTGATTAATACTTTTGACCTCGATTGCAATAAATAAATAAAAGGTAGACAAACACGATAGAATTTCGTTTCATATTAAACATTTTGATTAGATGCATCATTATTTTCTTTTAGGTGATCTATCAAGTTTTGACCCGTCATTATCACCGTGGTTGAATGAATGATAATAATAGCCTCAAAATGAATAGGTAGAAATAAGGGTGACGGTGGGGTTCACAATGAATTTCGAAAGGTTATACTATGTAGTTACCGTAAATTATTATAGAATTTCATTGAACTATTGTGAACGAAGAACATTTTTTTTTTGACAAATATTGTGAACGAAGAACATTGTTATGATTATAATATATATTCACTAGATAAAAGTGTTGAGATAAATGATATTTATATCTCTTTCTCTATTTTTTTCTCCTTCTCAAACTCTAACCATTATCTAAGGCTGTTCAAATCCAGACCGATCCAAATAAAAATTGCAAACTCTTCTAAAAAAATTAAAAACCGCAAACGTCGAATATTATTGGATGTCATTTTATGAAAACCGCTCAAATTGGATCATATTTTGGATTTATTTTTTAAAACCGAACAAAACCAAACCGAACCACATACATATATTTCAATACATATTTCCATTTTTTAAGTCCAAAATATTATAATACTACATGTTAGTTTAATTTAATATATTTTGTTACTATTTTATGTTATTTTGTATCAAATATATTATTTTACCATATTTTTATGATATTGTTATTAATAACAAAGTTACAATTTATAATTTGGATATCCAAAAAATGATACAAATTAAATCGTATTAAATTGGATCAAATCGGATCAATTTTTTAAGATTAGTCATCCAAGACTAATCCGAACCACATATAATTTTATCTTTGGATCAGATGAATTTTTGCCTCAAAACTGATTCAAACCACACCAGAACACCCCAATGGTTATCTATTAAAGATGGGTGATTTAGGGTCAATTTCGATCTAAATTCACCCATCCGAATTGTTTTTCTTTCTTTTTCATTTGAATAAGTGATTTCCACCTATTTTCAATCTTATTATCTTTGTTTTTATGATTTCATCGTCTCTGCACGACTCTGTTCGTTTTGGTTTCCCGTCTATTCTAAGGCGACTGTCTAAATACAATTTCTTAAAAGTTAAATTTGATATTAGGTCATAAGATAAGAGTCTTCCATCCACTAATGTAGACTATTTTTTTTTTGAGTTTGGATTTTCTCACTTCTCGAAAAGGACAATTTTTGGGTTGATTTCTAACAATGTGGCTGAATGTTGGACCTTGTAAAAGGTCTATTTAATGGTGTTTAAATTAAAACCGATCCAAATTAAAACCGTAAACCAATAAAAAAATTAAAAACTGCACAAAATCGAATATTTTTGGATGTGTTTGGATGACATTTTGTGAAAACCGTTAGGATTGGATTAGATTTTAGATTGATTTTTCAAAACTGAACCGAACCACATACAAATATTTTAAGATATACTTCGATTTTTATAAGTATAACATATTATATTAATCTATTATTTTTTTCTTTTTAATTATTTTAATACTACGTATGAGTTTAATTTAATCAATTTTGTTTCTATTTCATATGTTTTAAAGATAATCAATCATTATTATTCCGCACTATTAATTTTTACATAAATCATATGTTATATTTTGTATCGAACCTATTATTTTATCATATTTTTATAAGATTATTATTAATAAAAAAAGTTACAATTTGTAATTTGAATATCCAAAAATTGATCCAAATTAAACCGCATTAATTTGGATCGGATCAGATTAGTTTTTAATCATCCAAAACTGAACCGAACCGCATATAATTTAAGTCATGAGACTCACTGGTATATTAGCTTTTTAAATTGTCTCTCCTAATGTGATTAAGTCGCAATAAATAATTCCACAAATTAAAGGTATTTTAGAATTTGATAACTTTTACTATACAATTTTCATACACACATTTTAGAAATTAAATTCCAAAAAAAATTATATTCCTCAGTCTTCAACATTTAATTTGATTGAATTACGCGGCTAGACTTTTGGAAACAAAAATAAAATCCAATCCAATAATTAAAAATTAAAATCCAACCCAATAATTAATAAATAAGGGGTCGGAATTGTGCAATACACAGTCGGTCCTAGTTTTTTAGTAAGAGAAACTCCAACTTCTCTCTAAATTTTCATTCTCCTCCATTTATCGAGGAGGGGTGGTTTTAAGTTATTTTTGGACCTAAAATCACCCCTCTAAATCTTTTTGTCTCTTTTCTTTCAATCTAAATAAGTGGTTTTAACATATATCAAGTTTTTTCTTTTGTGTTTTGTTGTGGTTTTAGTCGTCTTGTGCGGCGTTTGATTTCGCGTCTTATCGCGGTGTTCATTTAGTTCCTGTTGGAAGATCGACATCAGTCAATTACAAGTTCAATCAATGATTTTGGTGTCAACATTGCAGATCCAGAAGCATGAGAATTTCAGTAACTTAGATTTTATCATATTATCTGTAAGCATTTTGTCATTGTATGCTATTAATTTGGATGTTATGAGTTTGTTTGTATATTCATCCTTTACGTTTTTAGCGAAGTTTGTTTCTGATGTAATGTACTCTATCAATTTGAATGAATGAATCTTATTTTTTTTTGTCAAAAAAATAAAATAAATCTAAATAAATATTTACCATTTGTGTCACACTTTGTTAGTATAATATTTTTTTTTAACTCTCTAATTCTTAGAGAAATGAATCTCTTGTAATTCACAATTTAGTTGGGAGTTAAATAAAAGTTGACCAATTATATATATATATATATATATATATATATATGGGTTTTGTTAGAAGCCACCTATGAAGGTGTCGTTTAGCAATCCACACCTCAAGGTGTGATTTTCACTTTTAGTTATAACTTTGCTAAAAGACACCTTCATAAAAATTAGTTGGTGTCTTTTAACAAATGCTCATAGAATAACTTGCTAAAAGACACCTTCATAAAAGGTGGTTTCTAGCAA
>Ga0315913_1006639_pt1 | contig 13971 bp, 9 predicted proteins | sample MpolsnodulesMG_FD_207736 | JGI IMG/M metagenome (GOLD analysis project Ga0315913, IMG submission 207736) | Medicago polymorpha root nodule microbial communities from Los Angeles, California, United States - small nodules | ecosystem: Host-associated > Plants > Roots > Nodule | place: USA... | reverse complement strand
GACCCACCCCCCCCCCGCCACAGAGAGAGAGAGAGAGAGAGCGAGAGAGAGAGAGAGAGATTATACCGGTTTCTCTCACAAACTGAAAGTAGTCCAGTCCCCTTGCTCTTCCAAGGAATTTTTACTATAATCACTAAAGATTACAACTGCTCAAGCACACAAGCAAGAGACTTCTAATTCTTAATCACAACTGAAAGAGACTTCTCATAATCTAACTTAATCAAATAAAAGATTGTTTGTTTTTACACTTGATATACAATCATAAGTGTAAACAATTACAAAATATAGGAAGACTCTTAAGACGACTTTAGAATTTCTAAGATATAAACGTGGTAAGAAATTTTTAAGTCTTTATGCGCTTTTGAATTTTGCAGAGTAAAGGCACTTTCAAATTGTGTAGTCTTCTTCGTTTCTTCAAGTCTCCAGCTCCTTATATAGGGAAAGAAATGAAAGGTTGGAGAGGTGCCAACACATATTTTAGAGTCTTTGAGAAGCTTGATTATGGACGTTGGAATGTTTCATGATTTGGTTAATGTCATTGAAAAGACATTTGAAAATTCTTTGATTCAATTGGAATTATCTGTTTTATTCCTTTTGTCCTTGAATTTGACTTAACACGTGATCCAGGAGAAAACAAATTGTACTTGGTCAGATGCTGAAAGCGACCATTCTTCATAAGAAGACAAAGATGACGTGGCTTCTGAGTCTTCATAGTCTGGGTGACTCAGTGTCTAATGATCTAGAGTCTGACCTTCAGAATCTTCTAGATGCATTTTCACTTCTGATCAAGGCGTTGACTTCTGGTTGACCTTTCTTCAGATATTCTACTAGGTCTTTAGCTTCTCTTGAGCTTCAAATGCTCTCATATATGTTCAGAATTTGATAAATTTTAATCTATGAGCGTGCACATTTGAACACGTATTAGCTTATTCAATTGTTCTTAAATGCTTTGTTATGATCAAAACTTTATAGGCATTGTACAAAACCCATTTTGTTTCAACAAACTTATCATATTTTGAGCTAGGAAACACAGAGAACAAAAGGAGGAAGCTTAAGAACAAGCTTGAGTTCCTTTACTTGCCTATTCAAGGTTGGATGTTTCATTCTACTTTTTCTCATCTATGTTTGCAAGCTATTTTACCATGGGTAGATAAATCTTCCCTTTGTGTTGAGAGCGGGTGCAGTTAGATTTGATTCTAATGTAAATCATTCACCTGGCTAGTTATGTATAAGTTTCGGTTAAGTGTGTCAATTATTTGTCAAATAGTCTAGTGGCTAGAGAAATTCACCTAAAAGGTGAATAATTGGGGTGTCTGGGGTTCGAACCTTGACCCTGCATATAATATATATTATCCCTTACCAATTGAGTTAAGATTACAGGGACACCGTGTCAATTACTTTATTCATGACTTAATTCTTTTTCGGTCTTAAACACTAAAATTTATCTTTTGATTTAGAAGAGACCATATATAAACTTTTTACCTAAGGGATATATAATAGGTTCATTTTTAGATGTTAGGCAGAGCCGTTCTTGTGGGGGGTACAAACAGCTCTATTGAGCTGGACCTCCAAAATTTGGGGATCCAATTTTTTTTTCTTTATATACTTCATGTAAACAATTAATAGATACACGTAGCGTGACAAATGTATCAGATTTTGTGTTCTAGGAGTAAAAGTGCTATTTTTCATCCCCTTGGTCTTGGGTTCAATACCCATACATTGTTCAGATTTTTGTTTAATTAAATTTTCCTTTTCATTTTTCGTTTTCTTCTTTGATTAATTTTTCTCTTCCTTTTTTCTTATCTTTTTCTTCTTTGATTAATTTTTATTTTTCTTTATCTCTTTTATTTTTCTTTTAGTTTGAGAGGGTTTTGATTTGGACATAATAATTGTTGATTTGAGTCTCATGTTTTCTCAATACCTTCTCCAATTCAGTCAAATTCTCCTTAACATATTGGATTTTATATTTACAAGTAAAAACACTATACATTTTTTTTTAGTTAGAGCATTTCTTGTAATTTTTAGTCCATACTTATTGTATAATTTTTGTTAAAGCATTTTTATTTTTAAGAAAGAACAAATATTATAATTATTCTCTCAAATAAAACATTATAAACCTTTTTGAGATCTTATTTTCAATTTAAATTAAACAGATGATTTCTCTTTTAAAAAAATTATGTTTTTATTTTATTAAGGGTCTAATTTTACTCGAGAGTTGAGCCTCCGGTTATATAGGAACGGCCCTGATGCTAGGTGTAAGGCATTGTAATCAGTTTATAATCACAAACCACTATGAGAGTGTAATGTTATTATATCAATTAACTGAGCAAGACAACACAAGACAAAATCAATCTCTTATTATTTTTGGGAAATCGAGTTGTATGGAGAGTGATAGGTGAAATAAGATTTGAAACATTACAAAGTATATAATCAATTAAGAAAATACATTACATTATTAGTTAACAAAACTTAATTCCAGCACAACTTTTAATCCATCAAGGAAAGACATTAACATTTTATACTGATAATTTTGGTATAGTGTGCTTTACTTTGTGTATGCAAAAATCCTCCTAGTTAGTGAGTTGAAATCAAAACACTCACTGATACTCCTGCTTCCCCCACATAGTTTGATGCAACTGGCTCACATCTCAAGGTTTGTACTAAACTAGTGACAGATGGAGATGAAGACTGAAGTCTTGAAATGTTTACATAATTCCACAAGATGCAGCAACAACTTAAGCTCTTGGTATATGCTTCATCGTGAGGTCCATTAATGTCAAAAACTGTTGCAGATGTTTACATAATTCCCCCTATTTTTGCTCTTCCACGTGAGCCAACTTTCAGTTAAAGTTTAGTTGCTGTGGATTGCTATTTTTAAGGGAAAAATCTCGGTAAGTTGTTCCACTTCTTTTCCTACTTATCCCATAATCTGTTGAACGCTCCTATACTAAGAGAATAGAGCTAAAGATCAGCCCTCAAAGGGTTACACGTTCTCCAGCCTTTGTGATGGGCAAAGCGGGAAATCGTATTCATCATGGTCACTAAACCTGCTCTTCTCTCTATAGAAACTACGCCATCGAGTTTGAGTGAGTCAAGGTTTGGAATAGTGAAACAGTCCGGTTATAGCAGCAGTAAGCTCAATGGCTGGAGGTTATTGCTCTTTTGATTGATTAGGATTTTATATTAAATTTAGAATCACATTTAAAGCATTAGTTGTAGTTAAACATGCTTGTATAATAAAATCTATGCCCAAGAATTTTGTTATGTTTGTGTGTTTGATTAGGATAAAATATCAGATTATATTTCTTGATTTAGCCGCAGGAATTAAGAAAAGGAACATAATTTGATAGTTTAATCATAATGAGGAAGATGGACAAGAAAAGAATCAGACATTGTTACCTCCAAATCCTTAAGCTGAGCCGCTATATCCCTCATACGCATGATGTGATCACGCACTCCTCTCACCCTAGTGAGCTTCATGGTTGAGAACTTTATGATAAGAGTGCTCGCAAGGGCCTGATCAGATGTGGCAAACTGCTCATCAATGGCCTTAATAAGATCCTTAACCTTTTCATATTGCTCGATTGAACCACGGATACTAGCAGATATCTTGGTCTTTATGAACATAATAGATTGACGGTTAGATCTCTCTCACTTCTCATAAAGATCCACAACATCTGGCTCGCTGGTTTCAATAATACCAGTTGGTTCATCTTTCCTAATACCAGTTGGTTTACTCAATTAGATTTATACTACAACTTTACGATTAAACTATCACTCTGGCCCTAAATGATCACATGACAGAGTATAACTGGTGCCCTACACAAAAGAAAGTTGTATTTCTTGAAGTAGACACAAAACATGCAATATTGGCTTAAAACAAACTTCTCACATATATTTGGTGGTAGTAACTGATGCTGCTCCACTTTTTGCAACAAAAAAAAAAATAATAAATTAAAAGATTACAATCGTTGTTCGTGAAATTGAAGTTTAAGATTAGTTAACCTGGATTTGATTTTTGTGCATTGCTGCTTTTGATTTATAATTTTGAATTGAAGTCGAGGATTAGTATATACATGAAGTGAACAATGAATACCTAGGTTTAGTTTTGGATTGGGTTCTCTAGCTCAACTTTTTCAATTTTTTTTATCATTAGGTAAAAATTTCTTGAGCTTGAGCTGATTTTTTTTATATAAAAAAAAAGTGTCATTTAGGGGAAAAATCTTTGAGATTCATTAATAGATGGTTGATTGTGGATTCTTATTTTTATTTTCTTAAGGATGTTTGAATTGAATTATTTGAGTTTATCAACCGACATTAATACTAGTGAGATGGTTTGGAAGACATCATGAAAACAACTTATGACATGTTCATATGTTCTTTAAATTAACTTGTTAAATAAGCTTATAGCTTATATGAAACAGTTTGCAGTTACACTTGTTATAGAAATGCTTTTATACATAAGTTCTTGTATGGTAAATGTTTATGGTACAAGCTCTTAATTAACCTCTTTTTATTAAACTACAATATATTTAACTTTTTATCCAAACAGTCCTTAAACTTTTCTCGTGTTTTTATTTATTTACTTGCTGAGGTTATGAGTGTAACCAATAACCGTTGGAAGTGTTTTAAGTGTCTTTGAAATCACCGATACGTGACATTGTTAGACTAACTTTTGGTTCTTCTTTGGGGTGTATTTTTACATTAATTAATTTGCATAATGATGGTTCTTGTATGATTTAATTTCAGCTTAGCTGGTTTGATGTTGTAGGCAATATCTACGTTTATCTGCATTGCTGATGTATATACTAAAAAGGTAACTACACAATCAAGTGATTGAGCTCAAGTGGTTACTGAACTTCTCTTGGGACGAATAATTTTGAAGAACTTGAATTCAATTCTTGATGGAAACAATTTTGCATTCTAGTTTGATAAAAACTAGAATAAAAGATAATTACATTTAATAGATGTCATGTTATGCTTTTGCATTCTAGTTTTATAAAAACATAAAATAAATCAATATACATAAAAAAAAAAAAAATATGAAAAACCGCATTTATCCTTATATGAATTTCTGAAATTCATTGAAATTGAGGTATATTTGTCTTTCAAAAAGTTTGGCACTCAAAATTAATCTTTTAAATTTGTAAAAAACATGTAAAAAAAATGGTAACCTTTTTTGGATAGTTTATTAAAATTTCAGAGTTTTATAAAGATGAAAAGTATGAATTTGATTGCGACAAATTAAAAAGTTAAAGACTAATCCACTTCTAAGAGATCAATACTTACAATATTATTCCAGAAGTGGATCCTACTCTAGAAGCAATCTATTATTTTTTGTCATATCAATTGTATCTCTTTTAGTCTAGCTATGTTTGCTTAAGCTAGTACTATTACCGTATTAAAAATACATTTCTAGTTCAATCATACCACAACTCAAAAAAATACGAGGGGTTTCAATTCAAGGATGTGCTCTCACTCCAGAAACATATGTAGCCTCAATGGACGCAGATGCTGTTTCAGCAAAGTCTTTCCATGAATCAGTGGATAATATGACAAAATCTGCGAGTTTTCCAATAGATAAGGATCCCAAATCATTGTCAATGAAGCTTGCACGAGCAGCAGAAATGGTATACCTGTCAGGGTTAACTTGAGAATCTAAGAAACATGCATGAATGGCAAGAAAAATGACATTAGTAACCAAGTGACTCACATAGTTAATGAGTTGCACCAAAGAACGAATAGTTCGGGATAACCTGAGTTTATTCCTAGGTGGAACAATTATTGGCCAGGCTTTACTTAAACTCTGAATTATGAGGGGGCCCTTCCCCAGGAAATTGGAGGGTTAACACCCAAAGAAAAATGACATTAGTAATGAGTTGTAACCCCTTGATATATCAATTAACCATTCAGTGGACGTAATTAACAATATCTTTTATCCATGTTAACCATCCAAATTGTTGTAAAACATTTGTCAAAATAACACATCTCTTTTACGATTTTATTATTATACTCAAAACCTTTGGCTACTGGATAGTGCTGTTAATGCCATGGATATTTTGACTTTTGTTTTTGTTGGTATTCATCAATCATCAGTGATGAAGTTTGACATTGGGACTGAGTGCACTAAAGTAAGGACCATTAGGAGAAGATCCATAGAGTATATATCATTAGGTCAAGGCATCCAGTAGATCATGTCAATCATTAAAAAGGAAAACATTATCATATCAACAACACCTAAACTAATGGTATGACAATTAAATTTAACATTAGAACAAAATTAATTGTTGAATCCTGCTTACCCCTTTATTGCGTCTTCTAATGAAATGCACTCTGATGGAATCCATGCCTCTTTCCAAGTAGGAGGTCTTCTTGTCACTGCTGTCTTAATGCCACTCAAGGGATCGATGTCTACCACCTTTTAAATAGAAAAATAATGTAGTGTGAAGTACCTTTTCGTTAATTTCTTGTATCTAATACCTCCCTCCCTTTTAATAAGCCCCTTTAGTAAGTTTTACATATAGTAAGATAAATAGCTTTTGTATTTAACATGTCCATTTTGGTTATAGATGTTACAAAAATACCTTTTTGACTATTGATGTGTCCAACTCCGACTTTTTATCTTCCAAGACAACTTGGTAGTATTCATAAGAGGTATATTTGCGAAAAAATAATAAATGTATCTAGTATTTTCGAATGAGGCTTATATTTCGGAAAAATTTGTTTTTAACAGGGGCTTATAATTAGGGACATAGGTGATATACAGTACATGTCTACTAGCTAGTAATTCAAAAATACTTACTGGCCAGTCAGAACCAAACGCAACTAATGCATTGGAATCTAATAGTGACTTAAATAAATATGATTCCTTTTCAGCCCTATCATTGCCAAGCTTTTTACCGGCAGTGTCGGCATCATCCAATAATTGATCTGGCTGTTGGTGAACAGTAACAAGAAACTGTTAGAAATCTTGTAAAGGACATTGGTTCTACTGTTTAAACATATAAATATGTAGAAGATATGGTCCATATGAAAAGATTCATATTGTGTTACTCTTAGACTAGAGCAATAAATAGAAAAATGGAAGGAAAAGAAAAGGTAAAGGCCATTTTTGGGAATAAAGTAGTATAAAGAAGAGGTTTCATGAGCTAATTTCTAGCATATTGAAATATCAACTTCTGCAAATGAAATTTGAAAAAATACATCCTAGATGTGACTGTCAACCCCTCAAGATATACATTTTGGACTAACTCGATGGTGATAGCAATTACCAGAATTATGCTTTTCTTGATTAATTATGAAATGTCTTACCTTTATATACAAGCTATCTAAGCTTCAATAATGAAGTTATAATTTAATTTAAGACTTGATCCAAACCTACCTTCTGTTGATTTTCAATGTTAGTGCACTATAAATGATAATTGGTATCAAGAAATAGGAACACTTTTTCCTTGAAGCTGAATGGTGGAACATTAGACCTTTAAGAATCAAATGCACTTAAAGATATCAAAAGTAAACAATCATATAATTTATAAGACACACTATAATGGATTTACCCTAGAGTCCTTTACATGTTCAAAAGAAACACCAAGATTGAACTTGGATAATATATCAAATGAAAGAATTGTAGTGAAAAATGAAAGAGAAATCAGTTACTGGATTTAGCAGTTATGCAGCAAAATCTATTATTTATTTGCATGGTACTGATGCAGCCATTGTAGAAATTGCTCCATTATAATTATTTAAAAAATAAATAAAAAAAAATGTAAACTACAAGATAATGGCAATAAGAAGAAACCTGCATAGAAGCAACAACCCCTTCTTTGCCAAATCTGGATGGCGTACCAGGTGCCAACTGCTGAGCATGCTCAATCTGAAGACAGAGTTTGACACCACCAAGGAAAGAAACAGAGGAAGTAGCATCACTTAAGTGTATAATAGAAAAGAGATACCCTTGAGACAAATAATTTTATTGTTTCCAAGCATTCAACTTGCAACTTGTATAATAGAAAATTATCGAAAGTTTCTCGTATTTTAACAAAAGAGATACCCTAAATCTTCGATCTCTCATTCCATTTGTAGAAGCAACTGAACTGTATAAATCTAATATCAAGTCATTTGCCCTGTCTCCAATAGCATGGATTGCAACCTGAAATAAATGAATAGTAAAACTGAAAGATAGTAACTGAGATTTCATATTAATACATCAAAGGTTAGTTATAGCAGTAGAGTAAAGCACCTGAAGACCAGATAAATCTGACTCCAAGGTCATGTTGAGAAGAGCATCAGGTTCTGTCACTTGTAAGCCATAGTTGTCAGGCTCATCTTGATAAGGCTGCAAAGTTTTATATACTAATGTAAACCCCTTTATAACTACATGGTAAATGCACATGGTTAAACTGGGTGTTAAATTCATCTTCTTAAAGCAATGGTGTCCATAGCGACGCTACAGCGCTATAGCGAATCGGAGTTTGAATGAATTATTATTGTTCTGTGAAACACTAATATTTGATACCAATTGTAAAATAAATGCTATAGTGGCGCTGTAGCATTGTGACAGAGAATTTCAACAAATCGCTATTTTTCGTGATCCCTGATTGACAACACTGCTTTAAAGGTGGGTTCTGTAACTGTTTGTCACCTTAAACCATAAGCGGCCAAATATGGAGCTAATGGATTAGGTAGCAAATGGGTCATCAGAAATATATTTAAACTTTTGTTCATCAACAAATATTGAAAGTGAAAAATTTAAAATGCTTGTCTCACCTCATAAAACAATGCACTATTGGAACCCAAAGACCCATCAGCAAAAGCTTTGACACCACCAAAATAAACCCATTGACTTAAGGCATGGCCCTTTTTATTAATCAGATCCTAAGTAGGAATGGGAATAATGGTATTGAGAATTCAGCTACATAAAAATTAGCAATATTGAAAATGAAAAATTCAAAATGCAAAACATTTCTTCAATATTTTTCCTGCTACGTGAAGAATTTTATTTGCATACAAGGCATAAAAATTGAGTAAAAATTAAACAAAAAAATAAGCTCTGAAAGTTGATGCACAGACTAGAATTATTTTTTCATCAAAAAAAATGAACTCAAAATGCAGTCGTTCATACCACTAACTGTGGCCATGTCTCCATCGGAAAAAACAAACACACTCTAACTTTCATTTTTGACATAGCATTGGTCCAAAGATAAACATCTGTACAATTCACATACAAAATAAACATGCATGAATGAAGGTCATCAGAGGCAAAGATCGAAGCTTTATATAACTCAGTAAATCAGTAGGAATATCAGTTAAATCTTATTTATCATTATTTTGGACAGAGTAATAGTATTACATAGCTCCATATATTCCTCCTTTTTCTCTCTAATATTATATTATTCATTATACTTGGGATTTTGATTGATAAATGGTGTTTCTAAATCATACTTACTAATTGCTTGCTTTATCAGTTTATTTAATAAAAAAAACACCATAAATGACCATAAAGTAATTTCATTTATTAGATAAATACATAAAAACTTCAACTAGAACATTAAAACCTGAAAAATCCTCCCAAGAAAGATCTGCGGAAACCCCTGGAAAATATCTTCCCATATCAACAACTGTTGTCACACCCCTTTTCAAAGCAAGATTGCTTGCTTTGCGCAATGCTTCTCTCCTGTCATCTACTGAACGCTCAGGAATTTGGGAGGCTACTAGAACCATTGCAGAATCAATTAGCAATCCAGTAGGTTCTGCAAGAAATGAATGATTCAACATAACAATTAGTAAGTTTATATAACAAATAATATAAATATGGCATCAACGTAGCTAATACAAAATCATTACGAACTTTTATATGACCTTACAGATTTCCAGTAACCAATTAGCATTAGATGGAATGACAACAGTGTGTGCTAATATGCTTCAACTTGAAACAATAATCATAAAAATCGCAACATATCATTTAGGGTTGTCAAATAGCGGCTATAACAACGCTATAATGCTTTAGCATCGCGGAATTTGAACAAAGATAGTGTTCCGTCCTGCACTATGATTCAGTCCAAAGTGTGTCAAATAGTAGTGGAATGCGAACAAACTGCTATTTTGTGCAATCCGCAATTGACAACATTGATATAATCCAGAAAACAACCATAGAAAACAATCATAAAATGCAGAAACTCAAAGTTCACAGTCCAAGTTAATGAATGAAGATTCATGAAGTCAAAATGAAGAAAGTTTAATAGAAGAGAATGATATACAAAAAAGTAACGGCAAAAAATAAAGAATAATCCCAAATCACTTGAAGGAAAGCCTAACCAAGCATAGACTTATATTCTTTAGGAATTGACCTCATCCTATTGACATTTGGATAATAAATTATTACCTCCACCAGCTGTCCTCACTATAGTTCCTCCTCTTGGACTGTCAGTTATGTTTGTAATCCCGGCCAGCGTTAATGCCACTGAATTAGCCCATCCCATATGTCCGTCCATTCTTGATAACCAAACCTGCTTGTATATTTCAATTAAGATCTCTCTGCTGTGTATGATGCACATGTTCAAATAGAAGTTAACATGGCATGCCTTACAGGATTATTAGGTGTAATGTCATCAATCCAATCGGCAGCAGGCAAATCTCCTCCCCATAGGTCATTGTTCCATCCACCACCCAAAATCCAGGAACCTGGTTTTGTGCCTAATATTAACATTGAACATAAGTATATCAGATACTGTTAGGATATAGAATAAAGAAGAATCATAATCGTTAGAGTTATTAGAGAAGTTAGTGAAATATTGTATAAATAGGAGAACACAAAGACAGGGATTATTCATTCAGATTTGTGAACATTGTGAATAGAACGGCTTGGAGGAGAGTTTCCTCTCGTATTCTTTTTTCTATTTTCTCAGTATAAGTGTTCTTTCTTTTCACCACAAATTTTGGGTTTCTAAAAGGTGCTATAATACGGAAATGTGTCCATTCGATGAACATACTTTTGTGGCTTAGAAAACATACTGTTAAGATTAATATTTCTGCATTATTACTCAGACAGAGCAATGAAAATCTTTTGTATGCTGACTAAATTGGGTTTGTATTTCATAGAAGCGCCTAAGTGAGACAGATCTTTGATGGGGTTGGATGGATAATCAAGATTAAAGTACTTTAAGTCAAAAAATATGATTGATGACACATCAAAATTTAACTGCAAGTATTGTCATTTGTCACCTTTTTTCTTTGCATCAATGTTACAATTTGTTACGATATTTCTTAACTTCAGAACTTCAACCAAGTTACAAAGTAGAAAATAAGCATGCAAAAGCTCAAGGTTTACTTTGAACTGCTTCTTTGATCATTCTAATGACTTCTTCCTTCTCATTCACACCTCTTAGTCCAACCTGCATCATCTGCATCCATGACTATAATTAAAAACAAACCATACAAGATAAGTTCACAAGGATTTCTTAGACAGAAGAAACCAAAAATTAGGTTCAGAGATAAGAAAACACACTTTTCCTTTAATACTGTAAAGTAAACCCCCCAATTTGGTTTTTGTAAATTTCCAGAACATCAATTTGGTCCTCAAATGATAATCTTGGGCCATTCAGTTAAGAATTTAGTACAAGTGAAGAGAAAAATCGAGAGTATTCTTCATAATATATATTATTACATACCAATGAGTTTATCGCCATAGTCTTTGTCAACACAAATTTGTCTAAAACAGATTAAACTTAATAATGTGCTAACTTCACAGTAGCAACCAAGTGACAGGTTGACAATAAAATTGTCCAAGGATAAAGTCCCATGTAGCACTAACAATTTCAACCGAAGGTGTGTCAAATGTCGGACACCAACACAACACCGACACATGTGGTCACATTCAAACATTCTTCGTCAAATTATTACTGCGTGTCAGTGTCGTGCCGGGTTTCAGTATTTGTGCCCATGCTTCATAGGTTTTAAGCGCATTAGATATTTATTAGGATTTCAATCATTCTCAAACTTTTAAAGGAAATTCTAACATATACAAGCGCTAGATTGTTCAGAAAAATTATCACTCCCAGAAAAGAGAAAAATATAGAATCATTTAGAGAATGAGATTGTATGTACAACACCTGTAGGCCACCAGAAATGAAGTGAACATGTGAATCAATAAATCCAGGAACCACAACTTTCCCCTCGAGATCCAACATTTGAGTTTCATCACCTGCCACCTCCTATACAGAGTTTGATAGAAATCAGAGGGTGTCATGGCTCAAATCATATTCACAAGAGATATAGAGACTGTATTGATACTCGCATGGCTTCATATTATACAACATGTTGAATTGATTGCAAAATGAACACGGAAATGAATCAATTTGTGAAAACAGGCCGGTAATCGAACCCGTGAGACCTATACATCATGGTCCAATTGATTCAACCACGGCTACACTGGATGCCAAATATATAAATAATATTTAAAAAGTAAAAAGAAAATGTAAAAAATGAAAACCGATTGAACCAACCGCAATTCAACCTCAGTTCAACCGGTTCAACCAAACTACAATGTACCCGGGATCAAACAAACCGACAAACATGAACTGGTCAGTCGTCAATTCAATCGGTTGCACCGGCTGATTTAGTTGGGCTTTTAAAACATTGAAATGAATAAATGACACTCTACATATAGAGCTTATGGAAGATTAACCATCTCTAATCTATCTACTTATTAGCAACAACCTATGAAGCATGGATACAAACATGGACACGACACGGACAATGACACCGAAAATCACATAATTCAATGGAATCATAACGTGCCTAACACCAGGATACGCCTAATCAGAGGACTCGCGGAGTGTCTGTGCATCATAGTCAACTACTAACTAATTCCTACCAAAGGGAGTAATAACTAACTCCCTAATCAATCAATCCACTAATTTTTTATTGGGTCATGCTCCCTAATCAATCAATCCACTAATTTTTTATTGGGTCATGCTAACAAGTGGCCTAAGGGCGTTGTTCAAGGAATACTAAAAAGAAAATTTTGTCTCGGATATATAAGTCAAACACATGACAAAGTCATAATTACATCATTTTCTATATAAAAGTTGCTTCTTTTGGATCCTTAAACATTGCCCTTAGGGCAATTGTTAGCATTTTCCTTTTTTATTTCTGTTACAGTTGAAAAATAACTTCTGGGTCAGTGGAAATTGAAGCTCAAAATCACATTGAAATCATAAATGTTCAAAAGAATCCAAAAAATAAAAATGCAATATTTATTTAGAAGAAATAGGGAAATGAAATGAACCTGGACAAAAGAGTTGTTCCCAATACGAAGAACCTTTCCATTAGCAACTGCCATGGAGTTTGCAAATGGGAGAGAATCATCACTTGTGTATATAACCCCATTTCTTATAATCAAATCAGCTACTAATGGAAGAGTAGACTGTGGAAGCTTCTTCCATGTGAGAAAATCTGCAAAACCCATAAATGGTTTATGAATTCATTCATTTGTGCATGCAAAAGCGTACATGTTTGTATGGAGAAAGAGAGAGAGAGAGAGTACATGTGGGGTGGAGAAGATGGAGAGAAGCAATGAGTATGGCTAGAAGTAGAGAGATTGAAGCGGAGATAACTATGAGAATGTTCATTTGGAGCAAAACTAATCCCTCCAAAAACTGTAACGAATAACACAAAATGTAAGGGTCGATGGGTAAAACCACGTATTTATGGATTTGAGTTTGAATCCGAGTAATTATGTCTAAGTTTATATGGGTATGGACGCAGGTAAGGATACTATATTGTCTTTAGTCACAGGTGTAGGTGGCGCCAAGTTTGCTAAGAAGTTTATTACATGTAGATAAACTAAACAAATTGCGAGTAGAATAATTAAACAAATTTAGTTTTAACAATGGCTAAAATTGTGTGTAGAAAAATTTATTGGGTGCTAACAATCTATTAAAATCAAGTATAGACTAAGCTTATAATTATGAG